>Ga0058701_10001088_pt1 | contig 18835 bp, 6 predicted proteins | sample AgamicOrMae_FD_97039 | JGI IMG/M metagenome (GOLD analysis project Ga0058701, IMG submission 97039) | Agave microbial communities from Guanajuato, Mexico - Or.Ma.e | ecosystem: Host-associated > Plants > Phyllosphere > Phylloplane/Leaf | place: Guanajuato, Mexico | collected 2012-06-04
CTTGAGTGTAATACTATTATTAAAAAAAAATCCAGCAGTATAGAAAATTGGAACAGTGCAGGCATCGAAAATGTAATGCTTTCCCTCGCTTTATTTTAACCAGCCTTCTTATTCCGTCGAGCTCCTTTGGACCCACAGCAAAAAAAAATAAAAAAAATTGACACCAACAGAAATCTCTAACTTTGTGCATTTACGTATAAACGCAGTTTATTTATTTATTTATTTTTTTCATTAATAGAGAATTCGATCAATGATAGAATACCATTTCACAAAATTGATCAAAAAATGAAACCTGATTTATCTCAAATTTAAGTTTCATTCCCCGGGCACAAGTCGGTTACGGCGAGCAAAGTTTTCGGAACCCCTAACGAAAGCGCGGTAGGCAAAACAACCTACACAAGTGTGTATCGATTGATGAATGGCTCGACCCTATAGATTTTTTATTCGGATCAGGCGAGTGTATATCATTGACACTGTGTGAATTCCGTACCACCCCGCCAAAATTAAAACATCGCTAAGTACGGGGATATTGAAATATTCGGGCCTCTCAAGCTATGAAACTCCAACCCAAATTCGAAGTCGAGAGGATGAACAAATAAAACGGGTGATGCTCATGTTAGATTCCTGGTGCCTTATTAAAAAAACGAAAATTGATTCTCTCCGGCGGAAACGTAATAATACGATGAAGTAGACGGCAAACAAGCTTTATTTCTCATATTTGAGCGCTTATCATCAAGTGGGCCTATGAATTGCTTTGGTAAACAGCAGTGTTCTAATTCCTTTTTTTTTTTGTGTTTGCAGGTGAGTCTTGGTACCTGAGAATATGACCAAGTGAGCGAGCGGCTGCCAAAGAGGTTATGTATATGCTTAAAGCTATGCCTCTTTATTTCAAGTTATACTTGAAACAAGGAAAAACTTCTTCAGTCAAGAAGGAAAAGTTCTTCAATAGCGTACAATAATGTTTTTCTTAAATCAAGAAGATTTAATTCTTGCTTTGAATATTCTTGATTTATGCCTCAAAAAGGTCTTCGCTTTTTACGGAAATTTTGTCAAAAGTCTTTGAATCACTATTCATAGCGTGTAACGCATTCATGTGGTTAGTCACCAAGGCTTGATTTACGTGTAGGCAAACTAAAAAAAAAAATCCTCTTTGGGGGCCACAACTTTTGAAGTCGACTGTACCTTGTGGTCAAATCCGTCTCAGGCGGCTGCTCATCTTTTTAGGAAATATTCCTCTTTTACAACCTGAAAGACTGACGGTGTAATTTGGTCTAAGAAGTTCAGCCACATGTTTGAGGCCTCTTTTTTCGCAACCACCGATCTAATTCGGACTCATCTCTCCCCTGGTAGCACCATTAAATTCCTAGCACTTCCGCCTCCCCTCCGTGCTCAAAAGTTAGCGAATATCAAAATGAAGGCAACTTTTATTATTTAGCTTTCTTCCTGTGAGATGAAATTCCGTCCAGATTCGCGAGAAACAAAAAACAGACCATCTTTTTATATCAACGTATCATGATTTGCTTGGTGCGCTTGCGGCGTTACGAAGAACAAGGCTGTGTTTGCTCTACGTGGCTTCAGCCACACTCGATAGATTCACCGCTCATGAGCCACACGCGCTCTCTAATCCCAGTCTCCGGGATCTCTCGACGTCATTTCAGTCCCCATAGGCTGTCTGTAAACCTATAACTCCGTTAGGTAACACTATCTCCCGATTTGAAAAGCAGGTCGCATTTTCTACCTCTCGTTTTCGATTCGAGACCGATCGGAGCGAGGTATAGGGCACCTAATATCTTACTTAACCCATAACAGCCCAAAGTACAGTATTTGGAGCGAAATTTAGCTTAAGAGATTTTCGAAGGATTTTCACCATCAAATAACGCAATTTTAGGCTTTGGAAAATGCCTTAATTAATTGTTAAATTTCAAGTTTACAGAGGGGTGATATTTTTTAAATTGTGACAATACTGAACTAAAAAGATCCTCTAAAATATTCTTTCTGTTTCGGAACAGCACCGCTGGGCGGCGGTAGTGGGTTAAATATTTATCGTCAAGCCAGATAAAGCTGACCCCCCCCCTTTTTTTTAAGAGGATTTTTAGTTTAAGTTCTCTCGAGTTTAAAATTATATTTCTGGGTCATTTTTTCGCATTGGGTAAAGCTTTCTTACTCTTTGTAGGATCTAGTTTTCAGTCTGGATGTTTTTCTATATTGGCTCGACATTGCTCTCTAATGCTTCCAAAGAATTTTTTTGACATTTTTTTTCGTGTGTGTCAGTAACTTTCTCGTGAATTAAAATTCGTCTTGCAACCAGAAACCTTTTCTGAGAAACGGACGCTAGACATTCAACACAATTTTCAGGTTGTGTTCTTTAAACACCCAAAATCATGGTTTTGACAATAACAAATTCTGTTGTTACTCTTTGACGAAGCCATTCGCACAAACGTAATCCAGTCATTGTGTCTTTGTTCCGGCGTATTCTCAGAGTCAAAATTGATGATGTAGGATACGAAAGATAAATGTATTTGTTATTTTCCCAGTGTTTATTTTAGTCAGGAACAGATCCTGTTTTTCAGTGTAAACGAAGCTAGTATAGGTTTGGGTGCCCTGTGCCGTGCTCCGCTATCGCTCCACTACAGGTAAACCTGAAGAAGTCGAAAATCCATCCCTGCAAATTTTCAGTGCAACTGTTCAAAAGCCGAGGCGATTTGTGATTTCGCTCAGCACAACAGCATCCAACGACCTCATTTGGGAGGGCAGGTACCCTGTTCCTCCCTCCCTCATCTCCACGGTCTAAGTACCTTCTAGGAAATCACATTAGGATGTGCTTCCTCCCCGTGTTTACGGAAATAATTCCATCAGATCCGCCGGTGGAGATTTCTGAAGGGGGTCAAACTTATGTCGAGCAAACTAATTTCTAAACCGATTTGCGCCCTGGAGGTGCCAAAAAGTTTTAAAGAAATCAGCAAATTTTCTCAGCTTTCAATCTGGTTTAATCGCACTTTCTTATAAGACACGTAAAGATATACTCCGAACGAGAAAGCATATCAGTTTGGGCGCAGGTAGTGCCTAAAAGTCGTATCTAAATAACAGAACTTCTCTAATTAACAACGCAGCAACATATCAAAACATCATAAGTCGTCGAAACGAAACATAACATAGGCTTCTCTTGCAAAAACATGTTGATATGATTATTGTGGATTGCGCGAATCATTCGCAATTATTTTCCGGGTGGTATCTAAAACGTATTTCGACCGGCCAATCATAAGGGTCAGCTATAGCGCCTCATAAAGGTAGCTGTATTAAATGATAAAGGTTAGCTTAGCCGAACAAATCCCTGTCTAATCCGGAGCAACTGTTGCAATATTAATTGGGTAGATACCTGCTACAGACCGTAGCTACCACATCGGGCACCCAGCGTGTTTATGGGTCCTTTAATAGCGTGTAGTGTTCCGTTTTTTCTCTTTAGTAATGGATCGCACATGGAGTGCACATGGGCAATGCGATTGTAATGGGCGAGGCAAATGCAAACAAAAATAGAGAGCCGATGAAGCGGGCACACGGGTGTTACGCATTTAACTCCATTTCACAAACCTCTTGAATCGCATTCATCTCGTATTTGCTTAATTTAAAAAGATTATCGTTTCCGGATATGCATACCGTAGAGTCATTTTTTTCTGTGTACCTGTGAATCGAAACCATACCAATAAAGAAGCTCATTCATTTTGCGGCGGCGGCCGATGGTTCATTAATGAGCAACGATCCCAAAGAGTTCTAAAACTGGACTTTAAAGAAAATTAATAAAATTTGTTGATTGTTTTAAAAATGACTTCAAAAAATGTTAACATTAAAAAGTCAATTTTACGGTGTTTTTCAGAAGAACATTTTTGGTATGATAATATATTTTTCGTTTGGTAATATTTTAGCCAATGTTTTTCATGATGTGTGTGTTTTTTAAATCATTATTTTATGTAATGTTTTTGGCTTTAAAATATTTTCGTTTTATTTTAGGTTATTTTTTTGTTTTCTAATATTTTCAGGTTACATACGTCACCTTGTCACAGGAAATGCGTCCTTACAACTCAATATACTTGTAATGAATTTTGTGTGGGTTAAGACGACAGCCACCACTTCCTCTTATCCCAAAAATCTCCAAACTTTGCGAGTTTAGTTGGGAGTCTTTAATTATATGAGGCGCTGGCAATGTCACTCCTACCTAGTGATAGTTTTGAGTTGAAGTATCTCGAATGGTTGAGGTGACGCAGCGCAGGTGTTCGAGAGAGACGAGAGTGTTTTCCCTCCTTCTTCCTCTCTGCGGTTTCTCGTGCCACACTTTCACGACAAATAGGTTTCCAGAACAACTTTCACAAACTTTTTAATTATCATAGTTTTTGATAGGTTGGATGGAATAAGACCGCTAGAAGTATGAAGTACCAGGAAAATTCTGTGTTGTAGGAGATATCTCTTAGAGATATGCTGTCAGAAATCTTTTAGAGATAGCTATTATACCGCGCCCTGCAGAGGACTCACATGTTTATGACGGCTGTTTGCTTAGTAAGTAACTGGGTCGTTAGTAAAATATAAAAGTTTCAATATATGGTGTTAAACGTCATTCATAATTTAAGGTTTATTTGATTACCCTTTAAAATACTCGCGTGAATCAAGTATCTGACCTTAACCGACTACCGCCCTGCGATGTCGTTCGGAAACAGAAAAAAGTATTTTTGAGGATCTTTTTAGTTCAGTATTGCCACAATTTACAAAATATCACCCCTCTGGAAACCTGTAATTTTATAATTTAAGCATTTTCTAAAGCTTAAAATTGCTTAATTTAATGGGGAAAAATCCTTCGAATTTCTCTGAAGCTAAATTTCACTTCAAATACTTTGGGCTGTTATGGGATAAACGATAAACTAGCCAAGCACGAGTATTCTATTTTTAACCGGTCTCAAGTCACGGATGTGGATTATAAATGAGCTTCAAATAAAAAGACACAGGCGTGTTACTCCCGCTTTCATTGTTACACTGACATTGTTTTTCTAAAAATGTTTTTGACGTGGTGGTTATGCATCGCTGCTTTGTCTTCCTTTACCGCAGATACCAGCATTAAAATAAATTGCAACAATGCCATCTAGTGGCTACGAATCCATGTTCGCAACAATGCTCATTCAAGTATCAGTAGGTACTCATCAGCAGCAATGGTATTCAGCCCTTCTCCCTAACAATTGTTGGCTTGCACAGAGTGAGGTAACTCAAGGGCTTCCGTAAATCGCGCCTGGGAGGAGAAGGGACAAAAGCTGGCAGATGCACTAAGAGACTGTTCTTCCAGTGGGTTGGTTGCGAAATAGCTGTAAGATCGGAGAAAACGACCTGTTGTAGAAATTCATCCTTTTGAGTGTTTCCATGCGGGTTCGCAGTGAAACGGGTACACAGCACGCATTTCAGGTACTTTTCTGAGTTCACCTGTCAAATAAAAAGCCTCGTTATCACAGGAAACACCTGTTTTAAGGGACTGCTATACCTGTTTCATGTGTGAAACTAAAACGGGGTCGTATTTTTCAAGATAGACCTGTGTTCAGCCACACCATTTAAAAAGTCTCGGCGTGAGCTTTCCATTCATGTGGCTGAGCACTGGTCTATATTGAAAAATAATCAAAATACGTTCTACCCCCGTGTTAGTTTCACAGCCAAAACAGGTATAGAACTCCCTGAAACGGGTGTTTTGTTTTTACTTTGGAGAGCATTTAATTCATAAGGCTGCAGATATCTTGGTTTGGTAAGCCTATTTTAGGTTGAATTTATTTTTATTATTTTCTGATTTGAAAGGAGTTTGCGGAAATGGGTTCATCGGTGCGTGTTAAGTGTCCTATAATACATTCCTTGTACATTACACGCGCCGTGGAAATAATACCGACCTACTTCGAAACGCAGTTTTAGTTGCGCAATAAAATGACTCGATGTACGAGTCTCAAGACTTTTATTCTTGACTGTACTAAAGTGTAAGTAACGGCGAGAATTTACAGTGATCGTAAATTTTTCGTACTGTTGCGTTACCCTGATCTTCCCGAGTTTATGTGAGAGTGAATAACGACGCTGAGGTCACAGCCCTTGTGGTCAGCTTCGGCTGTAGGGCATACCAGCCACCTGCTGAATATATTCTTAGCGTTCGCAACATTCGAGTTTACAAGAGCCGAGAGAGAGTAATTAAGGGTGCCCCCCAAAAAAGGGCGATTGATATATCGAGGTGCTGTATACAACAGACTTATTAATGGTACACTTCAGTGCGGATTTTAGAATCCCTTGCGGAAAGGCGGTTTTCAAGATGTCCTATGGGCAGAAAACATGAACTTAACCACAGTAAAATTGCGCGTTTTAGGGAGTTCTGTACCCCTTTTAGGTACATACCCCTTTTAGGTACATACCTCTTTTAGGTATATACCCCTTTTAGGTACGTGAAACTTAAGCGGGGGTAATACGTGATTAGGTTATTTCTCAAGATAGACTTATGTTCAGCCATGTTATTCAAAAGGACTCGTTGGGAGGTTTTCATTTGATATGCATGCATATCTTGAAAAATACGTACTACCTCAGTTCAGTTTTACACCCAAAACAAAGAAATCCCTTAGAGACGTGTTCCTTTTTAAGGGAGATTTCTCCGTCACTTAAAATGGAGAGCGTTTTGTATGTTCGCAGTGCCGTTTTGTATGTTTAAACAAACTTCACAGTAAAGAGAGCTTAAACAATAGCTCTTCATTGAGTTTTCTCTAAATCCTCTTTAAAAAAGTCTCTCTCTTCTGAGTTTCTCTGAAAGTACCTCCCACATGAATGTCCGCGTTAAATTGTTTTCAGAAAATGAATAACGACCGGAAACCGAGTAGACCGCTGCCATCCCATAATAATTATGCTTACTAATGCAATCAGGATTTCAAAATACATCTGCAATAATTTATGGCAGCAAAAGTGCATTCGAAGCTCGTCAGAGGAGCAACACAAAACGAAGTAACGCCCGTTTATTTGGTCATTATCATTATTTTAGGATGTTCGAATCAGCATTAGCTCGCTGGTGCAATCAATTTTTAATTACCACGTCCGTGTGGGCATTAAACCTAGGCCCCATTCTGGGTTTCGTGTAATGTGCAGCTTTCCCCCATATTTATGTCAAGTGCAATTAATGCTTTCCGTCGATAAGAATCAAATATGTCATTTTTTTTCACATTGTATTCACGATATTTTGTAATACATACTAAAAATGGGCATTTTGTTTTCAAACGATTTCGAGGTTTTTTCATGTTGTCTTTCGGATGCTATTCCTGAAATCGTTTTCTGGGGTAACTAATGGTCCATTCTCAAATCGCGACTCAAATTTTAGTTTCATTTTAGTGTGCAAGCGATTGATTTCGCATTTGGAATAAAGTCTATGAACTAATGTTGACAATGAAATTCTTCGAAAAAGAGCTGTTTCATCGATAATATGGGGCAGGGATTTTCTCGTCGATCGACACAAGAGCGGTTTGTGTTAAAATCACCAGGAAAGTCAAGTGCTTCCTGTTATGACCGCCTTGTTTAAAAAATCTGTTTCTAACCAAACCTGGAAAAGGAGGCGTTTGGTACGGAAATATGTAAGTCACTGATTTGCATTGCAGACTGCCTCATTTTCCCTCTTTCTCTCTCCAATTAGCACGCTTTCGTCTTAAACAACAGAAATATTTTGATGGAATTCTCGCTTAATATTGTTCCTCTGTGATAAAATTAAATTTTGAAGTGTCACGCCGGGGAAACGCAATTAAAAAGAACTTCTTATTCTAAAATGGTTTCTCAGAGTTCACAAGGGTTAAAAGAATAATTAAGGAATGTCTCTGAGACAATAGCTGTGGATTGGCATAGAATTCTTCGTAGAATAGAATGCAAGATATTTTTGCAGCCACGGTTGCCTTTGGAAGACTCCCCGAAAAGTCCAGTATGGAAATTACGTGAAAATCGCTAACCGGAACATGAAATACAAAAAAGGCCTTCTACCTAATCATTTTTTTAAATGTGAATTAAAATATTTGTTATGGGAAGAAATGGGTAATACATAGCGGTAACAACCTCGAATCGCAGCAATTCGGTTCTCTTTAAAAATTCGCGCCAAAACATTTTCTAATTTCTCGGAATTCATTAACTGGCCGAGCGATTGCCGGAACCGGACCATAAAATGGCCATCCTCCCCTTATGGCGGTCCCTTAGGCGACATAAACATCGGAATTCCGGGATGGTCCCCACATGGGTGGGGCCCCGATCGGGATATCCGATTGGGGGCACCGTTTAATCGAAAGCAGCTCCCGACTTCCGGTGCGACAGGTGACCGCGTCCCCGGGGAATACAGATTCGGGGAGGGGGCATCCTTAAACGCCCTTTGTTATGTTCTTTAGAGGGCTGTCCTTAAGCCCTGGGCTGCTCGCCAAGTGCCCTGCAGGGAACATGAGGCGCTTGGATATGCTGTTCTAAACAAGGTTAGCGATGCTCTCTATGGAAGTGGGTCTTTGAACTTTCTTTTTCGTAGGCTTACTTTCACTCGATATCTGAAGTTTTTGCCGCCTATTTTAACTGGTCTGAAAGTCCAGTGAAGTTTCTGTGATCCAGGAATAGATTTGACATGATGGACGTAAGTGAATTTCACCCGGTACTCAAGATCCTTTGAATACTGCACGCATGAAATGCCATTATGACCATTTTTTTGCTAGACTGTGCTCAGTTGAGATTTGGCACGCATTTTGAAATGACGCTTTCCAAGTACTGCCATAGTTTCGCGAAGACTTGAGGCAAGTGAGAAAATAACGCTCGTTGTGAACACTGTGTGACCTTGTCAGGACATGAAAAGTTGCCTAACTGGCTGCTTTTGTATTTCCCGCATCGCGTTCCGCGTAAGCAGGGACGCCAACCCTCCACCACAGCGCTGCCAACTTTCCATTGATAGCATTGCGAATTGAAGTTGCACGCGTGTGTAGCATTGTTGGCAGACGTGAGAACGCGAGCTATTGTGTGGCAAAAGCGCAAAAATTGACATCTGCGCTTCTCGGGTTCTAGCCAAATTGTTTTACGTCAAAGCTCTCGTCTTTCCTTCAAGCGGATTCCCAAAAATAATTCCCGAGTATTATTTTAATTTTTGATCAACCGGAAAGCACTCGGCATATCAAAATGGCGCTAGCCGAGCGGGGCGATTGCAAAGCGAGGCCAAAACCACTTAAAAGACACTGCTTTTATCGTGAATTGACATGATGCTTTAAATTCTTAAGCCAGAGTTAATGCACGTATGTAGAACAACCTTAAAAGGATAGAAGTAAAAAGATTCTGAGAATTTTAGGGGTTTTTGAAACACTTGTTGAGTCTACTTTATCTCAGATTAGGATTATTATCTTGGTTCAAGGCACCACGAAGCCAGTCACCGTATCACCCAATCATAATTTATACGTTAGATTAATCCATCCCTCGAGGCGGGGTAGCGCGTCACCCTTTAAAGGTTTTCGTAGTTAATACCCAATATCTTTAGCTTACAGGTACAAATACCGCCACTCCGGTTAACGAGGTAATTAATTTTGTGCCCCGTTTCTGGTACACCTGCCGAGGCCTCTTTATCGAGCGCTCGTTGTCTCTCTTGCTCAGGTTATGGGCCCTTTCTGTCCCTCCTGTTCAGGTTATGGGCCCTGACCCAACTACCAATTTCTCATATCGCCAATGTGTTCACCTGCCCTGGCGCTCCCAGCGCGCTGTAACCATTTTTTTCTCGGGGAAATCCTTTCCTTCTAAAAGCGGTGGATTATGCTGTGAAAATGTGCAAAGAGGGATTAAATTGATGACAAATGTCTTGAATTTAATTAAGGCCAAGCGTTGATTGAATGTTTGCCGGGAGGCGCGAAAAGGTCGGTGCGAGTCGCGGTTAGACGTAGGGGTATGTATGTTCGTGTTAAGTCTGTAGGTCTGAAATAACAAGAGTATTGACTTGCTACTGTCCCAATAATGATTTCTGAAGCGAAGAAATTTTTCCTTAATATAGTAACAAAACATTTTTTTCCGTATTTTTTTTTCTTGCAACGATAACTATTTTTTTACTTTAAGAAAAAATTCTTGTTAATAAAAAATTATATTGTGCCAAGAATAAAAACTTTTGCGGCTAGAAAAAAAAATGTCACTGTATTGAGGAAAAATATCTTGGCATCAGAAAACATTTCTGTTAGCATGTCGGCTTCTTTCGGGGGAAAAAAATACGGTGAAAAAAATGTTTATTTCTTGGAACTAAGGTTTTATTTTTCTCATTTCTCCAAAGTTTCACTAATATGAAACCAACTCCTAAATGTAGACTGTCCTCTGACAAATAACGGGCGGGGTTAAGAAATCGTTGCCGCGCAAAATCGTAGTTACCGAAGGCGATTGTTGGTCGTGTATGTGTACACTTACCCCTACCTCTTCCCGGGGAGACGCCACAGCAGGGGAGTGTGCCTCTCTGGGGGGCCGCCCCCTGTTGCCCCCCCCCCGCTGAATCGTCATCGTCATGGGCCCCATATGACTATCCCTCTTCCCTTCCCAACTCGCTTCGCCTGAAGGTCTTCTGTGTAAGCTGCTAGCCCAGCCTGTCTTCCCCCCCTTCCCCCCCTCCGCCTCCCATCTTTTGCCCCATAACCCCTGGGGGCCCCCCCCCCCCCCGTAGCTACCTCCCCCCCTGGCCACCTCCCCCACCACATTCCTTTTCCGACCCAACCATTCGTTTACGGTTATGTTTGTCCGCAGGGCTGCTCGCTATCTTGTAAGTGCAATATCTACAGCAACCTCTTCCATGTATTTGAGCGTGTCGAGTGTCGACTCATATCAGACAGTTTCGACCTATTTCAAACGATAAATTTTTTAATTATATTGCCCTCGGGGATGTGTCTGACGTAAACAATCTTCAACTCTCGGAAAATTTTGTTTTAATTTCAGTCATCAAAGCTTTTGTAATCGTTTTCAATGAATAATTGGAAAAAATCTTGGGTTGACATTTAAAGAACAGACTGGTTCGCTCGCCTGTTCCCTTGTTTTTTGTAAAAACCAAAACTTTTTGGCTTGAAATTTATTTCAAAATCAAGATTAATCAGACATGTGTTTCGTATTTCAAATGAAATAACTGAGGAATGGTCGACGGAATTCCCCGAAATGGTCTTTCTTTTGGCTTCTTAAACTTTTACTTTTAAACAAATGGATAACTTATTTGCGGTGCGTGGCAAAGCATTCTGACTTCGGCAACACAGATACTGACTTTTGCATAGTATCACTCTCGTTTCCGGAAACTTGAGCTTAAAATATTCTGATGGCAGCAAAGAACTTCCGCGGAACAATTTTGAAGCAGAGTAACAATAATTTATGAATGATATTGTTACGCTTTGTCTGCGGTTTCATTGGTCAGCACGAGGGACTTAAGTGAAATCACCTCGTAAGAAAGTAATCGTGGCATTGTCGGTAAGGTAGCTCTGGCTTGGAGCTGTAAACTAGGTCACAACCTCAGCAATTTGTGAGCCTCGATTAAATACGTCAATGTCAAAAGAAGGGGCAATTTTCCTCACACATTCCGATTTTTAATCGCATGTCGCAAAAACCTCCTGCGGCCCTTCTAAATCACACCTATCACTTGATAGCTTATTCATTCCAGTCTTACATTTGAGTCCTTTTTCCTATGTTGAACCAGCGAAAACAACGTATTTTCACGTTTTTCAGGTTATCCAAAGTCCTCAGTTAAACCGTAAACCGTTTTCTGTGCATCTTTCTGAACGCATTCAGCGACTGTTCTCAATCAATGATTTTTCGCTGAAGGAGGAAATCAATATAGTGGCAGCGCTATCTTAGATTCATAAATGATTGGAGCTCACCAACTGTGACATGCCGTTGCCCTTCCGAGGATAAATTTAGCTCGAGCGCTAACACCACGAATATGAGACTTCCAAATCCCAATTTGGTAAGAGCATTCAGGCTTAAGACCCGCACAAACCCATCAACGCGTGTTAAATTACTTTGGAAATGAGCCTAAAACAAACGTTCCAAAACGGATAATTAACGATTTCTTACGTAAATATGGTAATTTTAAAATCACACAGTTAAAACAAAAAAAAATGTGTTTTGGAGTTCTAACCCGTTTTAGCGGGTGTGAAAATAAAACAGGGGTAGCACATTTTTAAATATTTTTTTGAGATATAAACGTAACCGAAGCCGATCGTGAGAATAACTATGTGTAAAACTACATAACCATACATTGTGAATTTGCCTGAGAACAGTCGTATCGAAGGAAATATCTCAAGCACTTACCGTTGATTCAGTTTTTCTTCCGTTTATCCTGAAAAATAAACTACGTCTGGTTACTATCCCTATAAGCAAATTAGGTTGATGATATATTCGTAATGTTTTATATCTACCCTTTTTCGTTTTTAAAACTTTTTTTTTTCGGCGAAAAGGCTTTTTAATTAGCGATAATTTCGTCAACTAAACCTGCCGTGATGATAAAGCACATCCAGACCGTGGCTTCTCATATCTGAATTCAACGCAGTTTTCTGGATGACCAGTGGCTGTTTGAAATACCGAGGCAAAATCTGTTTTACGCGGGAGTCTGGTCAAGGCCTGAAAGGAAGTTTTTGGCGTTGATTAAGGCACGTTACGAAAAGCCGAGTGTGTTGACGCATATGCCAATCAAGTTTCTTTGGACGTCCCAGGAACGCAGGAAATGCCCGAGGCACCACGAAGTTAATTAACTCATAATGTAAACAAATACGGATTCCTGGGGAACTTTTTGGAACACCAAATACTTACCAATGACGCTTCCCTGGGGCTCTAACTTCCGGACTTTCTTCGTCGCCCTCGTGACATCTCTTGATAAGGCGTATCACAAAATATCTCATGTCTGACGTTTGTGATGGATTTCATACGACGTGCTGATTTTATTATGTCGTAAAGACGTCATTTTAGCTATGTAGTTTACACAGATGCTGGGAAACGTCTCAGCATGAACATTTTGTGCGGATTTGAGACGTTTTTGTCGATTTAGCGCGCAGGCGTTTAGGGACACGGGTCAGTTGGATCGATTTGCCTTTCTGGAAATTTAAAGGTTATGTTGCTTACCTCTATGTTACATTAGGATGTGTAGAAAAAAAATGAGTATTCATTTGTTCTCAAAAGGTGCAGAAAAGAATTTGGTGAAGCGAGGTGAAAGACAGCTTATCTTTCTTTGGTTATGCTGACCTAACGTTGGTCAAACCTTATGCAAGTCCATGTCGCCGAGAGGTAAAATGCTTAAGGCTTTGGCAACAGCGCCGGAACGTTGACAGAGGTACAAAGGCACTTAACCTAACCTATGCGGTTGTTCGGCGATTCATAGATTATAATGACCTGGGTATAACACTAGACGTACAATTCACAACCCAAAAATTTGAATACAGACCAATTCACTGATACCGCTGCTAGATGTTGAATATCTGTGCTGCTTCAGATTCAATATTTTGACAAAGGGGGTTATTTATTCAGACCTTGTGTACAGTATGATGGAGATCATAAATCACGTCGCGTTCAAAACTTGGGAATATTTGTTTCAAGAAATTTATGTTGGAAAAACCATTGAAATGGACTGGGTGGAGCGCGAGGTCCTCCGTATATAAATGCCTTAGTATTACCAACACAAATTCAAAAAAAAATAAGTCACTAGATTTGAATGCGACATGACTTATGATCTCCACTGTACCGCTGTCGCGTCGCTCGGCACCACATGGAATATTTGCGCTGCTTTAACTGCGAACAAAAGCCTTGACAGACCCGCCCCCTAGGACGCGTTTTCATTTAGATACCTTGTTGCTGACTTTCGGAGGTGAATCATAGATGGCGCTGGCAACCAGATGAGAGCACAATTAAACAAAGCAGCGCCCTCTGTGCGTCTCTAACGAAGTTAACTCTCCGGATATTCTGTTCTTTTACACAATCTTTCGCAGAAACTCAGGAAAAGAGCGGCAAAACTGAGATGGAATGTTGCTTACATAGGGAGATGTTTATCCGCACGTACGTAAATACTGCAACAAAGTACAGTCACATTTTATTGCCCCTCCATACGGGAAGATAAGGCAGCCTCGACTTTTGTTCGTGACGATACTTATTCTGGTTTTTAAAAAATCTCTGCGACATTTTTTTGAACGTTTGTGTGTCTTTTTCCATGCGATTTTTGATTTGTTCTCATTCACTTGATCGTCCCATTCTTCTCGTATTCCTCAGCAGCTATTCAGTCAATAATTCATGACCAATTTCTTGCGTTGCATTAAACAAGTTGTTACCTCAAGAACTCTTATTTGAATAAGTCCTTCGTAACCTTATCTTAACCTCGTTGAAGTCTTCCCCTAAAAATGACGATGCCGAAACCTAATTTTAGGTAAAATGGACAAATAAAGATCAATCAATCAATCGCCCAACTTATTTTTACTTAACCCACTACCACCCAGCGATGCCGTTCGAAAACAAAAAAATAAATATTTTAGAGGATCTTTTCAGTTCACTATTGTTACAATTTGAAAAATATTACCCCTCTGAAAACCTGAAATTAAATAATTTAGGCATTTTTCAAAGCTTAAAATTGCGTATTTCAATGGAAATAGTCCTTCCAATTTTTCTTAAGCTAAATTTCACCCGAAATACTTTGGGCTGTTGTGGGTTAATTTAAATTCCTTGTTTGATTCGCGCAGTGTAATGTCAGCGTCGCGAATCATCCCAACGAATTCATTGACAGACCCGTTCGAGGCTCGGCGGCAGTCGTGCCTTGATTACTCGGCTTGGGGCTCTTTTGTTTGAGGATATTGTTCAAGTCAGGAGTTTTGGCCAAGTTTACTGTAATCCACGGAGACCCTGTCAAGCATCAGAGTAATAGTTAGTCTCTGGCTGCGCGGATCCGAGTACTGGCGGCTGGGGAATTAATATTCACGTCTATGGATTTATTAACGAGCTGTGCCTTACTGCACCGTTTCGCTGTTTACCACGCATTGAGGTCCTTACCTCACGCTATCTCACAAAAGTAACGACACGGTCATTGGCCGTGAAATATAGATGTTTTGATAAGAGCGATTCCGCAGTGCGAGAACAGTTCGTAGAAAATAGCTCTTGAACTCAGCATGAATGACAGATAAAGTGATGAAAAATTTATGCTCAACCTAGCCTGTGTAACAGGCAAAGTGAAATACCGTGTAGCTATGTTGATCCTGACTGGAAAATACACCCTTTTTAGGGTGGGAAAATGAAACGATGTTTTGGTAGGTTTTTAAGATATGACTATGAACTGAACAACGCCATCTAATGAAAGGGCTTGCCGGCCGAGGGCTTTCTGTTGATATGCGGCTGATGATAGTTATACAGAACTTACTTGTTAGTGATATACACAGTTTTAATCATCGTGCCCAAAACAGGTATAGGACCACCCAAGTTTGTTCATATCGGTATGCGGAAGTTATCAAAAGTTGTGTGGTTTTATAAGAGGTCTAACTTGCTTGGATTTGGACATTCGTTACTTAGCTTTTGTTTTGTTTGCAGGTGAGTAACTGTGACTTAATTGGCGGCGTGCCCCGGGTGGTAAGTTTTTCGCGGTGCCCTGATCAATTACGGCGTTAGTTGGGTAGAAGCGATTAGCCTAATAATGATAAGGACCAGATGGGATATCATTTTATGCATGGCTAGCGATCTCGGATGATGTATGCTTCTAGCTTCTCATTTAAGCCTTACGAGAATCAAGTCTTTTTAGCGCAATTTTGGGAGGAAGAGAGAATGAGACTGGCGTAGTGTGACATCTCCTTGAACCTTTCGATTTTTAGGTCAATAATTCTTAAAGACTTTATGATCAAGAGTACAAGTGCCACCTGGCGCCGTGATAATTCCTCACAAAAATTTGGAAAAACAAGTATTCGTTATTCACTAATTTAGTTCGGGCGCCAGCTGTGACTCACAGCGTGAATAACTTTTGAGAGGCGTTAGGTTGAAGGGGTTAGAAGATCTTCAAGGTTATATAAATCAGATCCCAGCTTCAATCAACTTCCTTTAATAATGCGTATATGTCACCTATCTATAATCCTACGCAGCGCTGCGGAAACAGGTCAATAAGTAGTTAACAAAATAATAGATATAAGAAGAAAACTAACTCAAACAAAAAACACGGACTCTAAGCGTTTAAAACGTAACGTAATTACACAGAACGCACAAGTTTATTACAATACTTAGCGAAGAATCTCCGTAGAGGTGAGAGCTTGTGTGATTCGGCGAAGATTACAAAATAACAAAGTAAACTCGATTCTTACAAGGATTATTCCTTCGCACACGAGCTATCCCTTCAGCCGATCACGTTTTCTTACAAATAAAAGCGTCAATCACCCAACCTACGTAACCGGGACCCTCGACACACAATCCAAAAACCAGGTTATTCAAAAGAGTGCGTGTACTACACCACTAAAGAAACAAGAGGGAGTCCGTAAGATCGTGGATTCTCCGCAAGAACAATCAAACTGTTTTAGAGAGATTCGCTTAGGTCCGTAAACTCAAAAGTAACTAAAACTAATAAAGAATAACAAGAGAAAGAAAGAAAGAACTACTTCAACCTCCGCTCAAGGCGACCACTGAATATCGTCCCGGAGAGCTGTCGAAAGGGTCTGCTGATTACTTCAAGGTGAAGGTAGCATCAAAGCAAACGGGCTCAATCGGGTCCTGGCTGATTTTTCCCCGGCCGCCACGTGGCAACTCCATGACGAATTATATCAAGATGACATCATACGACAAATTGAACTATGGTAGTAATCCTGGGGGATAATTTGACCTTTGTCAAGGTCGCGATGGATGTAAGTGGATTTCTCCTTTCAGTCGGTATGCACAGCAAGTCCAATCGAAATGCCTCCTGATCCCAAATCGGGTATCCTCCCAGGACCCTAAACAATTAATCCCAGTCAGTTACCCCAAAAATTCAACGATAAAGAGTTTCCCTATACCAAATCGCCAGACTTACCCAAACACGTTGGGGATTACCGCTCAGGAGCGGTCTGCTCAGCAGCCACTCTCTCTCCTCTCTGAACCTTCCTCCAAGCCCAAGCTAAATCCCCTCCTTCTCTCTCTCTCTCTATCCCCTCTACTTCTCTCTCCTACACCTCCCAAGGAAGGGGAGGAGGTGACAATTCTCAAGCTGGTAAAGGAGGGGGGAAGAGTAAGAGAAAGAGCGTGGATCTACCGAAGCATCTCCCGATAAATTACCGATATATATATATAACTAAAGTGTAACGCATACAGTTACAGTAGACTATCAATATTATCTTGAGCAAAGGTTTTAGAAACACCTTAAAGTGCGTGAGTAGCTGTTAGGTTGGTACCTCTCTCCCCTGACGCCCACCTAACCTGTCCCTCCTTTCTTCCAATGCTACCAACGAGACTGCTTTTCCTCTGTGCTGAAGTATTTCAGAACATTGTTAAATGTTTAATAGTTATTAATTTAATATTTAGCAATTTCTAATATTTAACATTTTTTCCCCGAAAGCGGGATGTTTTAAAAATATGCTGACAATTCAAAACACGTGTTTCGATCATAAAGGCGAATTTTACGGTCCTCAATAAAAGGGGGACGCAAACTGGCGTCACTTTATTATCTTAAGTTTAATAAAAAAGGAATAAAAAGAAAAATGAGTTTAGAAAGTTTGGCGTCATAATCGAAAAAAGGTCAAGATTGATCTTGATTTGAATTGGCGTACGGAGTATTGGCAGTGACGTTGTCCTTTACGCCGGGAGTATTGCCGGTCTCATTGAGTCTGAATCTTCGCAAAACTTTGGAGTAGCGAGGTTTTATGAGTGGGCCAAAGCGAAGGGAAGTGCAGAGAAACAGATGAAAGGGGGTCCACGAGGGAGAGAGCGTTGCCGGGAGGCGGGAATTGTGGCATTTGTTGCTAAAAGAGACTAAAGAGGTCCTGTGACCTTGGCAAGGACTCTCTGAATTTCGAGATCGACGACTGTTTTAGCTGGTTGATCTTCGGGGCTACTAGAGTCACTTTTATCACTTTTTTGTCACTTAAAACAATTTCTGTCACTATTTGTGACTTTTTGTACATCTTGTCGGTTTTTGTCACTACTTTAAAGATTCTTCTTTGTTAACTTAGAATGTTCTTTGTTACGCATCGGTGACTCTCAAAAATCATCGCTAATGCGCGGCCTACCCTCGCTCAGCATTGTAAAATACACCTTCCCTCCAACCTCCCGGCCGTGAACTGCCGCCTCTCCCGGTCCGATTAGAGTCGACAAAATGAGCAACAGACATCGGTTCTAACCTTTTTTAGTGTCCCTCAATCAGATCCGATCGTCGAACTATGAAGATCCTACGAAAAAAATTTGGCCAAAAAATTGAAAAAAAAACAAAAAAAAACAGGGGTACCCTTTGCTTTTTGAAAAAAAAAGAGATTTTTTTTGTCGAGTTTTTAACGTTTGATGGTTGGAATAGTTTAAGAGGAACTAATAATTGTATTCAACATCGCCTGTTGCCCTTTTAGTTCGTATATCACTCCCTAATTGGAATTTAAAATCTCTGCCTCAGAATATTCCGAACGCGTGATTGAGCTTACATTGGTAGTTTGTGGTGTTAATATTTTTAGAAGTGTTTTTTTTTTTTATCACTTATATTTTTTCAGAGCAATATGTAATTTAGTGTTGTTTGTGTATGCATTGAAACGAGGAGAGAAAGAAAAAAAGAAAAAGAATAAAAAACTTAAAATAACCCCAAGCCAGGTGTCAAGCTATCCTAAATGTATTTTTTTTCCTCCAAAGTTTTAAGACCTGCATGAAATCTTAAAAATAAAGC
>Ga0058701_10001089_pt1 | contig 18828 bp, 9 predicted proteins | sample AgamicOrMae_FD_97039 | JGI IMG/M metagenome (GOLD analysis project Ga0058701, IMG submission 97039) | Agave microbial communities from Guanajuato, Mexico - Or.Ma.e | ecosystem: Host-associated > Plants > Phyllosphere > Phylloplane/Leaf | place: Guanajuato, Mexico | collected 2012-06-04
AACCTAACTTAACCTAACCTAACTTAACCTAACCTAACTTAACCTAACCTAACTTAACCTAACTTAACCTAACTTAACTTAACCTAACTTAACTTAACCTAACTTAACCTAACTTAACCTAACTTTGCAGAGTCGTCTCTATCTTTACTTTCTTTGATCGAGGTAAGGGTTGATATTGTAAGATACCGTACAGGAGCGCAAGGCTACTCTCTGACTTTCTAATGTTTCATTTTCCACCTCTTGTGGCCTATTTTGGCTTATCCCCTCAGTGTCATTTTTTTTTATTATTACGTTAAAATAATAATTATAAAAAAAACACAAGCGTCCATGTGGGGCAAGCCCAATCAGGACAAAATAACTATCCTTGAAAACATCGTCACCCCCCCTTAAAAAAATGATAATAAAGTAATAAAGTAAAACAACTAGAATTGCTTGTAAAATCGCCAGACTGCCCTGTATTATGAATTGGAAATCAAGAGAAAGGCTTACTGTTAAAAGGATTGTTCCTGTAGTTGTCCAATCCTAAGGTTAGACCTGGCGGCAAACTTTTCCTAACCTATCTTAACCTAACCTAACTTAACCTAACGTAACTTAAACTAACGTAACTTAACCTAACTTAACCTAACATCGTCTTCATCGTGAACTCGAACATTACCACTTCCTTCAGCTTCATTTCACGCAGTAGATCACATTCCAAGGAAACGTGCTGAAAATTATAACATTTTTTACGATTTGTATGAGAAGGCTATTGCAAAAGTTTGCCGCCACGTCCAATCTTACGCTGGGACAAGTGTAGTCATGAACCAATTGCAAAGATGAAGAGAATCTAAAGCCGAAGACTTGCTTTCAGTTGGACCTGGACAACCCGGACATCGTTGTGCCGCGGTTGACGATCGCCCAGGGCGCCACACCGATCGCAGCGCGCGAAAGTATCATCCGCTACGAAATGTCCTTGAAAGAGGACGATTACACTTACGCCCAGCGGTTACGGTAATTTCTTCTCTGACTGGTCTGAAAAGTTCCATCCCAATTTGATTGGCCGCACCAAGCGTTTCACTTATTGCGTCTGCCTTCCGTTAATTTCAGCGTGTACATTGCGACGTGGAATGTGAACGGGCAGCCCCCGCTGCAGGAGAACCTGGCGCCCTGGCTGGCCTGCGACGTCGACCCGCCCGACATCTACGCTGTCGGTTTCCAGGAGCTGGATTTGAGCAAAGAAGCGTTTTTGTTCAATGACACGCCCAGAGAAGAGGAGTGGCTGTAAGTATGAGAAATTCGGTCGCGTTGTTGCGGAGTTTGAATGCAGGGAGTTCTTCCAAAAGTGTGATTCGAGGACAAAAATTCATTCTTTAGGAACCCGTCTTAACCTTCTTTTACTCTACGCACCCTAAGTTAACCTAACCTAACTTAACCTAATCTGACTAAACCTAACCTAACTTGACCTAACCTGACTTAACCTAACCGAAAATAAATCAACCGAACATAAACTAACTTAACTCAAGGTAGAATGTTTCCTCCTTATTCAGTGTAAGGAAAGAGAACTCAAAACCTAGCTTAATCTGACGTGGCTCAATCCTACTACCCTACGGCATTTCCCAACAGAAAACAGAAGATTTAGAACTTAAAACAAAGTTTTTCTGTGTCTTTGTCAAAAAAAGTCGCCTTTAAAAATAGGGAAAGGAAAAAAGTAAGGAAAAAATCTATCAGGCGAAGCAGAAATTATACTGTGTGCTCCTTTGCTTGTACAACTCAGCAATGAGTTTTAGAAAAGAAGCAAATCCTTTTTTTATTATTACTTTAATAGAGCGGAGATCCACGTTCAGGACATCTTATAAAAGATTACATTAAGGGGCATGGTGATCAATCAATTTAACAATGTAAGTTCAAGTGTAAGAAATAAACCGAAACCCAAGCCTAATAAATCTTGCCACAAGCATGTGATAATAGCGGAAGTTTATAACCATAATAGACTCTCGCATTTTTTAAAAATAAATATTTATAAGTTAAATGGTTTTAGGTAACCTCTAAACTTGCCAACCTGTTTTTCATTACCGAACCAGTGTACTATCAAGCTCAATTTCGTTCGCCAAAAGTTTGAGTAGGAATGCAGTGATAGGGAGATATAATACTGAGCAGTTTAAACCTTTGGTGTGAATCAACTGGGCGTTGAAATCGGCACGCTGGGTCAGCGGAGCGGAACGGAACAACCTAGATTCTGTTGGCGAATTAGCCTTGGCTTAACAAACCGTTTGGAACAGATCTGGGTTTGGAATAAAGAGGTGCAATTTGTGATCAGGCAAGCCGTGACTGCGGGACTGCATCCAGGCGCCAAGTACTGCCGGATTGCGTTGGTACGCCTGGTGGGGATGATGCTGATTGTGTTCGTCCAAGAAACGCACGAGAGGCACGTTCGCAACGTCGTCACCGATACTGTAGGCACTGGAATCATGGGAAGAATGGTAAGTTGCTTAGTCTATGATCAGCAAATATAGGCGCCGTTTAATGGGATTTTTAAAAATTGGGTGGGCCCGCCCAGTGTATTTTTTTTCGTTTATATATGTCTGAACAAACGTATTGAAGAATGGGTCACATACTTGTAGGACTGCTTGAAAATATGGTCGCTTATTACTTCTCGTAGGGAAGGGTCGTGGCGAAAAATGGTGACCTCAAGATTTCAACGGATTTTGACGTTTCGCTTACAGTATTTTATAACGAAACGAAATTAAGTCTTTTGATAAAATGACTGAAAAATGTAGAAAAGGTAGAGTTGATTGTGCGAAATAATATGGGGAACCGTTTGGAATTTCTCAGTTTGTCATCATCTATTTATTAAATCTGGATATTTGGTGTCACTATGCGATGATTTCACAGAGGTTAGGTCGTAACAATGTGTACCGAACCTGATGTCGCTTAATTCTCGGTGGTAGTAACTGGTGCCGAGAAGTTTGCAGTGTCAGGTTTGGCGACAGTCGTCTAGATTGGTAGCGAAGCAAGGCGCTAGGCCCGTGACATGACATAACATAGGTTGAACTAACATCTACGCAGTTGTATGTTGTGAATGGGGGGCATTTGATAGCGCCAAAAACCGCAAGCGCCAGTCCGTAACCGCCAAACGAGAAAAGTCGCAAACGCCAAAGTTCGTATAGGTTAGGTTAGGTCAAGTTAGGTTAAGTAAGGTTAGGCTAAGTTAGGTTAGGTAAGGTTAGTGTTGCGGTTGAGACCTTTGGCGTTTGCGACTTTTCTCGTTTGGCGGCTACGGATTGGCGCTTGTGTTTTTGGCGCTTATGACAGCTACCCTTGTGAATCCTCGTAATGTAATCGAAAAAAAAAATGAAAAGGTAGAACCTGAGAGGTGGAGAATTCCACCTTGGAAATTGTCAGTGCATGAGACAAGTCTTAAGGAGAGACTTGCATGGCGAATATCTTAACTGATCATTTATTTTTTTGGACAGGGTAATAAGGGCGGAGTAGGAGTCCGGTTTGACATTCACAACACGTCCATGTGTTTCGTGAACACCCATTTGGCGGCCCATGAGCAGGAGTACGAGCGGAGGAACCAGAACTTCCATGACATCTCGCGGATGCTTTTTAGTCCGCTGAAAACGATCAAAGACCACGAGTAAGCGCCATACCCTCTTTCTACTCACGGAATCATAATCTCGCCGGCAAGGTGTAAATAAACCGAGCGAATGTCACAAAGCTTCCTGAAAAGGACTTTCCTACACTGTCAAAGCCCAAAATACTGGATTTATCTCTCTTCCCAAAGAGAAGAAAGAATGAAAATATATCCAAAATTTAGCTTTATTAGCGCATCGACCAATTTGACCCACTTGAAATGTTGACCAAACCACAAAATATTCCCTTGGTATAGTCTATCTTAACCCATAACAGCCCAAAGTATTTGGAGTGAAATTAAGCTTGAGAGAAATTGGAAGGATTGTTTCCATCAAAATAAGAAATTTTAAGCTTTGAGAAATGCCTAAATTATTAAATTTCAGATTTCTAGAGGGGTGATATTTTTTTTAATAGTGACAATACTGAACGGGAAAGATCTTCTGAAATATATTTTTTCTGTTTCCGAACGGCATCGCTGTGCGGTAGTGGTTTAAAGAAACATGCGATCTCATCATGGTCTTTAAAGAGAAATAACTTACCGATAACTGTATAAAGCTATCGTACAAAATTCAAGCGAAAACTTTTTGGTTCTCCTTTCTTATAAGTAAAAACGTTTGATGCGTTCTTTGGGCTTTGACTAAAAATTGTGTCTTTGTGACCGGTAATTTAACCAAAAAATAACGAAGTTTTCAAAGTCAAACTTCCAACTAACCTCACAAATTTCAATCGTAAACCTTTGATCTCTGGTATTATTAGTCATGTTAATAGGCGCGCTTTCGTGAAGTAATGAAGTACCGCGGTGTTGGCGGTTGTGCTACGTGTCCCAACCGATCACATCTATCCCGAACTATTTCCGCCAAGCCTGATGCCGCTTACTTCGCTTCGGCAACAGCCTACCGCTGAGAAGTGCCATCAAGCGGGGCGACAGGCTGGCGAATCGAATCACAAGGTGCCTTACGTAACCTACTTCTGTTGTTTAGTCAGGTGTACTGGCTGGGTGACCTCAACTACCGTATAAGTGATATGGAGCCTCGTGTTGTTCGCGAACTTGTGTCCCACAACAATCTCAAACCGCTGCTCGTCTGCGATCAATTAAATAAGCAACGAGAACTGAGGCAAGTTTTCCACGGCTACTCGGAGGGTCCGATAACATTCCGACCCACGTATAAATATGATCTGGGCACGGATAATTGGGACTCGAGGTAAGTTCCGCCTAGACTCGCGTTGGTTAAAGCCCTGTATGGGTAAAGAGGCGCAAATGAAATAGAATAAATGGCGGCTATACACGGGCGGTATAGGAGCGGCAACCATTTTTTTTATGCAAGCATGTCTGTCTCTCTCGCACACACAGCAAGTCGTATTTTCTCTCTTTCTTTCGTCGACCAATCACAGCGCTCACCCTCGCTTGCGCCTCTTTACTTATACAGGGCTTTAGGTTAGCTAATAGAATGGGCGGTGATGAGGTTTGATTTCGTTGCAGCGAGAAAAATCGGGCGCCATCTTGGTGTGACCGCATCCTGTGGAAAGGAGAGAAAATGGACCAAATAGATTATCGTAGTCATCCTGTTTTGAGGCTGAGTGACCATAAACCGGTCAGTGCCGTCTTCGATTCAGAGGTACGAATACTTCCTACGTTGAAAGCGAGTACTTCTATCGCAGCCAAATCAAAGTGGTCTCTCTTTTGTAGATCCGCGTGATAGACGGAGCTAAGTACAGGAAAATCCACGAAGAGGTTATGAAGAAGTTAGATCGTGTTGAGAACGAATTCTTGCCGCAAGTAACCGTGGATAATACCGAGGTTATTTTCGACACAGTTCGGTTCCTGGAGCCACAGAGTAGAGAAATCATTATCGCAAATACAGGACAGGTAAGTTCCCAAAGGCTGTGAAACTTTGCGTCGGAGGACGCAGTTAACCCTACTTTTTCTGTTTAGGTGCCTGTTAGTTTTGAGTTCATTAAGAAACTGGATGACGTCAAGTTTTGTAAAGACTGGCTCAGTATTTGGCCATCGCAGGGTTTTATTAAAACAGGTAAGCCCAGATTGTGTAGTGTAATCACCTTTTCGATTGGTTTCTAACCTCATTTCTCTCAGGTGAAAAATGTGACATTAAACTAGAGGTGTGTGTGGACAAGAGATCGGCATGGAAACTTAATAGCGGAGAAGATAAACTCTACGACATTTTGGTTCTTCATTTGGAGGGAGGAAAGGATATCTTTATAACCGTCACAGGTATGTAGCTTCCGAGGTGAAATTTTGAAATTGTTGTCTGTGTCATTCAAACTCATCATCTAAATGAATGATTGATACAATCAAGTGAAAAATTTTCTCAAATCCAAAAGTTTAGGTTAATAATGTTTTGATTTTTTTTCAGGGAACTACGAAAGGAGCTGCTTCGGCTCGTCTATTGAAGCACTCGTTCATATTAGCGGACCGGTCAGAGAAATTCCTACAGGAAAACTAATGGATTTGGTAAGTATTAAGTTTCGATACCTGCGTGTTTTTGGCTAGAGATGCTGTGAAAAAGGTAAGGTCAGTTATGTTCGCACGCCTATGCTAATACAAGGGAGACTTATACGCACGTACCAATCAAATACATTTTAAATGGGGCAGCGTGTGAATAATCACTTCGGAAAGTTAAAGACTGCGTTCTCTCCCTCTTATATACTCCTTCATGTCGCCAAGCCGAGCGGAGTGGAGCAAAGGTCACCTAACTTAACCTATCCATACCAAAGTCAACCTTTTTTAACAATCGCCAAGTCTGATGCCGCTTACATCTCGACGGCAGACTGCCTACAGAAAGTAAGCGGCATCAGGCTCTGCTACAGACGAGGTTAGCGATTCGAATCGAAACGAAATCGTATCCTTACTTAAGAAAGCGGCTTGAGAGTAGAGGTTAAGTTAGCTTAGATTGGATGCCCTGTGTCGTGCTTTGCTCTCTTAGATAATCTTACTGTGCTCAGTTTGAGGACGGAATCCAGAACGCGTGACGTAAAGAAAGTGCGTTTAATCTTTTACAACGTGCGTCAATAATATATCTTCTGATTTCCAGGAGAGTTCTCGGGATGCGTCTGGAATGGAGCCGTATCCGGTCCCAAAAGAAATCTGGTTTTTGGTCGATCACCTCTACCGTCACGGACTGAAGCAACAGTTCCTCTTCCAGCAACAAGGAGAAACGTCAGAGCTCATCGCAATCAGGAATTGGTTGGACACTGGATCGTTAGACCGACTGCGTATCCTTCTCAAATCTTTTGGAAGTAGTCTGTGACTTTGAGGGTTGCAGCTTGTAATATCAGTTAAAAATGTATTGCTTGCTTTGATTTTTTTTAAACTTCCGTAACTTTGGAACGAAGCGAGATACGACAAAAAAGCTAAAATCAAATTCATAGATCTGTTGAAGATCGAACGATTTTATTTCGTGCTTTTCTTACGTTTATCTCTCTGTTTCAAAGTTACGGAGGTGCAAAACTATTGGAGCGCGCAATATTTTATTGACTGCTAGTACCTATTATATTCTACCGTTCGTCCTCAAGCAAGGTCTAAGAAACCTTAACTAACCTGAGTTGATGCAATCCAATCGCCGCAAAAAAAAACTTATGCCGCTTACCTCACAGCGGCACCACCCTGCCGCCGAGAAGCAAACTGCATCAGCTGAGCGTCAGCTGATGCAGTTTGCAGGCTTGGCGTCAGCTGAGCGTCAGCTGATGCAGTTTGCAGGCTTGGCGTCAGCTGAGCGTCAGCTGATGCAGTTTGCAGGCTCGGCGTCAGCTGAGCGGAGAGACAGCGAAGTGAGATCGAAGACGTCCAACCTAACCAAGGTTAACCTAACGTACGTGGTTGTCATTAATCATCACAATGCAGTGAAATATCAAACCAGGATGGAACATGAGCGGTGGAAAGTAAACTTGCGGCGTTGTACGTTGCTTCAACTGGTTTGAAAAAATTCTCGACCAAAGTACCTGACAAGCGCGAAATGGGAAGGTAAATTTCCCCCTTGAATCGAACGTTTTGTCGTTCACGGTTCAGTTTTCCGTTGGATAGATGTCAGTTGGGTGGAGAAATAAAATTACGGTTACGGGAGAAACACATTCGGAAAACTTGTTTTCCCACTCTACGACAGTTTTCTTCCATTTTAAACAGCTTTTTCTTAACATTTAAAACAGCTGGAAGTGCGCATTCGATTGCCGAAGCACTCATTCTACTTTTAGAGTCGACAGCAGAACCAATAATACCTTTCAACCTCCACAAAGTTTGCTTGGCAGCATCGAGTAGCTATTTACAATGTAAACAGGTTAGTGTTTCGAAAAACGGAAATCTTTTTCGTGCCCTGTGCCTATTTTGTTATTAATCGTTATCGTTGTTGCAGATTATTTTGCAGTTACCGGAATTCCGCCGGAACGTCTTTTTGTACCTTTGCTGGTTCCTGCAGGAGCTGCTACTTCATTCCAACGATAACGGCTTGGACACCAAAACCTTAGGTAAATCACTTTTCAGTATCCTCGGTAAAAGTTGAAGTCACTTAAATGGACAGCCAAACAGCAGAAATGTTATGAATAACACTGATCGCGTTAGGATTCCCTTTAGTTTATCGCCGTACCCACAATTTTTAATTCCATGCTCGTAGAAAGAATGGACTTATTTAAACTGCAAGACGTGAAGCTTGAAGCTCGAAATTAAGTTTATGAAATGTTTTTCATGGGGTGCATGAAAGTTATGTGGAACTGTGCTTCTCCGACTGTGACCCGACCTAACCTCACTTAACCGAAACGAGCCTAATAGTAACGTCACTCCATGAAGCCTAAATATTTCACCTGTCTTCAGTTAAACTAACAGGGGGAATACTATTACTGTCCGCCCCCGATTTTTTTGAAACTTTCAGCACTTTAAGATTGCGGCATGAAAAGATTCCCCAAGCCCAAAACTTGCTGCCGAAATTCAGTTTTACTACCTTAAAAATGGCTTTGAAAATTGAACAAAAATATGTACATCGTTCTTTAGAATATTAAACCAATTAATAATCAGTCTTGTAGGACACCCAAAAGTAGCATCAACAGACTCAAATTTTGAGGATTTGGCCACATTTCCTGCCGTTTTTGCGATGGTTCATTTTTTGCGTATTAATTAATGTTCACTTTCGAACGCCATTTTTAAGGTAGTGAAAAAATATTCAGCCACGAGTTTTGGACTTGGGTGAACTTCCTATACCGTAAAAGTACTGAAAGTTTCGAAAAAATCGGGGACGGACAGTTCTGGTACACCCCTTGTAAGCCTGAATTTAACCGAACTCACCCCAATCCAATTCAGCTTACTTAACAAGGCACTTATCGTAGTCTAATTTTACCAATATTAACCCAACCTACGCAATTATACGTCGTCTATTCTCATACTGTCATAAAAAGTCGAACCATGGTTGAACACGAGAGGTAGAGAACCACTTCTATATTTAAAAACTTTAAAAACCAGGTTGAATCTTTTGTTTTACTGCTACGGCGGTGTTTGCTTGTTCATAGCTACCTTATTTGGCGGCATCTTCCTCCGTGACCCTCCCAGGTCAGCGACTCAGCAGCGGGTGAATTTCGCCGCTCTGGATAGGAAGAAGGCGTCGTTTGTCTATCACTTCCTGGTCAACGATTTGGGAGATTACGTTGCCAACCGCCTCATGCAACTCTCAGGAAGCGGATTATAATACGTTGCGGTTCATCGTACATTAGCCTGGCTGTGATCTTCCCCTCTGTCTTAAACCCTAAGTTAAAAGATGGGAATTAGTTTAAGTTAACTCCACGTTTTACTTGCGATTGTCTTCTGTTTAGTTTTAAGATTTTGGAAGACTGACGAGATCTGCGATTTTTTATGTCAAACATTGTGGAATATTTTAGTGTTTTGTTTTTTACGTGATAAAAAATCTTGAATCAAAACCAGCGTCTTTGACCATATCGGTCTACGCAAAAATGTTGCCAGATTTCGCGAAATTTCGCGAACCGTGGCTATATATCAGATTGAAACAGATAACCCGATATGTAATTTTATCTTCGAAATGGCCGTCCGGAAAGTTCTCCCGAAATAGTATTATTTAGAGATAACTACGATTAAAATTAGCGATTCGCGAAATGCAGCGACATCATTCGGTTGTGTCAAAAAATATTTGGCAATTTTTCAGATCATGTAGAGAGAGATTAGATACCGGAGAGTCGCCGCGGCTATAATCACGTGACTACAAGCCCAGCCAATCCGGATCGCTGTCATGTGCAAGTTAGCGGCTTTCTGTTTTCTACTGTCTCTCGACGCTGGTGACGTTTTTCCTTTTTTTTCTCTTTGTATTTTTGCGCCGGTGTTGCGGTGTTGCACCGGCGCAAGAAGCAGGCCTCAAGGACTGTACAGTGGGCCACAAAAGTCACCACCCCTGCTTCCGAGTATTTCTTGTGCAAGCAGGGGTCATCACTTTTGTGACCGACTGTACCTAAATTACAGACCTTTCATTTGAGCCGTGTTTGCCAATGACTGCTTAACGCACCTTAGTTATTAAATTGGTGCGTTAGGCTAAATTTCGTAATCCTATCATCCTAACGTTTTAGGCCTTTTTTTATTGAGGAAAGTGGTCATTTCAAAATCTGCCACCGATAATTGAATCATTATCGTCTCCGATCATGAGTCAACCAGACTAAACCGTTTTAAATTCAGTTGGTACAAATATTGTTTTTGACCCAATTTTAACTATTAACATAGTCTTTGACAGAATGTTTACAAGTTTACTTTCATAGATAAAACCTAAACTACTTACGTAAGTGTATATTGTGGATATCTATTCGGTGTGCGCAAAGTATTTCAAGATAACTGCCAAAGAATTTTTTTTTTGTTCAAATACCTAAGAGTTTACAACCTGTACAGTAAATATTTGAGAACTTGCAGGATGTTGATGAACAAACGTGAGAGCAAACTATTCTGTTACCTTGTTTTCCTTTTTAGGAATGAATCCAGCTGAACGTAACCGACACATATTTCCCATCATATTCATTCCAGTCTGATTATCATATCATAATGATACTCTACCGCCTTTGTGTTTTATCCGTTTTGTCTCTACGAGAGAGATGTGGGTTCTGTAAGCCCTTGAAGGGGGAATGGGTGCAAGTACAAGAGGAAAAATCTTTTCAAGTTTTATAAATTGTAAATAATGTTCTTTATATGCATGATCCACATAGCTACCCTGGCACTGTGCTGCTCTAGGGTGAACCATATCACGTCCATTGTCTTAATTTTAGTTGAAACTATCAGTGCGTCAGTATTTTGCTTAAGTTGGCTACTCTGGTCTTATTTTGCAAGCTGTTTGAATACATCTCAATGCCGGCTCTGTAAATTTCTATAGTGACATTTTCTGTCATTTGTGTTCTACTCTTCATCGCTAAACCAAACAAAGCGATAGAAAAACGAAAAAGCACGCAACTTAACGAAGTCAAACATAACTGAGTTTACTTAACCTAGATTATCCTAACCTACACAGTTGTATGCCATTAGTGCTCATTATGTCATGGGAGGTTGAACCAGGGTAGAACCCAAAGCATTAAAAATGCGATCTTTAAAATTTACTGTGCAAAAGAATGAGAACATAGAGTGGAACCCCGATACATCGAATCTCGGAGGGATGCCATCATTCTTCACTACCGGTATCGAGATGTCGACGTATTTAGGGGTCAGTAGAACAGTTTCCCGTGGGAAGGGAATGGAAAAAAATGGATATATCTCGGAAGTCGATTTATCGAGGTTGATTAATCGAGGTTTCACTGTACTTTCTTAGTGTGTCATGTCATGAATAACAGGAAAGTTGAAACATGTACCGCAAGGTTGTCAAGTAGGGCAAAAGCAAGCAGCTTGGCACTCACCTTTAAACCAGTAAGCGTTCTGATTGCCCCCCTTTCATAGCGTCCCACACAAACAAAATGGCTGCCAAGGCGTCTCCGTAAATTTTTACCGGGATCACCTAGAATTAAACACTATTGGTAGCCAAAACTTCTACTTATTGAGTTGCGTACATTATCACGGTACCGTGTTAACTTGCGCACTACTGTCTTACTAATCGAATCTACTTAAATGCATTGTTATGAGTTAAGCCGGTGAATAGTTATTTTGTAATGCACTCCTCTCCGCAAGTTAGTTTTGGAACATCGCAGGGTACTCACGGAGACACGTAAATATACGCTTGTCTTCGCCTCCACATAGGGATGTTCCGGTTGCATACCTTCGAACGGAATCAGGTAGACGATTGGCTGATTTTGGGCGAATGCAGACAACCGCATCACATCCTTGTGTAGAGTCCGTTTCATGTGGGTATGAATCTATCCACGTGAGTGCAAGTGTACGAATCAGCTTAAATCGATGTACCTAGTCATAGAAAACTTAGCCCCTCTTCTAACACGCGCTGTCGATGACCTAATTTTTACATTTGTACTTTGCGTACGAGGTTGTGTTTTGGTAAATGTACTTGCAATACTAAGTGTCCTCGTAATTTCGAGTTATTCATATCTCGTTACTTGTTGCAAAAAATCAAATTTGCATTTATCTGACCTAGTCGGACGTCTTAGTGATTATGATGCATTTTTTTTAAAGCCAGAAACGCTAAGGGATTTGGATTTCGAGTTTGGAATTAAAGTCGTTGAGACACGTAATTCTGAGAATGTTGTGAAGGTATGGCTTTTGTGAAGATAGGGCATTTGTCTTTTTATCAAATATTGTTATCGCTCTCTGACCTTCCTTAATGCAAACTTGACCAATGATCACTGTTCTTTCTTTAATTGAGGATTTTTATTTTTACTTTATGTTTATTTTTATATAGTAGATGAGCAGCTATGCTTTGTTGTAGTTTATGTGTATGATTTCGTACTTTGTAAAATGTGCAATCTGAAGTGTAATATCTTCTTTAATGTATGCAGAATGCGTCTTTTGCACGGCGAATTATAATTATTAAACAATTAGATCGCTGCATTTTTCTCCTATGCTTCTTAAGCGTTTTTTACATCACCGAATTTTACGTTGTAGCATATTAATGTAGATGTAATGTTGCGAATAGGCCGTCGATAGAAGGTCTGTAATTCAAAGTTGATCTACTTGGGTGCCATGTCTTCTAGCAGTAATGAAAGTCGTGAAAATAAAAGCAAAAGCGATCTGGAAAGATATAGGACCTTAACTGGTACGATGGGATAGGGTCGTCATAACAGAAATTCATGAAATTCGCATGAGAATATTCTCCTGGCCCTAATACAGTGATACCACCGTTAAAAAGTAATGATTATCTATTAAACTTTAGCGAAACAGGAGTTTGGAAAGTGTAAAAATACACGTTCTCTTGGGTAGAACGCCTGTACTGGCTTCATTTTTATGATGCTTTTAGTATTCTTTATTTTGTTAGATAGAATGTGTTAAAAATTAAAGAATGGCAGATGTGAAAACGACAAGCAAATACAAGAAAAAATAAGTCTCTCGACGAAACTCTACGAAAGGAGGTGCACGTGAAAATAAGGGGTCAGATAGAGCGACAAAAACCGTAGTGAAACGACCAATTTTACTGCGAATTCGAGCAGTTTGATGTACCTCGTGGTTTGGGAGCACGAAAGCTTTTTTTTATTTTATTTCATTTTTTATAACAATGAGTACTTTTACAATTAGATTGCTCTTAAAGACTCCTGAAAAAGGAAAAATCTCAAAGCCTTTTCCTTTTTCAAAAAAAAAAAAAAGAGAAAAGCAAATGAAATTTGCAAGCTGCGTCTTTCATTTGTAAATAAAATTACTTCGTCGTTTCAGCAAAGAAATTGGCTGAAGTTTTTTTTTCTTTTTTTTTCTTCAAAAATAGGAACAGTTTTGCACGAATCTTTGTAAATCTTGAAACCTAATTTATATGTTGTACAGAACCCCACCTTATCCCACACAATCAGCCTTATCACGAATTCCGGTTTTCGGTGTTAATCCGTAAAAACTTCAAACCTACTTTTTTTTTTAAATGAACAAGTATATTTCTTATTGTTAGTAAAGAGGTTCTTGATTAAACATTATAAAAAATAGCTAGTATTTTCTTTAGACATGAGATTCTTAATCAAATATTTAGAAAATGAGTTAGTATTCTCTTCAGTATGTTGAGGATTGAGATTCCTTTTAAGAAAACAATTATTAAGAGCGTGAAGTATACGTAACAATAATCTGCACCGTGTGCGGATTCGGGTCCATATCGGTTAACCATGGCATTAATTTGTGTGGACATTATTTTCCAACTATCAATTAGTGCTAGCGCGGGGAGCGCAGGATTGGCGTGTCTCTGTAAAAGAAACTTACTTCACGGTCGCCAATTTCACCTCCATATTGTTAGCTTAAATAACACCTCAAATATGCGTTTCCTATCTTGGGTCAAATCCCCGCAACTTTTGAAATTGTGACTGGCTCGTTACGTCACAGCACGAAGCCTCCTCGCCTTGCCTTCAGCAGGATCGGAGCAACCCGACTAAGACCCGAACAACCGAAGATGTGACAAGGTGTTCGCTGATTGGTTAACCACTTTTTAGAGAATCCGTGAAGTTGGATGCATCTCTATGATCTCTATCGTCGTCTGCTCTTGGTCTTCGGAGGTAAGGTGTCTTTTATGATACCTTAATTCGGAGGGGGCTAATGTTTTGTTTTGATGTCGTGTTCACCTACGGAGGAAGGTTCAATTTGGCTGTGTCGCATCGGGAAATAAAACGGGTTAACACTGCACAATAATTTACTCACAATGTTTGATAGTGTGCGTCGTGCGTCGCGTCGTGTTTATGTACCGTAGTAAGTTTCGATCTCTCGTTCGTAGCGTTTTTCGACTGTGTTAGCTTACGCGTTGAGGTTAACTCGACCGAGTGTTAATTTATGAACCAGAATGCATCATGGATCATACGCTAACGACAGGTATGGAATAGAACTCAGGAAAACTATCCTTCTCTTCTCCAAGAATACGGATTTGTTTTTGTCTCACCGCTACGTCTACCTTAAGGGTACCGCCATGACTTCATAACCTCTCAATGGCCTCTTTGTTCTTTTCGCGTACCTTTATGAAAGTTCTTTTAAGCTTTCTGGATTGTTTTTGGCGCTGGCAGGTCCCAGTTAGATGGAATCTCATTAACTGTAGCCAGAGTTTGCTTTTTACAGAGCTCTGTGTTCTTCCGTAGTTCGACCTTTCATTTCGTTATGAGTGATACTCAACGCAGCCGCGTATGTTACATGGTGTGGGTTAATCTAGGTCAGGATATGTTTCCATAAATCAATACAAGTTTTAATTTAAAACTTTGTCCGTAATTAAGAGGATGCATACGACACGGTTTGTTGTGTTCCATGAAGCCCGTTTTCTTTTCTTATTCTCTTCGGGCAAAGCAAATACCTCAAAAGCCAGGTTACGTGCCTCGAGTCTCGCATCGCTGCCGCTCCGCTGTTATTAAGCCTAATGCCGCTTACTTCTTGGCAGTAGGCTGCTGGCCGAAAAGTAAGCGGCATCTGACTTGGCAACCGTTAAGTGCCCTCTGCGTCGCTCCGCCATCGCCATCGGTCCGCTCGGTCTGCCATCGCTTCGGTCAGCTATGACGGAAGTTGGAACTCAAACAGGTGAAAAAATACTGCACTGTAGTCATTAATAAACGAGCAGTGCACCGTGCTCTTGACTGGTATGTAAGACAGTTGAGTAAAGAAACAAAAAAAAAGTAAAATAATAATTAAAGAAAATGAGATTGATTGTTCTTCTTTTTGAATTTGCAGTGTCAATGAATGACACAAACTTGACACGTATCGTCATTGTGTGACAGACAGACGCTTTTATAGGATCAGGTCCAAAAAATACCTTTCGACAGTTTTTTATGTTAGGAAACGAAAGTTTTGGCGGACGTCACGGAGACTACTGCAGACTAATCGGACGAACGTTCAACGACAAAACCACCTTTCCTGATACGATTAAGGTAAAGTTCAAAGCGGTTTTAGATTTTCAACAAAAAGTTGTAAATGCTGCTATTATCACAAAAATATCGACTGTATTACTTCGACATTGTCGTTCAACGGTCCGAGGACGAGTATATTAAGAAAGACAGAAAATTGTGGGGGGCATTCGATAGCGCCAAACCCACAAGCGCCAACGCCGCAAGCGCCAGTCCGTAACCGCCAAACGAGAAAAGTCGCAAACGCCAAAGTTCGTATAAGTTAGGTTAGGTAAGGTTAGTATTGCGGTTTAGACCTTTGGCGCGTGCGACTTTTCTTGTTTGGCGGTTGCGGATTGGCCCTTGCGGCGTTGGCGCTTGTGGTTTTTGGCGCTTTTGACAGCTACCCGACAATTTTAACCATCAACAGTTGTTGATCTTTGAACAACTGCGTCTGGTGACGGCGAGTATATACTTTTCTTGATCTAAATCGGGTATTATGATCAATTGGCCCCATTTTGTCGGTGGCTCCCGAACGAGAGCCAAAATTCCATCGAGCTTATTATTCTGTCTGTTTGGCCGCTCAGCCGTAACTATTTAGCTGCTATCCGCGGTCTTTTGGTAACCACTTACTTATTATTTTTCCTTCTTCCAAACTTACTTGGATTCTGTCCAAACGGTCGCGTGGCCCCATTCCTAGGCATCCGCTGCCGCCGCTGCATCTTACTCCGTTCGTCTATGCCTGTATTTTCTACCCAGAGATTTTACCTCTTCACGGGAGTTATGCCCTTCGTCACATACGAATTTGATACATTATTGCACTCAGCGGAGTAAATGCTTCCGCAATGTGTACAGAGCTAAAGCCGCCTTTCTTTCCAGGAAATCCTTTAAAGAGTGTTATTAAATGAAGCGAGGGAATTTCATCACCTACGGGAAGTGATGAAAACGTTTCTGTTTTCCACGAAACATTACGGTGGCGTGAATTAAAAGCAGTTGTGTTTGCACATCGTGCGTTAAGGGTTCAACCCATTTTTTCCCCCGCGGAGCAGCGCATTTTCGGATTCTCCTCAAAGATTCAACGAAGAAAATAATTAAACAAATAACTAAATAATCTAATTAATTTATTCAATCAGAATTCAGCGGGCAACGTTTTTCTGACATTGTCGGATGGTTGCATTTTATACCTCTGATACTCCACCGTTCATGGCTTAGCCAAGCGGAGCGAAGCTTAAGTCACTTAACCTAAATTAATATTACCTAGCGTTTGCCAAGCCTGATGCCGCTTACATCTCGGCGGGGAGCGGCTTGTCTTCAAGAACTAAAAAAAAATGGGCCCGGAGAGAATCTAATACTTTTGCTCCTTAATCAGGAAACTCAAAAGAAAAAACAAAAAAACAAACAAAAAACAAACGAACGGAAAACACACGGATAAAAGGTTTATTAACAAAAGGAATTAGTTGACAAAGAAATTTTAAAAACATTTTTATTCAAGGATATTCTATTCAAAATACTTTTATTTTTTACACGAATGAACCTTTACAAAGCTCAACTCAATTTTTAGTCCAGGTTACTAATCGAACCATAGCCTACAAGCTTGGAAGTTATTTGTTCGTATTCAATTCAAAGGTCTCGGCGAAAGCGTTCTATTGATGTGGCTGACAATGTGAGCATAGGTCTATCTGGAAAATAACCAAAATACGTACCCTCGTTAGTTTCTCACCCAAAACAGGTATAGAACCCCCTGAAACGGGTGTTTTGTTTTTACTGTAAGCAACGAAAAGATGCGAAACACAAGAGCTGGACAATGGAAGCTGCTTTCAAATTACCAATGTAATTCACTCAAAAGTCAGGTGTTGTTAATTCGTATGACCCCCGCGCGCTGAAGCCCTGGCTTACGAAGTGTACAAGACAAACAGAGTCGGAAATATGAGATGGTCTTCAATGCAGAATCACGAGCCTTGTGGAGGGTTTCGTTGGCGTTGCAGTAGCTGTGACCGTAGCAGCGTCGTAGCAGAACTGCGTAGCAGAACTGCGTAGCAGTCCCTTGATTAGTGATTTAGTCACGCGCGACAGTCGGCCGTGACGTCAACGTGGAAGCCAACCAGAAGCTACGTGAGCTTAAGCTATCGCATTTGTCATTTCACTCGCGCTGAATCTTGTTCCAAGTGTGTTGAATCAAGTATACTAGCCTTGCGTTGAAGGCCGAATAATACCTGCTAATTAAGTTTCCGTTTATGATTAACCCATGTGTTTGGGTTGAAATTTAGCTAAGGAGAAATTGAAAGGATTTTTTTTTTTCATTGAAATACGCAATTTTAAGCTTTGGAAAATGCCTTATTAATTAAATTACATAGGTTTCAAGAGGGGTGATATTTTTTGAATAGTGACAATACTGAACTGAAAAGATCCTTTAAAATATTTGTTTCTGTTTCCGAACGGCATCGCTGGGCGGTGGTGGGTTAGCCTTTTTTTTCGTAAAACAATGAGCAACCTTTGTTTTTTTTTGGCGTAGAATTTCGTTAAATAGCGTACTTGAACTGGTCAAAGTCTTTATGTAGGCCGAGTTGCGATGAGGCTCTGGACCTACCTGCCCCTTTTAATTTTAGGCGCGATGAGTTTGAATCAGTTCAATAAATCTCCTTTCCCCAACCGCGTTCGAATTACGAAGTGACTATTCACACGCTGCCCCATTTCAAATATATTAGGGTGGTTTCCGTGCGTTCAAGTCACCTCTCATTTAAAATGCATGTGGTTGGTTTCCGTGCGTTCAAGTCTCCCTGTAACAAAGGCGTGCGAATAGAACTGGCTTTCTTTATAAACTACAGGGTAAAACTATCTCAAAATCTTCACATTACCGACGATCTTCACACTAAAAACTAACCCGTACCGGTATTTTGGGAGCAGCGTGTTTTAGTTATAATAGTGAAACTCAGCACAGTAAAAGCCAACCCCCCGTTTTGGAAAGGCTATACCTGTTTTGGGTATGAAACTAAAACGGGGGTTGTGCGTATTTTGGGAATTTTTCGAGGTAGACCTATGTTCAGCCACATCAATGGAAAGCTCTCGTCGAGACTTTTTGAATGATATGCCTGAACGTAGGACCATCTTGAAATATGACCAAAATACGTACCACACCCGTTTTGGTTTCACACCCAAAACAGGAATAGCATTCCCCAAAACAAGGTTTTGTTTTTATTGTGGGGATCAGCGCAACAATTTGGTTATTTTTGTAGATGACCCCAATGACTAGGTAAATTGAGAGCTTGACCTTTTTATTCATGTATACACGGAAAAAAGGTTTTGTTATAC
>Ga0058701_10001090_pt1 | contig 18824 bp, 14 predicted proteins | sample AgamicOrMae_FD_97039 | JGI IMG/M metagenome (GOLD analysis project Ga0058701, IMG submission 97039) | Agave microbial communities from Guanajuato, Mexico - Or.Ma.e | ecosystem: Host-associated > Plants > Phyllosphere > Phylloplane/Leaf | place: Guanajuato, Mexico | collected 2012-06-04
GAAACTTAAATGGGGGTAGTGCGCATTTTGGTCATTTTTCAATGTAGACCGATGTTCAGCCACATCAACAGAAAGCTCTTCCTGAGACCTTTTGAATGATATGGCTGAACATAGGCCTATCTTGAAAATAACCAAAATACTACCATCCCCGTTTTGGCTTACCCAAACCAGGTACAGCATTCCCCGAAACGGAGATTCATTTTTTAGTGTGTAGATAACAAAAGCCTAACCAAACAACACATCAACTAAAGTCAGCCTGAAAAAACTAGTTAAATAAAATTCAAATATGACATGGCATAGGCTTGGTAAACGTCAGTTTAAGTTAAGCTAGGGTACGCGCCTCATGCTTCGGAGCGACGATACGTTATTGCACAGCAGAGGTTGAAAATTCAATCTTTTCGATTCGCAGAGTAGGTTGATTCAATGCAGATTTAGTGAATGGAGTCACCAAATCTATTCAAGCGTCGAGACCACACCAATGAGGAGGTTTTTAAAGCCATTAGGCAAACAAGATGTCTCCCTCTGGCGGGAGGAGACGAGAGTCGACCTCTCGAGGGTCCTTGCCCCTCCTGGGGTTCAAAGTTCAAAAGCTCACCTCCTCAATGGATTCGCAAATCCATTCAAGTGTCAAGGTCACAAATTAACAAAGTTAAACGACCAGAAATGGTATTGTTTCCGACACTGTCTTTTGTGAGCACAGACACTCATTCCAAGAAAGTGTTCCACGTCCAGAGACAAAGAAAGAGCAGAGAATCTGAGGGAGTAGGGTACGTCATTGCTAGTATGGTTCGTGATTGGCCGCACACGAAGATATCTGAGTTTTAAATGTACTTTATCCTACCCTGGTTTATCAATCCTCTAATTATATTACGAGGACCCAAAGAACCCGGATTAGAATAAGCTTTAGGGTGGGTTAACAGTAAAAACTGACCCCCGTTTTAGGTAGTCCCAACACCTGTTTCGGGTATGAAGGTGAAACAGGGGGAGAGCGTAATTTTATAAGATAAACCTATCAACAATCACATCAATCAAAAGGTCTCGTCGAGAGCTCTCCATTTATAAGGTTATTAATACACGTAACTTTAAAAATAGCCAATTTAAGCTCTCCCCCTCTTTTACCTTCATAACAGGGGCCAGTTTTCACTGTGTTTAAGTCAGAGTTTTGTGCATTGCTCCGCAAACGCTGCAGTGGGCATTTTGCCTCCTTCTTCTCTACTTCTGGAAGTTACTGAGCCAAAGATTTAACATATTGACAAAAAAATAGGTTAAGTGCCTTCAGGTCAGGTTGGGTACGTGTGCTTCGCACGACTTGACCTGGCGAACGAAAGGCGCTGCACAGGAGGCAGAGAAGGAAACATAACTACAAAAACTCCGTGTCAGAGAGAGCAGAGGATGGCGGAGAAGTCAGGTGCATAATTGTGAGTCTATGGATTGAGATCGGGCGCAGTCGGCCGCAGCCGGCCGCACACGAAGACCCGAGACGAGTAACGGACGAGCGCACGGCCTTTGCTGCACTGCTATTAGCTTCCGACTTCTTTGTCTCTGGCTTCGAGTTCAATTATGAATTTATCCGTTCGAGTAAAATGGTACAGTACTCACCCCGCTGCAAGCTGTGCTGCAAGTTGTGCTGCTACAGGCGGATGATGTGATGTGCGGTTGGCACAAGGTCATCTGCGCATACAACGAAAAACGGACTGTCTGCAATTCGTTCTTTTTTATTTTTATCGGTACCAGATTATTTTCAGTGATGGGTCAAAGGTAGCCTAGTCTGGTTCTGAAAAAAAACGTACCTTTATTTTTATAGCGAAAGCTTTTCTGTCTGGGTTGTGGGTAGATGCGGCTTGCTAATCAATACGGCAACTTTGCTGCGCTGTCCATCTCATTTCTTTCGATTCATTTCAAAGAGCTGAACGTAAGTTAACATCAAGTTCAAAATAGTGTACTTTCTAGGACCTTAACCTACTACCGTTCAGCGATGCCGTTCGGAAACAGAAACATTTATTTTAGAGGATATTTTCCGTTCAGTATTGTCACAGTTTAAAGAATATCATCCCTCCGGAAAACTGAAATTTAATCATTTATGCATTTTCCAAAGCTCAAAATTGCTTATTTTAGAGGAAAAAAAACCTTCCGATTTCTCTTAAGCTAAATTTCACTCCAAATACTTCGGGCTGTTATGGGTTAATCTCCTAATTTTACCAGCACATCTGGACTTGAAAAAATAAATTGAGGACACGAAAAACATAATTCCAAAATCGTTAGCACACGTTAAGGTAATTCATAATTTGTTTCGTGAGTGGCAGGGAAACTTGTTCATCTCTCAAGTCCACGTCGTCGTTTCTTTCTAGCCAAAGTCCCATCTCGTGTTGGACGTTGCGTCCGTCGCGGCGGCGGCGGCGTGCGGCGGCGTGCGGCGGCGGCGTGGCGTCGTAACGGTAATTGCCAAGAAGAGGTGGACAAAGTGGCCGCTAGTTTTGACAGGTTACGTTCTGGGTGAAATGGGTCTAATTGTCTGGTGACGCTCTGGGGACCCCAAACGTAATTACCACATAGAAGCAAAACGTTCTGGGCTTTAACTGAAATTTGAAAACCGACATCATTGCGGCCAAAACCCGATTTGGCCATGTCTCTTTCGCTTTAAGAGGATTATTAGAACGTTAATTATTATCATTAGCGCGTCAGGTAATGCCTGTTCGACCCTTTAACAGCCCTCTGGGGAATAAAATCCAAGGGTGGCTAGTTAGATTCAATACCTAGATCATCGGACTAGTTCCACCAATGCACAAGACCACTGTGGAAAATTGTTCCCTTTCGGCGCGGGACAAAAAACGGAGGAATTTTCGAAGAATACAACGAGCTTTAGGATAGTTCATCTCCAAGAAAAAGAGCAATCTGGTAGAAACCCTTAAAAACTATTTTTAATGATTTAAAACAATTTTAATTGTTTAAAACCATGTTCAAATGGTTTTATATCAGTGGACTTGTTTGTACCCTTTTCCTAATGCTAACTAGAACGCAAACAATCTCTTCTCATGAAAATCAAAGTGCTCTACGTTTACCTGAAGAAAGAATTTGCTTAGTTTTCGACAAATATTCCGCAGATTTTTAATGAACAAAAAATCTCGCAATTTCCAAAAATTGAATTTTTAAAATTTACAGACAAACTAAAGCAGGAAGAACGTTAACATCAAATATAATTAAAGGGATCACTCTAAATTTGAATCAGTTAATATGTCTGAGATTCAGCGAAAATTTACTGTATTAAAGTCGATAGAGCACCACTGACAAAAATTAGAGGTGCAGTATTGGCTGCAATTAAATAAATTTTCACTGAATCTTAGAGACTTTCACTAATTAAAATTCCGTGTATGAAAGACTTTTGCCACTTTTAAGCGTCAAAACGTCTCTATTTTCTGACTGTAAAGTTCTTTAATTGATTAGTCCCCGATAAAAAGAACCTCGGAAAGGATAGTCACTGGACAACACAAAACAAAGCACTTTAACATGTTTCCGTAGATTCAAAACACGCGTAAAGCCCAAACAAAGGAACCCACCATCCAGCATGATTTATTTCTAACATGTAAGTTGTTTATAGATCGGTTTATCATGGAATTCAGTCAAAATTTAAATCCAGACTATTTTAAAGCGGCCCACAATGCAACGGAGGCCGCGTTCGGGCGACAGCCAAACAGAACAGGTTCCAGCTTATTGATACTGGTCCCAAAACAGAATTAGCCAAAGAGGACAGCTGGAGACGGCGTTGGGCCTCTCCTTTACAAGGGCGTATCCTCATGGATTTCGCCGAGTACCTCGGACGGGTACCTCCGACGGGTACCACCGACGGGTAGGTCGTCGTAAGACCGCGACGTCGACATGGAATAACGCTACCCACGCTGCCCGGCCGGTCTGGAGAGTCGAGGCAACCAGACGGTCTGACCGCCAGCGGACCCCGTTAAGCGGACTGCATCCGCTTGTTAAAGGGAGTGGACATTCGCAGGTGTGGCTGTCGAATCCGCTGCGGCCTCATCCACAAGTTAGATTGTCCAGGTACCACGATGCCAACATCTGATTGTGCAGCCATTTACGGAATGTCACACTTCGGCGGGGCGACGATTCCTAAACGAGGAACGCGAACCGGACGACGAGATGGGGGAATCAGCTATTTTGAGCGTTGCAGTCTCCCAAAAGGTCACGGGTTTCTGGCAACGGAAGGTGCTCTGGTTTCGAGATCGATTTGAGTTCAACAAGATTTTTAGGTGGTCAGTTCTATTCGCAAGCCTATGATAATACAAGGGAAACTTGAACGCAAGAATATACTAACCTGTGGGAGGTGACTTGAAGGCTCGCAAACCAAACTGATACATTTTCAATCGAGCAGCGTGTGAATAGTCACTGCGTTCAGTTTTAGAAATGGTTATTGTCTTTTACCGAAACTGGGTTCCTTAACTGATTCCCTAAGTTTCGGCTTAACTGATTTCCTACGTTTCGGGAACTTCTCCAGTCATCGCCTCCAACGAATACATAAACACTAAATTTGAGTCAGTGAGAGTCTGACATAGGTAGAAAAATCACTGGATCTCAGAGACTCTCACTGATCCAAATTTACAGTGAAAGATCCTGTATCCCTCAGCACCTACTCTACGTTTTAAGGTATGTATTATCTACACGTTTTATGTTCTACCAGTTCCACCTTGAAGTTCATACATGAGGAGTCGCTACATACAACCGTGTAGAAAAGGTCGTTAGATGCTGTCTCTCCTCTCATCTGTCGTCAAGCTTAATACTGCTTCTCAGAAGCAGTACCTGGCGCCACGAGGGAAACGGTACAAGGCTTTGATGGGTTAGGTTTGGATTGCGTATCCTAGGTATCCTAACTTCTCGCTTCGCTATCACTCCATCCAAACACCAGTGTTGCCCGATTCCGCAATTTCGTAAATTTTAATCGCGTCTAACTTTTTAACTACTTAAGATAACCTAGCATGTCGGGCGGTATGTTTTGGATCGCTCTCGAGCTGAGCATTCCAAAAATAGGATTCAAAATCATGTTATCTTTACCGGTTAAAAAGTTAGACGCGCTTAAATTCGACGATGTCGCGAAATCTGACAACACTGCCGAACACTAAGTAGACAGTGGAATCATTAAAATCTGGAGAAACATTTATCAGTCAACCCTTCGTATGAAAATCCCAACAAATGTCCTCTTTCATCTTCGGTCCGCACTTCAAACCAACAGTTTAGGAACACAGCATTCCTCTTCCCCAGCGAAAATGATAGGACAATCTCAATGACAAAAACTGTGTAAAAAGTCGCCTTAACGTCTGGTTTAATTGTAATTTAGAGCTAATTTCTCCGGCTCGTTTAGTAGTCTTCTCCAGCGGGGCATCCTTTTTTTTCCAGTGTCGTCCCGCGATCCTGTGGCCTGCTGAAGCGTGTGGGCGTGAGACGAGTCGAAGCGAGTAAGCGGGAAACGCCCTAGGCAGGGACACCAGTCGGCCGAGCCGAGCCACAGCCGGACTGGGCCCAGCCGCGCCGTCGCGTCCCCTCAGCGGCGCCGAGGCCCGCTACGCGCTCCTACAGCGTTTGTTCATTCACAGAAATGTCACGGCTCCCAGGTTCCATTCAACTAATATGTTATTTTTCGAAGAGAAGAGCCATCACGGATAATTAGCGTCAAAAACTGGGATTCGAGAAACAAGTTATCTACACAGGCAGTATAATTTGATGGTGCTCAAATTCGGGGCCAGGAGTTATTTCACTACGCGGGAAATTTCGAAGGTGAAATTTTCGGGTAGCTGTTATAAGCGCCAAAAAGCACAAGCGCCAACGCCGCAAGCGCCAATCCGTAACTGCCCAAACGAGAAAAGTCGCAAACGCCAAAGTTCTTAACCTTACCTCACCTAACTTAACCTAACCTCAATTAACCTAACCTAAATTAACCTAACCTAGCTTAACCTGACCTAACCTATACGAACTTTGGCGTTTGCGACTTTTCTCGTTGGGCGGATACGGACTGGCGCTTGCGGCGTTGGCGCGTGTGGTTTTTGGCGCTATCGAATGCCCCCCAAATTTTCCTCATGATGAATTTCAGTAGTGGAGAAGCCGAGTAGAGAGACATCGTAGCGAGGCACAAGGCACGAGATTTCTTCACCTAAACAAGTTCAATCTTCCAAAAAACTTAGTAAAAAATCAAAGGAACTCCGAGCAACATTTGTTTGGGCAACTCCGAGATCCCATAAAAATGGACGTTTGAGGAAGCCGACAATTACGATGCCAATCAAAATCCTTTTAAAGAAACTAACTTTTGTACGGCGGGCACCGTCGGAAGTTGTAACCTGGAGATCTCCCTTTCAAACATCCTACGTTGCTACGCAACTTCTCAACTGGGTCATTCTCTCCTAAGTCACAGAATCAGTGAATTGTGCCACTAATAGAAGAATCAGTAACGTTTTAAGAGTGTACGTCGCTGATTCTAAGGCTTTACCAATTCCTGAGGGAATTCGGTAACTGATGGCTGAGAAATCAGTGGTAACATCACTACGATATCAGGTGGAATTACTGATGTTGCAAAATAACCCTAGGCTACGTTAGGTTAGGTGGTGGCCCAGACCTGTCATAGACCAAGACTAACTACTGAAGGTTTTTTTGATAAATATATTTTTATGGAGCACAGCACCTATGAACGAAGTAGTTACGTTGGGTTAGATGCGCTGTTTTACACTCCGCTTGGTTTAGCGGTGAAAGATGAAACACATGAGAGAACGTACTTTAAAATCGAGAGTATAAATGAGTCTTTGCCGTACTACGTTATCCGTGAGAGATAACAGAGCTAATAGCTCTGTGTAGGCTTAAAACGAACCTACATCTTTATCAAACTTGGACGTCTGTGATTCTAACTACGGTTAGAAGCGCGCGACAAAAAAAAATAAATTAAAAAAAAATAAAAAAAAATGTTGAAATTCCCGGACTATTACACCTACCATCGAATCTATTAGCGGTGGCCCGTGCAGCGCCGTTTGGATGTTACCGCTGCAGAGCTGCTCGCCTCAACCGACAGACGGGCTAACAAAAAAAAGGAGGAACAATAAAAGGGAAGAGGTACATCCGAGGAACGACGTTGCCGTCCGAAGAGAAAAAAAAAGAAAGATCGCTGACCGACCGAAGGGCCTTCTTCTGAGGGCCCCGGTCCCGAGACGCCGGCCGGCCGGCTCCAGTGACCGACGAAGCGCGGCGCTGCGGCGGCGGCGGTTGCGGCGAGGCGGCACAGCGCATCCGAAAGGGTTGGGGACTCAGGGGCCCCCGAATCACGACGTGGAGGTTAGGATACGGAAATAACCGTTTCCTCACAGTTACGCACGAAAAATCGTGAAGGATTTCGGGTTTGGGAGATCAAGTACCCGGAGTAAGGGCGATTTCATGTTCATCAAATTTGATAGATTGGTTCATCGAATTTGATTATAAATTCGAAAGATCGAAATTCTCTCTTCCTAAGTTCTACTTACAATTAGTGCAATGGGGCGACAGCATTAAGGCTACTCCTTGATATGGAAAGACAGCATTACGGCTGTTCCTTGATTCCAACTAGTTCTTTTAAGATGTCGCATGATTAGAGAGGGTAAGTAAAATGTTAGCGTGGTTAGAGGAGGTAAGGTTAGGTTCGTTAAATTAGGCGAGTTCCGGACAATGTCGCGCAAGATTGGATTAGGATGGACAGCAAAGACTGGGCAGCAAAGCACGTCACTAAAAAAGCACTAGTCATAAGTTTATAAGCGCAGTAGCGAAGTTTACTCTAAATTTGAATCAGTGAGAGTCTCTGAGATTAAGCGAAAATTCCCTGAATCTCTGACAGTATAGCACTATTAAAAAGGTTCAGAGATGCTATATTGACTGAAAGTCAGTGAATTTTCACGGAATCTCAGAGACTCTCACTGATTCTTCGGAGTGTTTAAGAAAACATCGTTGCTTTTAATATCACAGCATTAGGTGGCTCCAACTGCTACAAAGGCTTAGAAGGTGTCAGCAAGCGAGTGCAGAAAAACGTCGACACAGAAGAGGAGTCGCAGATGATGTCAAGTCGCACCTTCTTGTTTCGGAGCGGTGTGTAGTGTCAGCTAAGGACACTCTGGGTGCTGGTTGGAGCCCATTCACAACGAGGGGCATATGTGGAGGAGGTGGGGGGGGGGCGAATCCAAACAAAAACCGCCCGAAACTAATTATTACAAGGTCACCAAAATGTCACGGGAAAAGCACACCTTCTCTTCGACGCGGTTTTCACGTGTGACACTTTGTTTGTGTGCGGCGGCAGCGGCGGCGGCGGCGGGCGGGCGAAGCGAGGCGTCGCTCAGCGCAGTGCAGCTTGTGCTTTTCCTACAAAAAGAATCGACCCACCTGTCATATTTTTTCCAATTAGGAAACGACATCTCAATTGGAGCGAACACCACTTGCTGGATAAGTGGGATTCGTAATGAGAGCCCCACGATTCCAAACCAGAATTCGATCATTTTTACGTCGACATTTCACCCAAGGCCGCAGAGACAATGATGCAAAGACACTAACAATTTCCTTTGATAGACACAGGTAAGTAGAGCGAGGTATGAGGTAACTGACTTAACCCACTACCGCTCAGCGATGCCGTTCGGAAACAGAAAAAAATATTTTAGAGGATCTTTTTACTTCATTATTGTAAAATCATATCACCCCTTTGGAAACCTGAATTATTTAGGCATTTCCCAAAGCTTAAAATTGCGTATTTAAGTAGAAAAAAATCTTTTCAATTTCTCTTAAGCTAAATTTCACTCCAAATACTTTGGGCTGTTATGGGTTAATTGATGCGATCGTCATCTGTTGAACCTGAGAATGAAAAGGTAGAACCAGGGAGGAATAAGGAAAAAAATTGCTGCCCTTAAATCTGTGGATGCCGGAAATGCAAAAAAGACGAGCTGCAAAGAATGTCCTTGAATGGCATACCGCCAAAAATGAAAACCAGACTTTGCGTGAGAGAGATACTCCAGTAAGATTGAAAGAACTTCTCGCAAAGCTTTGTGGAACGATCTTCACCACTGTTACAGGTAAGTGCTTATGAAAAAGGCACTCGAAACCAACAAGCCCAATTTCACCGACAGAAGAATCATATTTATCCGTGCACTGACGGCTCTGCCGTTATGAACTGAGCCTACGTCACTGCAAAGGATTGCAATACCGTCTGAGAGTGACATTTTCGTTGGCGAAAATAAAAAAAGTGCAGCGCGAAGGTCAAGGAGTAAATGACATGCATCTAGCCACAATTGCCTGCAGAGAAGGCAATTTCGCGTAGCAGCAGGAGCTCCGCACTTAAAGCCTGGTTCGAATGTGGTCACCTCGGAAAGGTTTGTTGGTCTGTAAGCTTGATGGGTTTTCCTCCTCTTACACATGTCGCCTGGACATCGAGTTGAACTGGGCACGAGACAACTATCAACCTATGCTAACCTCTGCCGTCCTGAATCCTACGATGTGAAGAGACATCACGGTGGAACACAATTCCACGTTTGAAATTTTGCAGTGTGCTTTTAACATGGAAAGTCTATGGGAAGATCTCAGCACGAAGGTTCACCACTCATGCTGATTGCAATTACCAGTGATTCGAAGACTTCTTTCTCGTTTCCTTAGTCATTACCGACGGCGAACATTCTTGCGATTCAAAAATGAAATCCTCAGACAAGTCGATACGCATTGAGAACTAAAAGGTGAGATTCACTTTTTGTCACCATAAGCCGGTTGAAAAGACACACAGAGCACCAAGAAGCCTTACGCCGCTTACTTCTCTTAGGTAGAATCTAAAAGGTTCTACATACCTGGTAAATATAACCTTCTACCAAGAGTCATAGGATTATGCTTGGCGTTAGCTGAGCAGAGAGACAACGAAGTGATGGATCTAACCTCACTTCTGCAGTTGTTCGTCGATCCTAATCAATGTTTACAGTAAAACCAGAGTAGAGAATACGACGCTTGAGACTTTCCTCCAAGCTTGTGACAAAGAAAAGGCCAATTTCTTTTTCTCCCATGCATAAAAGCTTACGAAGAACGGCAAATGCCAGTTCCTCAAGCTCATGCCACGTTGGCTTATCCAGAGCTGGAATGAGGTCACAGCGATACCCTATTAATGAAGGGGGGTTCTTAGACCAGAATCAATACCCGACGTATCGTATCATAACCCCGCTCACTTTTAATTATTTAATTAGGCCTAAATCCCCGGGCGTTGCTCGGCTAAAGGGTCCCATTTAGAGTCCTAATGATTTCTGAGTGTGATACCTGAGCGACCATCGCGACGTTTAGGAACTTTCCCAGGCAGGCAGGATGCCGGCAACATTATCTGTGACGGACCGCCCGGAAGGGCCCGGCCCAGCCCGGCTCTCTGGTGCCCGGGCACCTGGAGCCTTGCGGGCGCTCTGCTGCCCGGCACCTCCTCTTCGGCCCGGACATAGCCACGCCGTTGTCCCGGTACATGCTCAACGGTGACCAAGACCAAAGTAGCAAGTGACGATGCGGACTTGACTCGAAGCGAGCTGAGTCATGCCCGGATGGGCTCGAGCGTTTTCGGGCGGGCTCGGGCCAGTGCCCAGACAGAGACAAATGGAATTACGATGGTGGTGAATACGATGCCGACAGTATTTGCTGCCTTGAAGCTGATTCGGGGCAGTTTCCAAGGACTCCCGTGGTTCCGGTCGGAGGCGCCACGCCACACGCTTTTCAGAACTTGCGTTTCGCCTCCCTCTCAGACAGGTCCTTTGTAATACATCAACAATCGCCCTGAGCATATTCCATGAATTTTAAAAACGTCACAGGCAAACTACAAAGCAATGAGGTTGAATTCGGATTTTTTTCGGAGCTTTTGACCATGTTCATTCTGAAAAATCCTTGTCAAAATCTCTGATAGGAAGTGCCTTGTGTACTGCTAAACTCAGCGACGGTATGGAACACAAGAGGAGAAAAATTAAAGCTCTATGATATATAAAGCTCAACACACTGCATATTCCCGTTTTACCAATCCTACATCTTTCTCCAATTGGCTGCAAGTTACTTAAGATTGTCTTCTGTGCAGATCAATACGAATCCTTAGAATAGAGACCTCGCTCTAAATTGAATCAGTGAGTGTCTCTGAGATTCAGTGAGTCTTTGAGATTCAGTGAGAGTCTCTGAGATTCAGTGAAAATTCGCTGATTTCCATTCATTATAGCACCACTAAATCTTCGTAATGGTGCTATATCGACTGAAATTCAGTGAATTTTAACTGAACCTCAGAGACTTTCACTGATTCAAATTTAGAGTGTATCAACTGAAGTACGGTAACGACTATCTAACATAGTGTAAACGGGGCTGACTTTTTTATGATCAGGAGGCAACATGTGCTCACAATAGACATTCTTCGCGACGAAAAAAAAGGAGAGAAAAAAGTCTCAGCAAAAATAAGATTTCCGCTCTTACGAGGCAATCCATACTGCTCTGGCCGATGTCCTTTTATTGAAAATAAGTCGAATCACTACTGAGGAAAAAGTGGTTATTCCTTCATAACGCTCCGAAGCTATTTGTTTTTGAAAAGTAAGGGCGGAGAGATCCATTTAAGTCAAAGGGTGAAAAAGCGAACGTCCCGTTGAAATTCATCGCCGCCAATACATTTTGGGCACACTTCCATTCTTCGAGCGGGCTGAACCGTGACCGAAAGCGGCCTGAATTCATTACAAGTTTTAGCGTCAAACCAAAATTCGACTTCGCGACGACAAAACGCGAGATTTGGGAAAGGAAAAGCAAGCTCTTATCGATGTTCTTAGCAACCGAGAAACCTAATGGAGCTCGAATTCTTTTTGCATATAGTTTGACATTCAACTTCAGCGATTCAATCATAAGCAATTCAACGTCCTTTGGCGTTATATACACCATCTACAGCACTCTCGTCGATCTACTGCACTCATCCCAAAACACCATGACCGGTTTACCAGAGTTTCAATTCCATTTGCACAGATATTGATTCTCAAAGTCCGTAAACCTTTCACAGTAAAAACAGAACACTAGTTTAAGGAAATGCTATGCCGGTTTTGGGTGTGAAACTAAAACGGGGGTAGTACGTATTTTGGTAATTTTTTACCATTAACCTACGTTCGGCCACATCAATGGAAAGCTCTCGTAGACAGCATTTGAATGATATGAAGGCCTATCCTGAAAAATGACGAAAATACGTGGTACCCCCTTTTAATTGTACAACTCCCAGAAACGGGTGTTTCGTTTTTACTGTGTTATGATTATCCGCATGCCGGTTTGGTTCCCGCTAACGATACCAAGTCTTACAACAAGCGTACTTATCAGAATTCAAGTGAATCAGTTTAGAAGTCCTTTTTTTTTTTTGAAGACGCTGTGCAGTGATGACCTGGTGGGAGGTCCTTACCATTGCGAGCGGGTATCTGGGACGCACCTGTGCATACGGCGGGCGGGCATCGCCGACACGGAGTCCACGAAGGAAGAACAGAGACGGAGGAAAGAGTTCAGTGTCCTTGGATGGGCGTTGGAGGCAGACGGAGCATAGCGTTACGATTTTGTTTGTACCGTATGACAAGACGGATTATCTCCTTGTTTGCTTTAAATCATTTTATCAAGATTAAGGTGCGGTATATTTTTCATTGGCTTTCTTACAGTTCTGCAGTTATTAAACAAAAACCACCTCAAGAGACGGGTTCGAAGAAATATTCTTGGCAAATCAGAAAAGATCTCATGATTCTGTCCGAAAGAGTGACTGATTTTAAGCGAAGGTCTCTCTTCGTAGGCAATTCGTTCAAGAGGAGTTATAAACGATCAATTTCTGACATCAAATATTGGAATTAAATTTTCGCGCCGCTCCCTATGCCGGATACGGAAAAGGCTCATCAGAGAAGCATCGGGTAACCCAAAGGGTTAAAGAAAAATTCAGGAATATTATTTTCGAAAACAGAAGAAAAGGTTCAAATGTGTTCATGGAAAAAGCGCATCTTTAAGCATAGGGAAAATTCTAAAATCGTCTGGAAAGAGGGACTATTAATACAGCGAAACATATTACGCTTGTAATGTTCCGTTGATCCCACCTTATAAGGAATAAAAAAAGATGCGCACTTTTACTTTTTAAAGAAACGCAAACGATAAATAATTTACGAAAAACAATTTTAAGGGAGCATCAGACCAGACATCACCACCGGCATACAAAGAGTCCGGCAAGGAAACGTAAATTGTTGGCCGGGAACACAATACAAAGGAGTCGGGAAAAAATCAGTTATCAAATTTGGGCTGTCATCCGTCATCAGCCTCAAAATATTCCGAAGCCAAACAATTAAATTGCAATACGAGGTCTGAGGCATCGTTTTTTTGGGCGTTGTTTGAAAATGCAATGTGCAGCAGTTTCTTACAGAACCCTTTTGGCATTCTGTCTGGAAGCGAAAAGGATTCTCATTTGATTCAAGACTGAAAATCTTTTATTCAATGTACAAAGGTAAAGAGCAGGCGGAGGCTTGTTTGACGCTTAGCTAGCCGAGCCAGCCGATTTGGATTCGCTAAAATTATATAACGTTCTGAAAAGACGGGCCGACGGAAAAAAGACGTGACTGGAATAAGGTTTACGCTATGAAAAATTTCGCCCCATATTTTACGATCACGCTGATAATTTAAAAGGTTGCATTTTCTTGCTTTTCGTCGCTAGGCCTAGTGCAGCAATACGGCACTTTACCTGACCTAACTTGACGGTTTCCGAGTCCATTGGTAGGCACAAGCCACTAGTCTAAGGCGAGCTACAAACCTAGCCTGAGGTAAACTAACCTCTCCGGTAAACATTTAACCCATGACCGCCCAAAGTATTTGGAGTGAAACTTAGCTTAGAACCCATAACGGCCCAAAGTATTTGGAGAGAAATTTAGCTTTAGAGGAATTCGAAGGATTTTTTCCCATTGAATTGCGCAATTTTAAGCTCTGCAAAATGCCTAAATTATTAAATTTCAGGTTTCCAGAGAGGTGATATTTTTTGAATCATGATAATACTGAACTAAACAAATCCTCCAAAATAATTTTTCCTGTTTCCGAACGGCATCGCTGGGCGGTAGTGGGTTTAAAGAAATTGGAAGGATTTTTTCCATCAAAATACGCAATTTAAAGCTTTGGAAAATGCCTAAATAATTGAATTTCAGGTTACCAGAGGGGTGATATTTTAAAATGTGAGAAAGTTGAACTGAAAAGATCCTCTGTTTTTTTTTTATTTATTTCTTTTCTGTTTGCGAACGGCATCGCTAGGCGGTAGCGGGTTAATGAAAAATTTGAGCCACAGTAAGACCGGGGCGGCAAAGTCAATCCTTATAAACTGAGAACACCGGTCACATAAGGCTTTTTGGCTTTGTTAAAAGAGATCACTGAAAGCAACTATGCTGAGCATTCTAACTTTGAGGGAAATCTGAAGTTTCTTAGACATGCGTTACTCACCTAATTTACTGTATCACGTGTCCGAAGGTGAAAAAGAGCCACGAATCTATGCTTATTTTCAAGATCTCTGTATCCTGAATCGTATATTTTACCCGGAAATCATATTCCTAGCTTCAAAACTGGTTGCGGTAACACACGTTATTCATTTTAGTAAATCTGAAAGGACTCCAAAAACGCAAGTTGACCAAAAAGCAAGGTATATTCCGATACACGCGGTAATAAGGAATGCATTAAGTTCACATGATGGTTTTATCCTCGCAGTAAGATTATCGAAATTTTTTTTAAAAAAAAAACACGACATATCCATTGATCCGAACTTTCAATTGAGAAAACTCGCAGCTGTAAGCTGTCAGGTTTAGGCGATTTCGATTCAAGCGGGACAGCAACTCCCTCGAAAATTGAAAGCTTTCAAAGGTACCCCTACTGAAAGCTTTCAAGGGTACCAAAAGCTAAAGCGCGTTGCAGCGTGTATCCAAGTATACCGCAAAGCCCTTGTTACGCAAGACATACTTTGATTTGATTTCAGAAGTTGGTATCGCAGCGGATGAAATAATCGGCCAGAGAAAAGAAGACAGAGAGCGTCATGCATCAGTAGATCCACGCTAAGATGAATCTCAGATATCTTTCTTTTTCAAGTGCGGACGAAGCAAGGAGAGAGGAAAGAGACGGAGCTGATAAACGGGGATGCAGAGGGAAAAAGACAGGACAATTCATTTCATTCGAGATCTCCGAATGACTATGCACCTGGGGGCTACGGCGGAGCTAGCTCGTCGCCACCACCGCTGCTACACTCGCCCGCCACGGAAGTAGTGGACAGTGAGTGATAGTATGGTGGTCCGAGTCCCTCTGCTGCCCGGCTGTCCGCCAGCCCGGCTGTCCGCCAGCCCGTTTACTCGAGGAAAGATTAATTCGTTTCAAAATGACAAGGAAATGACCGGTAGCTTTTCGCCTTCCAACCAGCCGAAAACCACTGCAATATCGTTTTTCTTAACAAATTTCAAGATTGCGTTTCAGACCACCAATGTTGGCCATCGAAAATTATAGAATTATTTCCTTTCTAAAGACGAATGAGTAGAAATCTCCTGTAATCTAGTGATTCTCGGTCAAAATCGAACCACTGATTCACTTCTGTGGTTCGGTTTTAATTGAAAATTAGTGGATATCTACTGACATTCCCGCTAATTCAAGTCAGAGTGTACAAAATAACGATAAGAAGACTGGTAGCTTTTAAACCGTCAAACTGGATCATCACCATATCGCTATTATCTGGGCTGCAATGACACTTTCACTGCCCAATCTGTACGTTCCATACATTCAAATCGGTATTATTTGCATTAAAATGGGCAAGAACACTATTGCGGGTTTACCGATTATTTAACATAGTAACTAAATATTTAAGAAAACAGCTCGGAGGGTGGCCTGAAGTTATACAAAATTTAAGCTAAGGTTGTTTTGGCTAGTTTCGAATAGAATCATTGATCCATAATCGGTTATACATAACATGCGATTTACCTCGAAAAATAATACGGCGAAACATTATCCAGTAATGTGACGGGGGTTTTGTTTATTTGACGAAACGCTAGTTAGTTCGTTAAAACAGCTTTTTGGCAGCTCTTAACTACAGTAAATTTTATGTACTGTGCGCTGAGTATCGGCATCAATGAAAAGGTCGATGAAGGATTATCAAATAATTTCTTTTCGACAAAGGCTGAAAAACCTCGACTTCCCATACGAATGCGTTATTAGCGAACTCCGTAGTAGAATAAGACTGCGATAAAAAAAGTGAAAGTAGAATTTTGAGTAATGAGATAAACGGATCAATTAGGCCATCTCGTCATTATGGGCCCTCAATCCACGTTAAACAGCAATTAAGCTGCTAGGACGAAACTATTGGACAATTGGTCCTTACTTAAGTCAGCGGCCTGCTCACAAATTAAGACTATTACGACTACAGCCCCCCTTCTCTTGACTACGTTTAGAAACTAAAGATAAAATGATCGGTGTTCATGAATTACAGAAGACCATCTTAAAAAACGCATACTTGAGAAAAAAATCTTTTTTGATATTTTTTTCATAACATGTTTCCTGGTATATGCTCTCATACAACCGGAAGCTTCGTGGCACTGTTGTGAATCGCGCACGATAATAAAATTTTCATGGGCCCTAATTGGTGATGTCTGTACCACTGGTACTCATGACATTTTTATTTTAGGAAAAAATATGGATACAGGCGAACGTAAAAGCAAAAGCACTGACAAGGAAAAGTATTTTTTGTGTGTGTGGTGGGGGGGGAATGAAATATTAGGAGTAATATATCAGATCAAAAAGCACAGTTCGTCTCATTAGCTACGGTTAAGACGCATTTTTTTTTAAATATTAAAAGTCATCCCGCAATCACAAAAAACTTTTGCAAAAAAACAAACAAAAAAAACGAGGAGATGCGATCAGTATTCTCCAATATTTTGTAATTTAATAAATTTTACCGATGAATTCTCGTCTTTTATACCAGCGAATTTCCGTTAAGTATTTGGAAAAAATATCACTGTAACCAGGTAGGGACTGTCATCCTGAAGGCGAAAAATGAACCAATAAGTGTACCATTTCCGATAATAAGTTGGTCAAATCAGCCTGCATCGGCAGCAAAGCGAATTGTCAAGATAGCGACTGATTGAGAGACCGGAGTAAAAAGCGGATAGCTACGATGTGAATGCTTAGCCTATAACGTGTGTTGGCTGCTTTGTCGAGTCTGGCTCCCTGATTTCCCGAGGGATATTATTATTATACTGTTTCACGCGAGGATCCCCTGCGAACAATAATTAAAACGCAGGTCCTTTGGCCCAGGCTTGCCTACTTTCTTTCACGATTCCGACGGACTTGGGCGGAAATGACCGAATCGATTTTGGCGGGAAATGGGCCATAAGTGTTTGGCTTAAGCGGGCTTGGAAAACGCTGCGATGTTTTCCTAAGGAGCGCAAAGTAGAACGTGCTTTTAGCCGTCCATTCGCAATGCGAACGTCACAGTAACGTTTTGCTTGCCATTTCCCCCCTGATTAAGTGTACCAAGGCCAGAGTTGGCTCTGGGGGGCCGCCCTGAGCTACGTAATCCTCTCGAACCGGCATTGACACAGAAACAATAGCCCGGGGAAAGCCTCAGAACTCCTCTTTTAAAAAATCGCAAAAAAATCGGCTTAAAAATGGCGAAATCCTATATGGCCAAACAGATTGAATTTTTACTCGTTAATCACCTCTCCTTACCTACCTTCCATAGAGGTAGAAAGAACGAGTTCAACGCTCAACGCGGATGACGTCCGATAGCCAACATGTATCACAGCCGAAACCAAAGGATATACAAGGAAAAGTCCACGACAAGAAATGAAGCTCTGTATGCCGAGGTGTGAATGGGGAAGTTACGTCAAAATACACCACGCCGTACAGCACTTATGGGGCGAGAACAATTTAACGTTCAAATAGGAGGACTCTTATGGGGCTTCGTATAGGGTTAGAAAATACAAATTCCTTTGGACGCTTATAAGAGATACTGATGTGCCCCATTTCACTGACATCTCAAGATAAAAATTACTTTTTAACACTTTGGCAATCAACGCACGAATGATGCGTTCAGCGGAACAAGGGCCTAAGCTAGAATCCAAAGATTGAAATATTCAACAAAATTTTCGGTTGTTCTTTGAAATTCGACGTACGTAAAAAGGGGGGAAAATCAATGGGTGTTACAAAAAAAAATCCTTCGTTGGACTAGAAAAAAAATCTGCCCCACTGCGATGGCTGAGAAGTGATTATTGTCGCCAAAAGCTGCGTCTATCGAGAAAATGTGTTAGATGAAAAGTGATATCCTTTCGTCCTGAAGGCGAGATTGGGAAAAGTGCATGTTTGTTTCAAAAAGCCATTCTCATTTTCGTCGGATAATCATAAAAAATAAAATACATGTTCCCATACAATAAGGCTCGTCAAAAAGCCTTAAACACTGGCCTCGCTTTTTCCCCCTCATATAATTAGAAAAGGAAACATCATCATGTGGAAACATGAAATAAAAAAGGAATCTACCCACATTTCACATGTGATACTACTCACATGCTACCAAGGCCTGCTTAACTTCCCAGATCAGACGGGATAGGGTGTATCCAGGCACTACTTCTCGACGCGTAGTTCGTTAGAGTGAGGCAGGGTAGGTCTTCTCAGCGGCTCCGTGGCTGGCGAGGTGTTACCCATCCGGCCAAATTCCAAGGACCCCACACGGGTTTTAACGGGCTGCCCGCGGCATTTAATCGCGGATCAGATTTGAACCACGAACCACAACCGAGTCTCGACACCATCACTGGCAACGTAGCAACGCTAACCACTCGGCC
>Ga0058701_10001091_pt1 | contig 18812 bp, 12 predicted proteins | sample AgamicOrMae_FD_97039 | JGI IMG/M metagenome (GOLD analysis project Ga0058701, IMG submission 97039) | Agave microbial communities from Guanajuato, Mexico - Or.Ma.e | ecosystem: Host-associated > Plants > Phyllosphere > Phylloplane/Leaf | place: Guanajuato, Mexico | collected 2012-06-04
CGCGGTGGATTGCGATGGCCGGAAAGTTCTGATCGGAGAGGAGCTGGCGTAGTGCCTCACATCTCTGAATACTCTTCACGAATATTACAACCTGATTGAACTCCAGACTGTCAAGTAATTCGAATAGTTTTCGGTTCTTCTCTGAGTCCTTGAGTTTCACGTAATACTGTTGCAAACCATGCAGCGTCAATTTTTTCTCATCGTCTACATATACTTCCATAGGGTTGAACATGAATTTCTTACAAACTTCGCGTATATCTTTGGACAGGGTGGCGCTGAACATGAGCACCTGCTTGTCTCTGGGTGTCGCTTTAAATATTTCTTGGACATCCTTGCGCATATCGAGTTGTTCCAGCATTCTGTCGCATTCATCTAGGATGAAATGTTTGACTCCCTTGAGATTGAGGAGTTTAGCCTTAATTAAAGCCAATATACGCCCGGGTGTACCGACGACAACGTGCGGTACCTGTGCCTTAAGTGTTTTCTCATCTTGTTGAATATTCAGTCCACCGAAGAATACATTAACGCGAACTTGGGGCATGTACTTGGAGAATCGCTCGTATTCTTTGGAGATCTGAAATGCTAATTCTCTGGTGTGACACATAACCAGCACTAAGGTTTGGTCAACGTCTGGATTGATGAGATGCAAGGTTGCCAATACAAAAACTGCAGTCTTACCCATACCTGATTTGGCCTGGCATAAGATATCCATACCCACGATGGCTTGTGGTATACATTCGCTCTGGACCTCAGATGGGTGCTCAAAACCGCAGTCAGTGATGGCCCTCAAAAGTTCTGGCTTGAGCAGAAAATCGCGAAATCCACTGGAATGTATGGATACATAACCTCCTTTCTTTGGAGCTTCTGTTTGACTGACTATCTCCTGATCGGCCTGTATTGGCTGCTGCTCGTCGTCCTCGTAGTCGAGAATTTCTTCATTTTCCGCCATATTTGAGGCAATAGAATTGGTTAAGTATGCTATGGGTGAGAAGTTGTTTTCAATCAAAATGTATTAAATTTTCCCTGGCGAGGAGTTCTTATCATAGCAGTATGCAAGGAGTAATCAGGAATCCTGAGAACAAGAAGAACAGCACGTATCTGGTCCAATAAATTACCAACTTTTGCCGCGAAAATGCGTTCGCCGTGCCAAGCACGCCGTTCTGCGCAAGCACTGTGCAAGTCGCTCAACTTGAGCTGCCCGAAGAAACTGGGTGGACAATTGGGCAGTATCGTGCAGATTGGATAGAATACTTGCACGCAGCCCTCGACTGGGGACCACGAAAATGTAAAGCAATCAGGAGTCAAAAGCTGTCCGCAACCTGTATAAAGAATGAAAATAGAATGAAAGATGACCGCCATTGTTGCTAGCCTACTAACAGGGATTTATTCAACGATCCTGAGAACTTTGCCCATCGCAACAGTTTTTCCTTCATCTCGAAGCGTGAAGCGGCTCAGTCGCCCATCAAATTCTGTGTATTTGTCAACACATACGCTTTTGCCGAGACTTTCAATCCTCACAGCCACTATTTGATCCGTCTTGGCGAACTTAGTGGGTATGTTTTTGTTTGTCTTCCTATCAATAAGGTAATGTATCTTACTTAACTTAACCTCTTCAGTTGCAGCATGAACGTGTAAGACGGCAGAATAACCCGCGCATATTATAGATTTCGTTTCCAAAATATACACCTGCGCGTCGAAGACACGTGCTGCCCTGCATGGTCGATCTACATCACAAAGAACCATCCCCGGTGAAACGTCTTCCTCCTCGATTCCCTTGAGCTTGATGCGCCCATTGTCACCACATTGTAGTGTAGGCACTTCCTTTTCTTCTGCATACAATCCGACCGCCTCGACTAAACTTTTGTTAGGCATGATAATTAATTTAGATCCGATGTGTATGATACCAGATTCGATCTTTCCGGTGACGATGGTTCCCATATCTTTGTGCTTACTCGTGATTGGCATGATGAAGGCCGAATTTTCGTCAACTATATTCAGCGGCGGCAATGAATCCAAGTGATCGAGAAGGCTTGGTCCGCTGTACCACTTGCATACATCTGGTGCTTGGTCCTTAATGAAGGCACCAGTAAGGCTCGATGCAGGAATGAAGAACAACTCCTTATCTTTAAAGCCACAAGATTTCTTGAGGAAGGGTAATAGTTTATCGCGACACTCCTTGAATCTCTCCTCATCCCATTCGACAGTCGAGTCGTCCATTTTGTTGATAAGAACAGTGAGATGTCTGACACCGGCAGTTTTAGCCAGCATCGCGTGTTCACGGGTTTGCCCACCTCGTTCGAAACCTGTCTCAAACTCTCCTTTTCGAGCTGAGATAACTAAGACAGCGACGTCTGCCTGGCTCGCTCCTGAAATCATTTCCGGCACAAAACCCTTGTGTCCGGGTGCATCGAGTAGTGTGAACTTTTTGTTCTTTGTCTGAAAGGTTCCTCTACCTGTCTCAATCGTTTTGCCTTTATCGCGTTCGTCTGGGTTCAGGTCCAGCACGTAAGACAACCACCATCCCTCGTGGCATTTTTCTTTGGCCTCCTGACGACATTTTTCCGCCGTTCGCTTGTCGATGACACCGGTGCTTATCAATATCTGACCCCCGGTGGATGATTTGCCGGCATCTACATGACCAATCAGAACAATATTAAGATGCTCTTTTTGCTGCTCATTTGAGTTGATTTGCTCTTCTCCATCGGCCATCTTGGAATCCAAAGTGATAAAATAAAACTAATGACTTTGGTTATATCAGAGTCAATCAAGGCTAATATATCGACGAAATCTTAAAGGCTATTCCACGCGGTATAACAATTTTCCTTCTGCAGTTCAGCGTCAACTTGTGAAGGCATGCCGGCACACGCTGTCAGTAAACTTCTGTTTATGTTGGCACGCATCATCGTCTCTTTTCCCACCACTATCCTACACCGTCCACACTCAAAATGCATATCAAACCTCTCGAAACCTAACGTATGTCTGGATTCATGGATCATGGATTATGTACAGAACCCCGGCAATCATTCGATTCGCGAAGGGGACACTTGCGTGATATACATCAGTGAGCATCAGAAGTATACTCTAAAGATTGAACGGGGTAACAGTTTACAGACCAAGTTCGGCCTACTATTGGCGAAGGATCTGATAGGCCATTCTTACGGCCTTAAGTATGATTGTAAGAAAGGATGGGTGTTACCCCTCAGGTTAACGCCAGAAATATGGACCCAAATTCTTCCGCATAGAACCCAGATCTTGTACCACGCTGATATTAGTATGATTCTCTTGCAGCTCGACATAAAGCCGGGATCTATTGTTTTGGAATCTGGGACCGGCTCGGGTTCACTCTCTCATGCAATCATTCGTGCTATTAAGAGTGAAGGTTTCCTATATACCTATGATGTAAGCGAGTCTAGAGTCGAGCAGGCTCGTATCGAATTCGAAGCTCACGGCTTGAGCAAAAATGTGAAGGTCCAGCTTCGCAACATTTGTGAATTAGGTTTTGATCCTGAGCTTGAGGAAAAAGCTGATGCTTGTGTACTAGATTTACCACAAACATGGGATGCCATTGGGCACGCCTATAGGGCCCTGAAACCTGATGGATCTCGTCTCTGCGCCTTCTCACCTTGCGTAGAGCAGGTCAAGCAGAATGTCGATAAAATGAACGAGCTTCAGATGAGAGATATAATCACAATAGAAACATTGTGCAAGCCATACGAAGTGAGAGAGAGACTTCTCAGGATGTGGAATGAGGATATACTCGATGAACTCTCTCAAATAGATAAGAAGCGATTCGAAAATTTGAAGAATCTGGCTCCCGGACAGGGCTGTGATAACAAAGTTAATACTGATCCTTTGATTGTGCCAAATGACGGGGAGGACCACCCTAAAGCGTTCGCATCCTCATTGGAAAGAGCTTTAAAAGACCCCAAAGCACCATTCCACTCCAATATGCTGCCTTCATGCTCAGACGTCCACCTGAAACATCAGAATGAATCAGTTAGTCACTCGGGATTTTTGACTTTCGCAACCAAAAGGAAGTAACAGATTTAATTTTTGGAAATCGGAGCCCAATCGAATCTCCCATTCAAGCACCACTCTCGGGGTCCTATTGATCTGAGGTGGTCGATTTGTTTCCTCACGTATTTCACTGCATATTCTAAAGTTTCAGAATCAACATCCGATTTTGTATATAGAGTTCTCCACAGAGCATTTGCCAGTGTCTTGTCATCAGTTAATAGACCTTCATCATACGATATCATCGCAGCTTGATGATGAAATAGTAAATCTTCTAATATTTTTTTCCTTTGGCCGCCTGAAAAGACCTCGACCCTTTGTAGTCGAACATCTAAATCGTGCCACATGCGTTCAAGTATCTCATTCCTCAATGTTCTACCTTCCGGTCCCTCGAGCATAGACCTCACTTGACACATCCACACGTGTAGCTGTATGAGGAGGAAGAATGAAAATACTGTGTCTGGCAGTTTGAGCTTATTGAAGTATTCGTCACAGTCTAGTTTGTCAGTGCATGCCTCATAGTGGAAAATCGTTGCTCTTCTTAGAGCGATCGTGTTCGCCTCACCAAATCCTACGGCCTGTTTGAATTTTCCAAACCAGGTGTCGGGACTTTTGAATGATGACCTTGTGACGATGTAGCTATTGCTAGGCTGCGTGCTATCAGGTTTGTCGATGAGGGTAGCTTGTGAACTGCCATGGACCCTAGGCAGGTGGAACAGCTTCCACTTCGTGCAGGTTTGTAATAGAAATTCGTCAGACTTTGTCAATAAGCTATATGATTGTGGTCTGATGTATCGACTAGCTGAATAAAAATGATGCGCCATTTGGGCAAGAGATTAGGTGGAGATCTATAATAAATAAAAGTCGAAGCTTCTTTGAGCTGGGAGACTGACTTGCAGTCGACGATGGACGATGCGCTCTCGCCCCGCGAGCGGCATCCATCGCAGAGGCCCGTCATTGCGTGTGTATCGACGGGCGCTATGCTTTGGCCCATAGAAGACCTGTAGCCAGCTCGATTACTCAACAGGGCCCAGCGCCCATCAGACCCTAGGTGAAGCCAGGACGTCCGCTAGTTTCTTTCAAAGCTGTCATGCCCCATGTAGGTTTAATCTCTGGGCTTGTGGTCAGGTGCGCTAGAATATGGCTCCACCCAAATCATGGCGACAGATTTGTTAAGTTCCTCTTGAGCAACGTTGGTTGCTCAAAATATCACAAGTTCAAGCTCGCTCAACAAGTTGTGCAAACTCTCGGGGACTCAGTCTAAGAGACCGACCCAGAGACAATCTGATATCGTCAGTTAGATGGGTCGACAAATTGATGCAGTAGGTGCGAATTCAGTTCAGATCTGGGAGCAGAGCAATAGATCCATTCTTGTATGGTATTGTGAAGTTGTCGGCAGTCAAACTCAACTTCATGCACGGAATCCCATTGGTCTCCAAGTCGTAAATACAGCTTAGGGCAGGCTGGCTTTGAGCTGATCAAATGTGTACCTATGCCGTAGCTACCTGTAGCATGTTTGTTCTGATCATTCAAGCTATTTATGGTCGCCTCATCGATGTGTTTGATGCCACAATCTCGAACTAATCAACTGCAAGCTATAAGTCGCCTTTGAGGAGTTGAATATGAAGCTTGAGAATCGCGAAAGGAACGCCGAGTCACCAGAGTCTATTCAGATCCAACGTGAGGCGATGGCATAGCAACGATTGAGGAGTTGGCCTAACTACTTCTGATGACATCATAAGCATCAAACAACGCTAGGAAATTATGTGGCAATGCCCAGGCAAAATTAACAATTGACTGCACTCCTTTCCGTTCACTTTTCAGATCAAGGACCCTCTACAGTGTAAGTGAAGTTCCGCCACGGTTTAGTAACTTTGTTAAGCAATGACTTTTGATCTCTGCAGTTCGCGCGCATAAGTTTAGGTGTCCCCGAGTAGGCTATATAATAAAAGGATGACACTGAGTCCTGGCGAGGTATATCAAACTCTTGACCAGCTGATAAATTACTTGTTGCTTCGAAGCCAACTATGCACGCATAACGAGGTCCAGAAAAATCAACGTCAGAGCCCTCAGCTCGACGGAGCGCAAACTCGAAGAGCTCACCTGCGATGGCGGCGGTCCTGGAAGCGGCTGTCTCTATAGCCTTTAGACTAGCCTTATTTATCAAATTCGACATCCGAAGCTGCCTTCCGCTCATCACGGTCTATCATCAGTGGCAGATGCGGCTGCATCATCCGATTCGCATGGTAAGCTTCGGTGCTCAGAAAATTCACGTGACAGAAATAAAGACACTAGATCGGTCATTCATCATTGAACATCCGATAGATCGTCCCCTCAAGATGATCTATCCACTCCTAGGAGGTGAAACTCAAATACTTTAATTTACACAGGCACGTAACCACCTAATAATTGCGGAAACTCATCCATCCTGACACCCTTGAGCACCCTTTCCCAGTAGTATCCTTTGATATCGTAGGTCAGCGGCTTATTGTAGAGGGAAAGTTCTGAGAAGACGGTTCCGGCTAACGGTGCGAAGTTCATCATCCTATTTCCGAAGCCGCCACTAAGGAGAATTGTTTCGAAATAAGGATGTTCACTCAAGAGGGGGCTACCATCATAACAGTTCCAACTTTCAAATCCAGATTGGGCAAACATGAACTTGGCGTCCTCAAAGCAAGGAATTCTTCTGACTAGTCTAGGTTTGATTGTTTCATGAAAATAAGATTCCATATCTTTATCTTTGTGTATGAGATTCGGGTACGGTTCATCAGATTCAATGTCCATGAACTTTTCGCAATCGTCATTGAGTAATTTCTCACTATCATCTATATTTGCAAAATACTTGAATGTGCCACAATAGTCGTCGCAGATTAACTGGCTGCCATCAACATCAGTGATGACAGGGAAATTGATCACGGGCGCATCCATGCTACTAAAAGTGAAGACTAGCCTCATTTTTGGTTGCATGAAGTGTATATCGTCGTATGCATCACGATGATAATCTTCCATCTCGGCTTGAGCCTCCAAATATGGTGTATTGTGACCAAGACATAGAAGCGTTGTAGCAAAGTGGACGGACCTTAGCTCGCCCGTATCGATTCTGGCCACCATTGCTTGGGCTGCGACAGGAGATATTTCAGGTGCCAACGAATGGTAGACCATATTAAAATCTAGGGCCTCCGCTTTGATGAAGTTTGCACCATGGGCCTGAGCCAATGTTCTGTATAAATTTCTCAGAGCTAATGGGTCAACTAAGGCCTCATCTTGATTCCCATGAGTTCCCAGGGCAACATCCGAGCCACTCAAGTTCAGAAATGGGAATGTTCTCTCGAGCTGGTCGGGTAATTTGGTGTCAACATAACATCCGTTTAGGAGTTGCATCTCAACTGCATTCACGACTTCGTCAACTTGACTTTCCTTGTACAGGACAAGGTGGGTTACCGGACGGTACCTGATTTGAGCGAAATCTTCATTGGTGCAAATAACGTCGTTTTTCAAACATCTGATCAATTCTTTGGACAGATGAGCAGATCGCACGACATCTTGGCACTTACTTTGAGAGCTGATGAGGCCATTCGAAATTGCAGCGCAGTTGTGGGGCGAATATGGATCCTTGTCAATTACGCAGGCGTCAATCGCTCTATTGCAGGTAGTCTTGATGTAGTAGGCAGTTGATGAGCCCACTATACCACCACCAACGACCAGGATATCAGTCACATCGGGAAACTGATTAACAACTGTATGTTCGTTCTCGTAAGACCTGAGAGCATAGTCCATGTTGCCCGTAATTTGAGATAGTGTTGGGTACTTGTAGTACTTACGCCTGTTCATTGGTGGAACATACTTTGCTGCTTCTTCTAAGGTGTAGCAAGCCTCCTCATAACGGGGAATCGATAACTTCTGGAAAACATGCTTCTTTTTCAGGTCGGGGTTTTCATCTGGGACTATGATTTTACTGAGAGCCGTCGTCTCCTTGGAGCCTCCAAGTTGGCTAGTGCCTTCCTTGGCTGTCTTCAGACTCTCATTCCTGACCTTCAATGATTTGCCCCCTGCTCCTGTGGATGAAAAACGGCTATGTCGGCAGCCAATGGAGATGCATTCTGTAGAACGCCGGAAACGAATCATCACAATCAAAAATCGGTGACCGTCCTCAAGGACCCTAGATGCATTAGTCCAAATTTGCTGGCGAACATGTGACTCCAGCACATGGTCAAAATCATGAGCTGGAGAGGACTGGATATGCAGGCGAGATCCAGTCGCAGGGATAAAAGCGCACAAACCTAATGCAACTCGTGACGATTAGAGAGACTGAATGAAACAGCTCGCATGGTGGAAAAACAAACAGTGTGCGGGCCCCCGAGTCTGCAATGCAGAAAGTCAACATTGGAACTGCATGCATGATTCGAGTCAAATTTGAATACGACTCGACCAGTTCTACCTCAAAGCACGACCATAATATACACATATCAGACAAACCTCCGATTATATTCTGAGCTAATCTTTCGAGCAGTAGCTGCAGATATGGCTGAAACTGAGGAGCCGCTTGACTACGAGGAGGATGAACAGCAACCAATCAAGTCAGAGGTTGAACTGGCGAAGCAAAATGATGCAACTTTCAAAGGAGGCTACGTCTCTATACATTCAAGTGGTTTTAGAGATTTTTTATTGAAACCAGAATTACTTAGGGCAATCACAGATTGTGGTTTTGAGCATCCGTCCGAAGTACAGAACGAGTGTATTCCCCAAGCTCTCATTGGAATGGACATCTTATGTCAGGCAAAGTCTGGAATGGGCAAGACTGCGGTATTTGTGCTGGCCACTCTGCATCAAATCAATCCAGAAATAGATCAAACACTTGTATTGGTCATGTGTCACACCAGAGAGTTGGCATTTCAAATCTCAAAGGAATACGAAAGATTCTCAAAATACATACCGCAAGTCAGGGTTAATGTATTCTTCGGAGGGCTCAATATTCAACAAGATGAAAAAACTCTCAAAGCAAAGGTCCCTCATATCGTAGTGGGTACACCAGGTCGTATCTTAGCTTTGATTAAGGCGAAGCTATTGAATCTCAGGAATCTCAAGCACTTCGTTTTAGATGAGTGCGATAGAATGCTCGAGCAACTAGATATGAGACGTGACGTTCAGGAAATATTCTTATCAACTCCCAGTCATACTCCTAAGCAAGTCATGATGTTCAGTGCAACTCTTTCCAAGGAGATTCGTCAAGTGTGCAAAAAATTTATGTCCGATCCATTGGAAGTTTACGTGGATGATGATAAGAAATTGACGCTGCATGGTTTGCAACAATATTATATAAAGTTAAAAGATTCAGAGAAGAATAGGAAGTTGTTCGATCTGCTTGACAGTCTAGAGTTCAATCAGGTTGTAATATTCGTGAAGAGTATTCAGAGATGTGAGGCACTACGCCAGCTCCTCTCCGATCAGAACTTTCCGGCCATCGCAATCCACCGCGCTATGGCCCAAACAGATCGTCTTGAAAAGTACCAGAAGTTCAAGGATTGCCAGCAGCGTATATTGGTGGCCACGGATTTGTTTGGACGAGGTATGGATATTGAGCGTGTGAATATTGTATTCAACTATGACATGCCAGACTCGAGCGACTCGTACTTGCATCGAGTTGCGCGAGCTGGTAGATTTGGAACAAAAGGTTTATCGATAACATTTGTAACGGACGACAACGATCAGAAGATTCTGGAGAGTGTCCAATCTAGATTTGACGTGAAAATTCCAGAGCTACCGGAAAAGATTGAAATCTCAAGTTATATCGATGGAAGGGATTAAAAACGAAGTAGTAATTAGTCTACGAATAGAGATACGTTTGGTCGAAGTAGAATGTTGGGTGTGTAGAAAATTTCTTCCTTTCTTTCTTCCAATTCAATTCAATTCAATTCAATTCAGTGTGTCTGTATTAGTTTTCACTTTCGTCGACAACCCTTTGGCTTTTAAAAGATACCGTTGTATGTTCAATGTGGCTGGAGATGGAAAGAGCAATTCTTTGTCGGCAAGCTAGTTGTTGTGCCCAGTAAGTGTGTGTGTGTGTGTGTGTGTGTGAGTGAGGGTATAGTTGTTAGTAGTTGGCTGGGGGAAAGGCTGTGTGAAATTAGCACGGCTTAGGATGGTTATATTGGAAGTTGGAGAGTGACGTGCATTTTAGACAAGCGAAAGAGAGAGGGAGAAGAATTGGTGGCAGGAGCAATGTACGAAAGTTTGCTCATACACACGGTTGCAGACCAAAATAAATGGAAGCGAGCGATCTGGCTGCTGCAAAAGGGCCTGGCCATACGCTCGCTGTGGGGCTAAGATTTGCTATGTCTATGCGTGCATCTAAGTGTGTTTCCGTGTAAGATGGTTGCACGCAGGGCCTCTTGTCCACTCATGCTGCCTCGCCAACAATGAAAGCGCCACCACTACCACCATGAGGGCGCCCCCACTCACACACATAGTGCGCACGCCAAGATCTGGCCTCCTCCCCGCAAACGGCAGCTGCTTTCTCGCTCGCCCCCGAGGTCCACGGGGCTCTCATCTGTGTTTGCTTGTGGATGCCTTCCTGCGTGCTCGGGTCTAAGTGTTTCGCCCCCTGCAGACCGGCGGGTTAGCTGGGAGCCATAGGTGAACTGGCCGTTGCTGTGTGAGGGGGCGGGAAACTGTTGGGCGGCGCGCCAGGAACGCATTAGGGTGAATTTGGACAACGCATGCGCATGCCCAGCTCGAGTTCTCGGCACAAAAATGGGCTCCGGCCGGGCGGTGGCGATGGCAATGGCGATGGTGGCCGTGCTAGTGGTTGGCCAGCGGCGGGGGCGCCAGTAGCGCTGGTGGCTGAGCTAGCAGCGGAGCGATCCAGCGAGAGAGGCTCGCTCGCACCGCAAGTCAAACGGGCTCACATCCACTAACTCTTTATCTCTGGAGCCCCTGCCCAAGCTCGTGCGCCGCCGAGGTTGGTGGAGACAGAAAGAGGAGGCAGCCGTGGCGGCGGTTGGGGGCCCGCGCGTGCCAGCAGGAATGGGCACGATCCAGTTGGCTTGCCTGTCGCTGGCAGATCTATCAGTATGCACACACACACAGAGGCCGCTCGTCTCTCGCGCGCGCCCTTAGGTACAATGAAGATTCTTTCATCAAGCCTGCAACTACTTTTTCCTTCCCATTCTATTCTATTCTCACTTCACGGCCCCTCTCCAGCCGCCACATATCGTCTTCTCCTCTCGCCAGAAGATAGCCCGGCCCAATGCGCTGTGTTGCCTCCCTTCTGGACCTGCTCAGCGCATTTATAATTAGTATTGGAGGAGAACTAGCGGAAAACTAGTTAGCGGATGTAGCAAGCGCTCCAAATGCAAGTTCCCTCTTGAACTAATGGAAGAATAACAATAATTGGAGCAATAATTATAGAACAATTCGATCAGATTTATATTGGCAAACAAGATTCCACCAGATTTTGGTGAGGGAAAAGTTGTGGAGAGAGAGAAAAAGCGAGTTATCACGAGGGCAAGCGTGAGGCAATAGTAAGAACAAAGTAGCGCTTATTGAAAGTGATCCGAATAGAATTGGCCCAATTTTTTATCACAATCTCTTTGGAAATGGTCAGAGAATAAGTCAGTATCTTTTACCAAAATTGATCCTTTGGTTAGAAATCTGTGAAACCGACTTCGTGTGGCTGAACAAGCAGAGGAGAAGAGCAGAGGTAGAAAGAGCTTAAAATGGTGCAATTTGGTGATTGAGGGGAAAGAAGTTCACAGGCACGCCAAGTGGAAAGTTCCAGAGAGAGAGAGAGAGAGCCTGGAGAGCGTGGCCGGCAGTGTGATAAAAGTCACAAGACAAGTAGCGGCCAGCCCAAACCGAGAGGCTCGGCCCCAGGGGGCAGGAAGCGCGCATTTTGTCTGTGTGAACAGGCTTAGCAGCACACAGACTTGACGGGCTTCAACGACTAGGTGCGCCCCTAGGCCCCCAGTTTATTGGGCCGGCGAGGCTAGCCACAAGTGACAACTGTCGCTAAGGCTCGATAGCTTGGCTGAGATAAGTGAGTTTTTTCCACATAGCTTTTTCCCCGCAGTTTCTCCCCACTCTCTGGGGCCAATTGAGTGGCAGGCTAAATGCTAGCTCCAATAGTGGACTCGTATAGAGTTCCTCGACCTCGGAGGCCGCACGAGCTTGGCGGCCCAATTCAGTAGATGCCAATCTGGATGAAGCGCTGGTCACTATTTCGCCAGTGTTCAGTTGGATGGGCGTTCGATCTAATATAAGAGAAGAAGAAGAAGAAGAAGAAGAAGAAGGAGAAGAAAATAAGAGAATAACCAATTGGAAACACAGCAGAGCCGGAGGTGATTGCTCGTCAGTTCAAGTCTGTTCGCGTAATAGTTGCAAATAATTAGCGAAAATTATTCCGAAAACTATTCTATTAAGTATTTATTTGCGGACAAGAGTGTCTTTGAGGAGCAGAGCCATTTTACCTTAGAGAGGAACAAACGGGTGTTGTATCGCAAGCGCGATAGGCAGTGCATTTGATCAAGATGAATTCCATTTTTACAACTAGCTCCAACAATCCGGCTGGCCAAGAGAGGACGACGAGCAATATTTTGGCCGACCTTTACGGCTCGTCGACAAATTCCTACGACCACCACCTGCACCACCAAGCGCCTCTGTCTTCGAGAGGCCAAACGGGGATGGGACGTTCAAATTATTTGAGCTCCAGTTTGGGGGGAAATCTGGGCACTGATATGACAAGATTACTTTCAGACTCAAGCACCACCATGCCAACTAGTCAAGCGTTGGGAAGCTCTTTTACAGCAACAACCACAACAACAAACTCGGCAAGCAAAACAAACACAAACACAGCAGCAGCAGCGGCGGCACAAATAACCTCAACCCAAACAACAACAACAAGCCCAGCAGCAAATGCGCTCACCAGCGCACACACTATGGCCACTGCTGCTGGTGCATTGGGCTCAGTGCTGGGCAAGAGTGTTGTTGGTGGCGGCGGGCCCAGCAGCAGTGCGCTTGTGGCAGGTGGTGGTCAGAGTGGGACTGTGTTGCGACAGTTAATGGACGACATGCGCCACATTGAGGACACCGTGGACTCCATCGAGATTCCAGCCCGCGGCCGGTGCAGAGTTTTCATGGCCAAATATGGTTACGACCCGTTGAAGCAGTCGCCCAACGAGGACCCAAGCGAGGAGCTGGCCTTTGACGCTGGCGACTACATAATGGTCTTCGACGAGCTAGACACGGACGACGGCTACTTCATTGGCGAACTGATGGATGGTCGCCGGGGTTACGTGCCCTCCAATTGGCTGGACCGGTTGACTGGCGAGGATCTGTTCGAGTTCCAGGCCAACGTTTTGTACAAACAACAACCCCTAGGGGCCAGCCTCAGCGCCGTGGGCCAACAGCAACAGCAGCAACAGGGAGCCATGTCGCAATCGGGCCCCCTAAGTGTCGGCTCGGCCCTGCTGGGCAGCAACTCGCTGATGGGCTCTGGTGGCGCTCAGCATGGGCACGAGTTGGCCGACGAGCTGCTGGCCGCGGCAGCCGGAGGAGGCCCCCACGATGGGCAAAACTTTCCGCCCGAGTTCTACGACGCGCTCATTCAGGACTCCATGAACCATTCCAACTTCCAGCACCTCTTGGCCCCGGAAGACTATCACCGGATGAACGACTATGTGGACCTGGACGACGTGAACGAGGTGGACGACGAGTGTCTCAGCGACTACGAGCGCGCCGAGGCGGAACAATTGCGCCGCGCTGTGCCCCCGCCGCAGCGGCTCCTGCTGGAGCGCCAGCTCAACAAGTGCATCCTCATCGCCTGGCTGCACCCTCAAACAGCCAAGGGCACCATCGTCTCATACCAGGTCTACGTGGACGGGGTGCTCAAGTCGACGGTGCCGAGTGGGGACCGCACCAAAGCTCTGCTGGAGGGGGTGGACTCGAGCATTCCGCACCGGATCAGCGTGAGAGCCATCGACCTGCATGGAAGGCACTCAAACGACGCCGGATGCACCATAGTCATCGGCACGGGAGTCCCCTTTGCGCCCTCCTGCGTCAAGGCCTCCCACATAACCTCCGACTCGGCGCTCATCAGCTGGCTGCCCTGCAACAGCAACTTCCACCATGTGGTCGCTGTCAACAGTGTTGAGGTTCAAACTGTTCGTCCGGGCGTGTATAAGCATCTAATTAATGGTTTATCGGCCAACACTTTGTACAGAGTTTGGGTGCGAGCAAAGCCGGGGAAGATTCTCTCCATCGATGAGAAGAATCCCAAAAAATTGCAATCCCTAACCACCTTCGTGGACTTCAAAACAATGCCAAAAAGTTTGCCCGACCCGCCAGTCAATGTCCAAGTGGAGGCAGGACCCCAAAGGAGAACCCTCCTAGTTACCTGGCTACCTCTAACGCTGAACGACTATGGGGGCAGCTCCAATGGGTGCCCAGTGACTGGCTATGCGGTGTTTGCGGGCCACAAGAAGCTGGCCGACGTGGACAGTCCAACGGGCGACCACGCGCTCTTGGACTTGGCCGATTTGGAGAGTTTGCACAAAAAATCGGTGACGGTGAGGACAAAGTCGGGCGAAAATCTCTCCCAAGACTCTATGCCGTGCCAGATTCCCGACGAGTATCTCAAGTCGACCATTGGCGCCTCCGCCATGGCCTCCTCCTCCTCCTCGTCTAAACACAATCCGGACCACCTCCATCATCACCACCACCATCGTCACCTGCAACAACAGCAGCACCAACAGCATCAGCAACAACAAGCCCACCAATATGGCCTCTACGGCCAACAAACCGGCCTCAAGAACCACCACCGCATGTCGACCGAGAGCACCGCGGGCAGCCACTCCCCCTCGCGGCGCGCGGGCCTGGCGAGTTCTGTGGGCGAACAGCGCGCTTCGGGCGCGCGCTACCGAAACGGCGCCGCCCACCCTGGTGCTGCGGGCCCACCGCGTCCGCTGATCTCGCGCTCGCTGCAAAACCTCGACTCGGATTTGGACTCGCGCCGCTCCAGCTTGGTGCCCGCCATCGAGGTGACCCGCGACCCCTCGAACATGGTCAGTGGCGACCTGTTGCCCGGCCAGGGGGCCCAGTTCAACACGGAGAGCTACTCGGAGGAGGAGTTCGAGAGTTCCATGCGGTTCCGGGGCCACCGGGGCGGCAAGGCGGCCGGGCGGGCGGCCCAGTCGAGTCGGCAACATCCGGCCAGATACATGCGCCGCCAGCAGCAGCACTCGCTGGAGGGCGGCCGACAGTCCTACGCGAGGACGCTGGCCCAGCAGCAGCAGCAACAGCAGCAGCAGCAGCAGCAGCGCGTCTCCAGCTCGGCCTCGGGCGCGCCCGCAAGCGCGCCCTTAGGTCCGGGCGACGTGCGCTACTTCCTGGCCCTGTTCGACTACGACCCAGTGACCATGTCGCCCAATCCAAATGCGGCCACCGACGAGCTCGCCTTCAAGGAGGGCTCCATCATAAAGATTTACGGCCCGCTGGGCGAGGACGGCTTCTACAAGGGCGAGTTGGATAATCAGTTCGGCTACGTGCCGTCCAATGTGATCACCGAGATAACGGAGCCCAACCTGTTGCAGAGTGTCTACGCCAGCAAGGGACCTCTGGGGGGCAGGAGCAGTGCGGGCGCTCAGCAGGGCCCGCAGCAGCAGCAGCAACAGCAGCAACAGTTGCCCATGGGCGCCATGAACCAGCCGGAGTTGGGCCAGACGCTGCAGCAGCAGCAGGCGGGCGGTGTCAAGCGCATGGTGGCCCTCTACGACTACGACCCGCAGGAGAACTCGCCCAACGCAGACACCGAGTCCGAGATTCCCTTCAAGACGGGCGACACCATCTACGTGTACGGCAAGATGGACACCGACGGCTTCTACATGGGCGAGGTGGAGCGCACCAAGCAGCGCGGCCTGGTGCCCTCGAACTTCCTGCGCGAGGACCAGCAGCAGCCGGGGGCGCCCGGCCGGCCGCTGGGCGTCCAGGGCGGCCAGGGGGCGCCCTTTGGGCTGGCGGGGGCGAACGTGGGCGGAAGTGGGGCCGTGGGTCTGATGGGCCAGCAGCAGGCGAGCGCCGGCTTCATGGGCGGCCAGCAGCAGCAGCAGATGCAGCAGATGCAGCTCGCCCAGATGGGCGGCCAGACGGGCGGCGTGGCTGTGGCTGTGGGCCAGCAGCAGCAGCAGGCCCAGTTCGGCCGGCCCGGCTCGAACCAGGCGGGCCAGCAGCAGCAGGCGAGGCCGGCGGGCGGCCAGGCGCCCCTGCGAGGCCTGCAGGGCGAGCAACAAATGGCGCAACAGCAGCAGCAGCAGCAGAACATCAACCGGCCCAACTCGCTCAGTCTGGGCCAGCAAATGGGCAACATGCAGGCCCACTCGCAGCAGCAGCAGCAGCAGCAACAGTTGCAGATGCAGCAGCAGATGCAGCCCAGCCAGATGGGCGGCGGCCAAATGGGCGCGGGCGCAAACCTGCAGCAAGCCAACAACCAGACGCTGGCCATGCAGCAGCAGCAGCAGCGGGCGGCCAACCCGAACCAGTTGGGCAACGCGGCCATGCTCAATGCCCACCAGCAGCAGCAGCCTGGCGGCGTCCTGAGCAACCTGTTGTCCAGCGGCAAGCAGATCATCGGCGCTGCGACCACCCCGCGCGCGCCAAACCCGCTCGGGCCCAACCAGTTCGGCCCAGCTGGCGGCCAAATGATGATGGCCGGCGCCCAGATGGGCTCAGCAACGATGGCTCAGCAGCAGCAGCGGATGCTCAACCAGCAAACAAGTGGCTTCGGCGCTCTGGATAATAGCAACTTCAACCGATTTGGACCCATGCAGACGGCGGGCAACCCGCAGCAGCAGCAGCAACTGGGCGCCGCCAACCTGGGCCAGCCCCTCGTCTCCGAGCTGGGCCCAAGTTTCGGCCAGCAGCAACAACAACAGCAGCTCCAGATGCACCAACAGCAGCAGCTCCAACAACAGGCCTACGCGCAGATGCAGCCAAACTTCGGGGGCGCCCGCCCAACCGGCGCCATGAATACGCACGCGAGCCCCTTCGGTCCCAACGCGGCCATGCAGAATCACGCCGCCGAGGACCAGGGCGGAAACATTCTGAACACGGTGAAAAACATGTTCAAACTCTGAGCTCCGGCTGCTCATCACGCCACCTTGACACACCTGGCCACTCGACAGGCCATGGTCTGACAGGCGCGCCTCAGCCAACCTGAATTGACGCCTCCTTAGCGCACGACAAGGCAGACTGACTCCCGCCCACGAGACTGAGTCGCAGTCGAGCGGGATTTTATTGCGCCCCATCAAGTAATATTGTCTCCCCCGCTCGGCTGGACCACTGAGCGAAGAGCCCACTCTTTATTGGTCGCCACTGGCGTGTATTCCCGGCAAGCCGCCGACGGCCTCGACTCAGACCTAAGCGCAGGCCACTTTTCGAGCCGTTTAGTGAAGGCGTTGCAGAGCTTCAATGGTCACTGCTACAAAGTGGGCGCCTGTTTGCGGATTAAACTCATTGCCCTTGCAACTCAACTGCCCACGCGCCAATCCCGACGTCTGGCAGCCACTTTTCGCCCCCATTTGCGTCCGGGCTGTCCATCGATGAGCGGCCTGTCAATTGCCTCAATCAAAGTCCGCGCCTGTCTGGCCGCCGCTCAGCTGGGCCGCCTCCATCACCGACGCTTTCCTCTCTCGAGCCTCGCTCCTCAGGACTGCCTGGCCGAATCCGTGGACAAACCATGGCGAGTTATAATAGCGACACAATGCTGCAGTTTCCGCAAACCTCCCAATTAGCAGCCAGATTTAGGGGAGAAACTAAAACGAAATCCTCTTACCACCGGCCAGCAAGCTTGGCATTTGCGAGTCGGCAAGCACGTCTAGACGAGTCTGGAATTGCTAGACGAATGAATGGATAAAGAGGGAGCCAGGTGGAGCAAGAGAGATCATTATGAAGACCGAAAAGTAACGACAAAGCCGCTCTCGCCGAGTGGCAGACTGCAGCTCTTGCGTCACAATGGGAGGTAATTGGTGCTTGTGCCTCCTCCATTTTTTTAAGAGTCCATCTTCAGAAGTCTGGTCGGCAAGAAACAGACTTCCCGGCTAGATCTTGGCGTTAAGATTGGGCCTCGGCATGAGAGTGGCCCTTGGCTGACCAGCGGAGCGCAAGAGGAATGCGTATGACAAGGACGAAAACAAGATAAGGAGCACTCAACAAGAGTCACTCGCACACGCACAACCGGCGATGTTGGACCCCAATCGCACTGAAGCGCTGGCAGTAGGAAAAAAGGGGGGAAAATGTTTTGTGTTTATTCAAATCCGGAAAATATTACCATCCTCTTCAATTTGGCTATCCACGAATCAGTTGCCTGAAATGATAGATTGTCTATTTTATTTTGTTATGAACTTGCCACGTGTTAACTTGAATTTATATAAAAAAAGAAAACACCGTCAGTAAATCAAATATGTGAAAGCCGTTTTGACAACTATGACTCCATCAGCCCAATTATCCTATCGGTTGGTTTTATTCCCTTTGTTTACATAAAATTGATATTCAACAACAGTTTCCCTGTCTCATAGAATACCCGTTTCCGCCATTGCAAATGTGTCTAGTCCCAAAGCCAAGATCAATCTCGGGGCGTGAGATGAGTTTGCACTTAGAAGGCAAGTCAACGACGACCATTTTATCTCAACATTTGATTCAATAAACAATGAGGCCGTCATGTCATTGGTCACTCCAAGCAACGTTAGATTCATACTGAACGTCAGTATAGCCTCTAGAATCCTAGTCATATTGCTTCAAGTCTTATTCAA
>Ga0058701_10001092_pt1 | contig 18809 bp, 12 predicted proteins | sample AgamicOrMae_FD_97039 | JGI IMG/M metagenome (GOLD analysis project Ga0058701, IMG submission 97039) | Agave microbial communities from Guanajuato, Mexico - Or.Ma.e | ecosystem: Host-associated > Plants > Phyllosphere > Phylloplane/Leaf | place: Guanajuato, Mexico | collected 2012-06-04
AAGAAACAAAATAAAAAAGAAAAAATACTTAGAGAATGGAGTTAATAGAAAAAAAACAGAAGAAAGATATTAATCGGAGTTTTTAAGGCCCTAATTTTTTTTTTTTTTGTTTTTTAGGTTAGACTTGATTTTTTTTAATATGCTAAAATTTTGATTTAATCTAAGTTGAGGTTTTGATTATTCTTATTAAAAATCCACCAATCATAATGAGGTTTCTGTCTGAGAGTAAATATAAGCAGCGGGCCGGCAACAGCTCTTTGTTATGCGATAAGTAAAACCCAGATACAAATCTGTTCCATTCCTGAGAAATAAGATTTAAAATTCGTTTTCATACAAGTGAAAAGTATACATATCAGAGCGATGTGCTCGATATGAAAAATTCGTGTTGCGATTGGAGCGCAGCGCGGAGCACCGTACTGTACGTCTGGTCGCGTCGCCCTGGAGGCAAAGACGGACATCTTAACTTGTGCTGACGGCCATCTCTGTCACTCCGTCATGGCGGCCGAGTGTGGCGTCATGTCGTTTCACTCTTCGCGACCCCCCCTCCCAGAGATCCCCCGGCGCTTGTCACAAAGGCGACACCATCGCCTCCCTTTCAGGTCCCCCAAATGTCGCTTTTTACACACGGAACGGAACATTCAGGGTACTTTTCAGTATTGGTACACTTTCCGCACCTCTGGTACAGTACTCAGTGAAGTTGAAAGGTTGAATGACCTCTTGAAATACACGTTTTGTTATCAAGCCGAAACAGAGCGAGATCAGCGCGAGCCACAAGACAACAAGGGGTAGCACTTTGCTGGAAATCTGTACACCGGATATCAAGGATATCAGGCCGGATATCAGAGGTATAATATGGATATCAAGAGAAAATTGACTAATTTTCAATTCAAGTAGGATGAAAGGGCCGGTAAGCCGAACGGTAGCCAAGAAGGGCCGAAGGAAGTCTCGGACGGACCGTTAGCGGAGGGATGTATGAAATAATTCACCTAACATAACTAAGGTTAACCTATTGAAGCGGTTTATACTACGCAACCTTTATTATGATACTGCAATAAAACTTTACATTAGGAAAGAAATCCGAGATGGAAAATCTAACTTTTTAAAATTGCGTACATTTAAAAAAAAAAAAGGCTGTCATTTCGCTGAAGCGAATCTCATCGGTTCATGCATCGTGTGAAAGTTTGAAGGAGTAAGTCAGCTATATTTCTAGTAATGTCTCCCAACTTATTCGTCAAAAAAAATATAAGGTTGTGAATGGGAATAGTTTTTATATAAACGAAATTATTTCAGGATTCCGTGCGCACGAATTGATTAACAGACGTCCGTTTTGCGTAGTCGAAACAATCGTATTTTCCTTGAACGTGATTGGGTACACATAAAAAAAAATACGGCAGTTACTTTTGCGCTCGTAGAAACAAGAACCGTTATTCCGTCCATTCGTTTGTTTTCCGGCCGACTTTTCGGTGCGCTTCTGTCGAAAACATCATTGTTGGCAGCACTGATGACGCCGATTACGCGCCAAAAAGGAAATCAAAAAGGAAAAGCTGGGGAAAACGCGATGACGAATCGCTATTAAGATTCGGGGGAGGAGACCCGCAACAATAAGAGGGAGGACCGTAAACAATTTGAAACGGCCGATTATTGTTATGATTATTGCAACAATGGATGCACAAGAGTGGCACCCTCGCAGAGCGGCGGGAGGGCTCTTGCCGGGGTGGGGGAAGGTGTCGCAAATGGGGGGGGATTCTCTGATAGTGATTCATGTGCGGTTAGAGCTGCCCATATGGGAGACACATGTGTTTAGGGGGTTATGGAGTTAGCTGCAGAGTGATTGAATCTGGAGGGTCAGGCAAGTGCTCCCGTCAAAAGGACAGCTGTTGGATTGTTTGCTGACATTCTGTCAAACATGATTGCTTTTTTAGCATCGCTTAGAAGTGGGTCAGCTTTCGGGGAGATGAAGCGCGTGACAGGCCTATCCACTCACGCGAAATTATTGTTTTTCGGCACAAGTGAAACATTCTGAACCAAACTTTTGCTAACCGTGATCGGAAACTCGAAAACCCTGAGTTTCTAGCATTGAAATTCTGGATTGCGGAGGTCGGGTGAAGAGAATCATTGTGAAGGGAACGTCTTCAGAGTGTCACTTTCAACGTGAAACTTAAGGGTCACTGTGCTGTACCGTAAAGTTAAGGGAACACTTACCTGAGATCGCTCGACGACACCTTCTAATTGTGTGTTCGTTACCTTTTGATACAGCTGTACCTCCTGCCTTTATATTCAATTTATAAAGTGTACCAACTCCTGAGAAGTTTCCCCAACCTTGGAATCCACTCTTCGGCTCTTTCCGTAAACTTTCGGGTCGCACTTTGAAATGTTTTTCTTTGCGGACAAGATATAATATCTCGGAAATTGTAGTCGTAACTAATTATAAATTATACACAGTAAAAAAATACGTTCTGGGGAATTCTGTACCTGTTTTGAGAGTGAAACTAAAACGGGGGTAGTGCGTATTTTGGTAATTTTTCAACATAGACTTTCAGCCACATCAATAGGAAGCTCTCGCTGAGACCTATTGAATGATATGGCTGAACACAGGCCTATCTTTAAAAATAACCAAAATACGCACTACTCCATTATTTTTCAAGATAAACCTATGTTCAGCCACATCAATGGAAAGCTCTCGCTGAGAGCATTTGAATGATATGGCTGGACATGGGCCTATCTAGAAAAATAACCCAAATACGTATAATCCCCGTTTAGGTTTCACACCCAGAACAGGTATTGCATTCCCCAAACCGGGGTTTTGTTTTTGTCGTGTTCTCCGTGCTGTGTTTTACAATCAATGCACAAGTGTTTGTACGTATTGTCGCCGAATGATGTTGCTTATTTCTCGGCAGCAGGCTGCTAGCATCGAGAGGTCCTTGAAAGGATCAGGCGCGGCCTCAAAAGGTGGAATTCTAAGTGTTGAAAATGCCACCTTGGAAATTGAGAGTGCGTTATGCGGGTTTATTTGTCTATGACGAAATGCGGGCCTTTCTTTCTCCGAAATTGGTGGCAGGTAAAGAGCGGAGGCACTGTGTTATAAGCGGCACCTACTTAAATTACTCTGTCCATTTGGAGGGTCGAATTTTTCACCACTTTTGTTCCACCTTTTGTCGCCAAGCATCACCGCAGGTTAAGTTAAATTAGGTTAAGCGCCTTGCGCTTCGCTCTTATGTAGCTCCGATTCACTAAGTTACAAAATGTTGAACATAGGTGGAAATTCAACTGTGTAAAGATGTTACAGCGGAATCGTCAAAAGAAGACAGAGACCTGAAATCCTACGGTTAGATTTAGAACAGGTATACTCATCATATTTCCGAATAGGAAGAACTTTGACCGTGTAGTTGTTCAGTTCCAGGCTTCTGAAAATGACCAAAAATAATACATGGTGCTATATGAAGGCAGCTCTAAAAAAAAGTCATTTTCTAAAATTCAGGTCAGTAGCCTATAGCCTAAGACACAAGATTTTAAAAAAAATCTTTCTCAGTGATTTAAAATTACTGAATCAGCACCAAGAAATGAACACTTCACGATGAAATAAGAAAGATAATGTTTAAAAAAGCTATTGAACAATACAAATTTCGGTGTAAAAATACGTCATCAACTAAACGATTTCAGAAAACTAAATTTATGGACTGACTATTGAGGACGTTTAACAAAAGTTTGATGCTGCTTAGCCGTTTTCAGATTTTTAATAACGATTTTTCATTTATGCGTCAATTTGACTTCCGTAGTTGCGCTGGAACATGTTTACATTTGCAGTGTATGTTTTACGTAAGCAGCCAATCAGGTTTGAGTATTGAGGAATTTTGGGTTTAGAAGGCTGGAAAGCCACGGGCTGTAATCGTCGTCCACAGGTATGCATACTTTGGCGAAAGTGTGGAAATTTCATGTGCTTGGCAAAGTTGCCAAGGAAGAGCTGCGGGCAGGGTTAGACGTGGGGGGAGAGCGCAGAGGTTCGTCAAAAGTTGCTGTGGCAAAGACAGTTGCCTCTGGCGTCTTCTGCTGGAGGTGAGTTCCTTCTGGCAGGTGGAGGTAGGGGGGGAGCGAGACTCGCAAACTTTCTACTAGCGCGCTTTCAATACAAATTTATTTTACAAAAATGCTGCATCGTGGCTCCGTTTAAAAGTTCGCCGGCGCGGCGCCGCGGTCGGCTCCGAAATGGTATCACTTGTCTAATACGTTTTGCCAACTTGAGAGATGGTTTGCGCCGGGCTGCAGAGGGGATACAATTGCTCTAAGAGAAACAGCCTTTGATACGTTTAGGCATGGAAATGCGTTAAAATGTTTCTATTCGCCCGCCAGTCTGATACTGATGGAGCCTTTCAAGATGATATGCTCCCTCGAAACGGGGATACTCTCCGATATCGAGTTGGCTACACTGTAAAAACAGATGCAACAAAAGTCATATCACTGATCTGAAAAGAATTTCTGTCCAGCTACTCACTGGATTGTAGACATCGTTTTTTGATTTCTATTAACGACCTTTTTTAAAGAACGATAACTGGAATTCAGTGAATATTTGGACTGAAACTTTTTCAGACCAAAGATTTGACTTTTGCTGCATCTGACTTTCAGATTCTCTTTATACAGTGTAAAGTTGAGTGGGGGTTTCTGAGTTAAGGGTTTGTAAAGTTAGGCTTACGGTTAGTTAAGTTAAAGGATAGATTGTTATACGTCGATACGATAAGCTCTATAAACATACGGCTAACTGAAGCTAAATTAAATAATATGAGTGTATTTAAGTCTATATTAGGCTAGTGAAAACTACACAATGTTGTATTTGAAGTTACAGGTCCGGCATGGTAACCTAAGGGAAATCTAGGTTAGGTTAAATAAAGCAGAGTTTAAATTATGATCGCGTCGAAAAGAGATTCTTCAATTTGATATTATTACTCTATCGTGAAATACATCAACGCCCACCCCAACGATTTAGCGATGAATATGAGTTGCAAAATCGCGAGTGAGTTTGAACGCTACGTATAATTTTTTGCAGTGTGCTTGCTTGGTTTATCGAGATGTGCCTACTGGTACGCGGAAGTGGAGCGAGTGAGCTTGGAAGGTTTTGCAATGTTTATCTCGAGCCGCCAAGTCAAAAGAGGCAGACATTCCAAGGTTAGGTTGACAGATAAAAAATCTGTCACGACAGGAAGTCGACCAAAAGGAAGCTTCAAGAAGAAGGCCTGAACTCAATAATTGATGTTAAACTTTGTGCTGGAGGCCCGGCGCCTCCACTGCCCGGCTCGCTCATGCATTACATATTTGCTGCCCCGCCACACCTCTCGCCTTCTCATTTTTGATAAGTTTTTGGAGCTACATCACTGAAGAAACTTTTGTAGTTACAATCGGAACCTTTTTGTGGTTACATCGCTGGAGAAACTTTTGTAGTTACTATACGTTATGTAGTTATCAAATTATGTAGTGCTGTCCGGACCGTCGATTCTAAAATCTTGAATAGTAGCGTCATTATATTTTTTTAAATGATTATTTACACGCTGCCCGTTTTAAAATGTATTTGGTTGGTTTCCGTGCGTTCAAGTCACGTACCATTTAAAATGCATTAGGTTGGTTTCCGTGCGTTTGAGTCTCCCTTATGTTAATATAGGCGTGCGAATAGAGCTGACAAAAAAAATCGTGCGTTTCCAGTTTAGTCTAACAAAAACAAAACAAAAAGAGCTTCACATTTGAAAAATCCTCTGAAAAAGGAACGCGATACTATTTTCATTATTTCCGACGATAAAAGTCTATTAGGTCATATCTGGGGCAGATTTTCATCGCCTTTTTGCGTGTTAAAGGAACCTCGAGGTCAGAAGAAATATACATTTGAATTATTACAACACAAAGCTTTTTGAAAAAGAGAAAAAAAAATAACCGTAGGATCTTATATCAGACTAAAAATACCTCGTGAATTCTTGTAAGGAAAGCCGCTGAGGATCTTCGAAGCATTTTAGAGCTACGTTGAGAACGTTCTTCACAAAACTGCTGGACCATTTCAGCCCGTAATAACGTATTATCAAAAATCGACTGAGGCGCATTTATGTCTTTAGCGCTGGTCGATAATCGATTGAGCCTAATTCGATAGGAAAATTTACCGATAGTTCGGCCCAGCCAAGTGTGAAAGGGCTTAGTTCGCGGCGTTCCCGCTGTTCGCCGTGGCGCCTCCAGCGTTTGGCGCCACAAGTCGCGACCGTGTCACCGCACTTTCGCAGCCCTGCAAAAATTCATTACGGGGAGCTACTCAGCAACGGTGCTGATTATCAATCGATTATAAACTATGGACTTCTTTCGAGTTACAAAAATTTTCACTTCATTTTCAGGGGACCAAAATAAAAGACGTCTTGTTTTATTTGCGTCCCACTTTGTCGCGAGTTTGAATTCGACGTAGTCGCGAAATTTGGCAACACTGATGCATTATTTATTCAGAGACTATAGCGAGTAAACCCAGGAAATTTGGCACCAGTTTCCAAATTAATTATCGTAATCGGGACAAAATGGCGCATGTTGTCTTTAAGGCCTTCTATCGACACTTGCTCCAACTATATAGTGGTATTGCCAAGTAGTGTTGGCAACGCTCATGTTAATGGACTTCTTGCCGATGTAGTTTGCGTAGCCGGGGAGAGGGGGGTCAAAGGGTCATCGGAACTCTCCAGAGGATGTCCGGGCATCCGTTTGCGACTGCTTATTGAGGGTCCAGTAGGCACACACCGTAAATTTTTAATTTTTATTGTCCATTTTCTACCTCGTGCGTTGCACCTCTCGTTGCCAAACCAGGCGTATTAACTTCGGAGCGAAGCAAAGGCCACCCAGTGTAATGAAATCCAACCTAGACCTAACCTAACTTGATGTAGATAAATGCGATTTGAAAGCATAGCGAGTTGTGTTGATATTCGGCGGTTCTCTCGAAATTTCCGTATGTGATCTCCGATCTGTTGTGCCGAAATTCGATTAAGTCTTTTGTAAGGAGGTTAACGTAGTGAACGTCCAAAAGGCCTCTTGATTGTGATAAACAGCGGCTGGTTTAAACGGCCTCAAGGCTTCCACAAAATCCTTCATAAACAGGCCTCGCCGTGCCATGATATCGCCGCACAGAAATGCGTGCGATAACCAATCTTTAGACTAGAACATAAGGCCTCGATTCGTTTTCACTTCCTCGACCGAATTCACGACATCTTTCCATTAAGCCAACCTGTCAGCCAACCAAAAGTGCTCACCGTTCTTTGAAAATGCTCTTACCCAGCCATGTTCAGAAACGCCGTCAAAATTCAGAGAAGGATTGTCTCCATTAAAAAAAATGAATAAAAAATTATATAAAAAAAAAGAAAAAAACTATGGAGTCATGTATTTTGCAACGATGTTATATGCACACGGAGAAAACTGCGTTGGTCAAGTTTACTGGAAATTAGTTAAAAAAGCGACAGCCAACTCGGATAGTAAACCTTACTGTTAACAGCACTCTCCTAACGGTAACGTTTACTAGAAAACCTGTCACTAGCTTAGCTGTCGCACTTTTTAGTTATTTTTACTAATTTTTAGTGAATTTTACTAACCCATTTTTCTCAGTGTTGTGAACTATACAGCCGAAGAAGCTTTTTTAAGTGTGTTAAATTAGCGACGATTGGTGAGTCCCTTAGCAGGCCGCTTGGCCAGCCGCTTAGCTGGGAGTGTGGATAACAAAAAGAAACAAGTTGGCGTACGGACGATCGTGCGCATACGCGGGAAGCGGGCGCAAAGGAATCTCATTAGAAATGCTTACCATTGCTGAAAGTAGCCTTCAAAGCAAAAGCGGAAAACACAATAACGTGGAATGTTAATATCTTAGTCCATGCGGCGAATGATCCAGTCCCTGTTCCCTCCCAGGACGGGCAGAATGCCTGTTGAGTTACCGGACAGAACTGTTTGGCTTTGCCTCCCTCCTCCCCCTCTTCTGAGTCCTCCCCTCTACCGGAGCGGAGAAGCGATTCCTCGTTGGAGAAGCGAAGACGCTTTCTCATTTATATCTTTGTTGTGTACGGTCACACATGCTCGGATAATTCTTCTGATACTTATTGCACAAACATTCGAGAGGGAAAATGTTACTCTTCCAACAGCAAATCGGCGTGAATCGGAGATACTGTAAAAACAAAACCCCGTCCTGTAGAATTGCCTAAACCAAAACGGGTGGAACGTATTTTGGTTATTTTTCAAGATAGGCATGTGTTCAGCCGTATCATTCAATTGGTCTCAGCGAGAGCTTTCCATTGATGTGGCTGAACATAGGTCTATCTTGAAAAATAATGGAGTAGTGCGTATTTTGGGTATTTTTCAAGATAGGCCTGTGTTCAACCATATCATTCAATAGGTCTCAGCGAGAGCTTTCTATTGATGTGGCTGAACGTAGGTCTACATCGAAAAATTACCATAGTACGCTTTACCCCCGTTTTAGTTTACCCAAAACGGGAGTTTGTTTTTACTTTGCAGAAGAGGGCATTGGCTGCGTTGGAAGGTTTGTTTTAGGTTAGGCTATGCTGGGGATGTTTAGGTTTTGGTCAAGTTAAGTTTAGGCGCTGTGTCTCTGAACTCCGTGTCTCACCTCGTGATTTCGTGTGTTGCAGGTCCTTGCTCGGAGCAGAACATGGGTTTGGAGAAGCACTGCAACTCGATCCTGTCCGACAACATGCTCTTCTCGATGTTCCGGACGGAGCCGAAAGGCAGCCCTGTGCACTGCCCCTTCGGCAAGCCGCCCTACGACTTCACCTACAGCAAGGGCAAAGGGGTGTGTTCAACGCCCACCTCCCGCGTGGACTCATGCAGTGACGACTCCCACCTGCAGCTCAAGAATTCGGCCTGCACGGACATCGACCACGCACAGGAATCGGGTAAAGAGCAGGGCGCGAATCAAATGCGAAGCAATATGTGTGCGTCTAGTCAGTCGCGACAGGACGTCTTGATTGCCGATCCTATCAATACCCTGTCAATTTCTAAGGTTGAATTTTCTCACTCGGGTCATGTTATTTTTGTGAGCTTTGATTTGGAAAAAAACACAGACAAAGTGAGTTTTGTAGAGATTGCATGTTAACCTTTTCGTTTGCAGTGGAGGTTCTGGAGTGTTTGGCCACGTGGAAGGAAGGTGCGCAGCATTATCTGGTCGGGAAACTCACCCACTCGCTGGCAACGACAGACGAAGATGAGTTCCGCTGTTTCATGTACGAAATGTCCTCGAATAAGTCCATCGTGCAGGTGGCTCAATCCGGAGACGCGTCTTGCACGGGCCTGTCGTCGCCCACCGAAGGCGCCAAAACGATGACGCTCACCAGAGGTACCGTACCAACACCCCCAAAAAAAATCAATAAAAAAATCCCTTTGAAGGACTCGCAACATTGCCCTTCTTTCGGACATCTTTTTTAGTTCACTATTACCAGATGAAGTCGTTTTTTACGATGGTCTTCTTACCTGGTTTGAAATAGATTCGATCAAACTTAATTTTTAGTACCAACAAGTTTTTTGTTCTCAAACTGGAGCCCCTGACAACGCCAGCGTAGGCAACACGCATGACATTCGTGTTACACGGTTGCCTACCCGATACCGATGCGATACTATTCCTCCTCCATGAACCTTCGCAATTGAAGGATTTTATTTTAACGCGATAACCTCCAACGGTACGTTTAGGAGTCAGCTACAGTGGAGGAACTTTTTATCGTGACAATTAATTGTTATGAATTTTGGCAAATCATTATGATGAATCATGACGATTCATTAAATAACTTCCTCAAAACCTCTTAAAATTTAAAACAATAAAAATTAAATCAATAAAAAGAGGCAAGAAACTCATTTTTAAAAGTCTGCTTAGCGCGCTTAAATGTCAGAAAAGTATTTTAAGATGCTCGAAAGTCGAATTTTTGAAAGGTTGATACTAAAAAAATGTCCTATTCGTGAAACTAGTTGAAGTAACTCTATCGTCCACTCCATGAGTCGTCCTCTGTGTGTTCCAGTGGACAATGCGCACAGTCACTGCCATTTCCCGTCGTGGGTCACTGACCATCACCATTGGCACACCATCGACAATGCGCAGAGGTACTCATTCCACAACTCCACCATCAAAATCCACGTGAGCCGTGACGCTACTTTGGGAGGGGGCCCCGGCGTGCAGGCCTCCGACGGCCGGACCCGCCAGCCGGGCCGCTACCACATGGAGGGCGGCCTCAGAGCAGGCCTGCGAGGGGATAGGACGCACGACAGGGACATCAGCGGCGTCTGCCACTCCGTCAACTCCTACTCGGACAACGCCTCCAAGATGATCAAAGTCGTCGTGCGCGTTGTATCTGGATGGTAACTTTTACGCATTATCACCTAACTCACGATGCATTTGATACCTCTTGCGATCTACCGAGCACTAAGCACCTAACCTAACCTTACTTCAGCTGTCGTTGCGTAACGAAGCGAGTTGCATCTTCCCTACCCTAACCAAACTAAACCTCCGCGGTTGTATGATGAAACTCATTATAAAAGGAAACGTAAAATGTGGGTAGAAGCGCATCAGGTATAGGATGCCTTTTTAAACCTTAACTTACATTTAAAAACTTTTGAGGCTAATGTCGTTTGTATTTCCTCGCAGCGAGAGCGGCTACATCTGCATGGTGATTTACCAACGGGAAGGACACATCATTGAAGTCCAACAATCAAGTAAGTTTTCATTAAACTCGTAAAAACTCAAATATAAAATCGTGCGGGCTTGATCCTCAATTTGCTTGATCCTGTTTTAAACTTAAGTTTACGATTAGGTTTCACGAATTTATGTCTTGGTTGCTAACATTCTTCAGGGCATGGTCGTAGGACTCGAATCCTGCGATTATTAGTCGGTTATTGCGCATTCCCAGCCGAAACGCAACAGACCATATTAAACAGTGTCTCAGCGGAAGTTGTAACATCGCTGTCAATATCGTCTTCTTACTGATTTCTTTGTTGCAGACCAAACAACTCAAGTCCCGGATGATGCCTGCAAACCATCTCATTTTAATCCTAATAATCTTCAGTACATCACACTAGCTAGTAAGTATAACTAGCCTTTTCCAAGACCAAATCAACCCCTTTAAGAGGCCTGAAGTCGAAACTACTGCCAAATTTAAGGATTCCCAACTTGGTTTTTCACGAATTTGGCCAATCAAATGCTGTTAGTTCCTTTGCGGTTTTAGAGCATTTTTTGCCAAAATACGATTCACTTGCTAAAAGCGGTGCCGATGTGTTTAATTTTGACGGTGTCGCGAAATGTGGCAACACTGTATTAAAGCTAACAATGGTTGTTCGCCTTCCAGCCGCCAGTCTGCACACTCATCCGTGCCCCCACGTCGGGCGGTACACCGTGGCGGGCCAGCTGGGCAAACGGAGGCGGCGCAGCAAGAGCGGTCCCAGCCAAGATTTGAGCCAAGACGGCGCGACCTGCTCGCACAACGATTTCGAGACTCTGTTCGTCGGTTGTAGTCACAACAATCACGAGATGGAATTTCACTCGACGTGCGGCAAGGAGCCCGTCAAGTACTCGTGCCACGGCCACTGGGAAGAGAACGGGACCAGTTACCTGATCGCCTCGCCGCTGAGCAGAGGTTCGGGGGAGCCGCGAAGATACTGCTTCGTGTACAGTCGCGAGGCGCCGTCTCAGGCGCTGCCATTGGCGGGGACTCGCAGCCGGGACTGGGCGGGAAATCCGAAACTCACGGGGCCCGTCACCGCGGCGAGCAAGTCCCCCATTTTGCGGCTATCCTCAATAGCCGAGACTTGCCATAGGGACCTGAATCTCGGCGTCGACGGATTCTTAGCACTCAACCTAACGCATGATGGTGAGTACACAGCTTTCTTTCACCATGTCTGCACACATCACTCAGTACGGTTGCGTATTCATATGATGTACCGTCAGTGGCAAAGGTATTGATCCCTCCTATTCTTCCAAACCTTCAATTACTTGGGAACGAGATACAACAAGATACAACAAAAGAGCATGAAATGAATTCCATAGATATCTGTTCTATCTATCGACTTCATAGAATGCTTTTTTGTCGTATCTCTTCACGTTTTCAAGTTATAGAGGTTTGAAGTATATGAGAGAGAGCAATACTTTTGCCACTGATAGTTTGGCCGCCGAAAGATAACGATTCTAACTCAATATGACCAGTTTGTTTTGTTGACCTAATTTGTTTTGTGTCTTTTTTTCAGGTCGATGCGAGGAAGCAGGTGGCTACGGCACAGGATCTGCCGCAGTATCTCAAATTTCGTTAGCTCTTTCCAGTTTATCTCTATCAATTTGTATCTTAGTGGGTGTGCGAAGAAGGTGATGGACTACGCTGTGAAAATGCTCATCGGACCAGTGCCGGCCGGACTGCTTTGTCGGCGAAGAGCGCAAGTGAGGGTCGACGAAGGTCGGTGCGCTGCCCGCTGCGCCGCCTGCCGCGCAGTGTGGTGCCTTTTGCGCCGAGCAGCGCAAGTGGAGGTTTTCGGACGCTGGCTTGATCTGTTGAGGTTGGGTGCCTTTGCGCCGTTTGTGCTTTGGCGCGCTCAAGGGCGCAAACGAGGGTTTCTCGGACGTGGCAATTCGATGAAGAGTGTGGTGCTATATTCTGGCGAGATGCCTTTGCGCTGTCTTCTTTTAACTGGCTTTCAGCACGAGTTGTGTTTGGTGTCTGCACGCACATACAAGCATCGGGTGAATATTCAAAGTTCGCACTTGCCTCGAGATGCCTCGTGCATTGATATTGGTGTTCAAGATGTGTGCTTTCGTTGTGACCTCTACCAGTTGGAGGCTTTACTGTTGGCGAAGGTTTACCTTGTTTTAGCTTAGGATACTGACGGGAAAGCGATGAGCAGTGCTGGTGCTGCTCATTGGGATCGTTTATAAACTAGACAATTCTTAGTATTGTTTGTAAATTGATGCACCAGGCCGGTCGCACCCGACTCGCCTAAGTGTTTACCAACGACCGGATTTCATCGAGTGTTTTTACTTTTATCTTTTGTTGTTGTTTTCCTTAGTAGGATTTTTTCTGTGTTTTTGTAATTCACTATTTTATACACAAGCTATTTTACAGCCAATGTGGGCATGAAACGGAGATTGCTCTTAGTTCTGTATATATACCATGGTTTTCTGATAGCCTCAAACCTCTCTATGGGATTAGTGCTGTCGGTCATTTCCTCTAAACCTGTTTTTAAAAAAATTAGGCGTTAAAAAATTGAACAAATACTGCTCAGTATCTTCTAACAGTAAGTAATATTTGAAGTCAAATCTTCACCGGAAAATCAACGATGACTTATCCCGGCTTCTCTTTTTTTAAAAAAAAAAGACTTGAACCTGAATTTTAGCTTCAACTGCTGACCCTGATAATATTCTGCTCTTGTGATGCTTTAGGAGTAAACCCGGCGAAAACGAGAACAAGAAGAATGCTCTCTGACAATTATGCTGTTTCAATGATAACTCCGAGCGAGTAGATATCACGGACAATTTTTCGAGTTTTGTAATTGGAATACATTTGTAAGGCACCAAGAGGTATGTTGAGCAGTAATAATCGACACTTATTTCGTAGAGGTTGGTTTGGAGCTAGACGAATTTTTGAATAGCTTATTCGTGTTAACCGAGGGAAGAATGAGGAAAATATCCGTACTTTACTACTTGAAAAATCTTTGATGTTTCCGATACTACCTTTAAGCTTGCTCTTGATGGTGGTGATTCAGTTTTGAATACAGCCATCGTGTGTTCGTTAACTCCGTTTTTATCCACAGGAGTAAGGGACTTTTGTGAATGTTTACTTTTTGAAATTTTTTGTAAGCGCGTTCTTTATACGTCACCACCCCATAGGAAAGGAAAGGTAAACCGTTTTAGAGGCCGGGAACTATAAATAGCTTGCATTGTTGTAAACAATGGATGTTTTGACTTATGATCTGTCCGGACCTAGCCGAGGTTGATCGAATGACTACCTTAAATTTGACGCCGAAATGAGCAAGTGTTCGACTATGAGAAGTAAATATACTCGGGGTTTTTTTCGGAAGAGTTCGTGTTACCAACAATTGTGTGTCATAAGGTAGAAAATGGTTGTTTTGAGCTCCCGGCGCGGCGGGAAGGTTCAGTGATAGTAGGAACAGCTGAGACTAAGGTACGACGGCTACTAGTTTATATTGTTTACAAGAATACAGACTATAGCCGTTTAATAGACGCCTCTTTACTTGCTGTGAAAAAGTACAGTTACAGCCCTCGGTGGCAGTGATATAGATCCGCCAAATTCCGTGAGCTGCTGAAGTATTATTATTCCCGCGTAATTAACGTAAATTTTACTGTAGTGGAGATTATTCTTCAGTTTAATGGGCGTTTGATTTGAAAAGCTGAATTACTCCAAAACTGCACAGTACACACGAATAACTGCATAAATGACTCAGATGCCTCCATAATTCGGTCTTCATAGGTATTTTAGAGCTTCTTTTTCGAATTCAAATTAATATTATCGATACTTGTAAGCAGATGAGTCTGCTACGAGATTCGACATACTCTTGATTAAACGTTGATTACCCTTAAGTATGATTTGTGTTCAAGTTGAATGTATGTTTTTTACGCGGGTTTATGAGGGATAAATTGTGAGGGATCAAGTGTTAAAAAGTCAAATCGTGCGTGTTGAGTTGAAAGTGATGCAAGGTCACTGGTAGCTTTTTGCTAAGCAGGAATGGAAGCTGTGTTTGCGTCTAAGGTCTAAAAGAGACTAAGTGAAAACTTATTTTTAAATAAGGTGTAATATATTGTATATTCATATAAATATATTTTTATTTCTTGATAAGAGAATGATTGTGATTGTGTTTTATAAGGTTGACTGTGGTGTCCAAGTGAGTTTTAAAACTTAACGGTATGGTACGTTACGCTTCCATCGGTTACGTTACGTAGCGTACTTCAGCAAGCAGTCAGTGGTGCTACCCTCTTAAAAACGTTTGTTGTTGTTTTTAGATGATTTGCATCATTCGTAAACTCTCGAAGAAGATGCCTTTATGCAATGTACATACAAGTTTTGTGTTCGCTTGTATGAGGTGCCTCTCCTAGACTTGTCGTCACCCCTCTACTCCCCTCCTCCTGCAATTACTCTTGGTTTTTGATTTGCTTCTTTTCTGTGTAGCGTCATGCTACGCACGACCCGATATTTTCAAGTTTCAAGCATTACGGAATGATTTCGGATGATGCTAACCTCCTGGACCTTTCACATGTTTCATGTAATTGTATGCAAACGACTTACTAAATGTTTTTATCCCCATTTTTACTTCTTATGGAGCGCATTGAAGAGCCGGTCAAGAAGAACTTCTGTTACTGTGACCTCCTTGTAAATATATCGTTACTTGCTGCCAAACAAGGAATACTCAAAGTTTGTCGTGGATACATTTTAATAATGCGAGCATTTCAAAATATTTTTAAAAATTTTGCCGTTTTTGAGCATTTAAAAAAAAGATATTCATATTGTTGTCTTTCCCGCTGTTGGAGAAAAAAGAAACTTGATATCGCGCCGAAAAGTCCGCCAACTTTTTAACCGCGTTGATGAGGTTGCCTGTCTGATTCCAGCCTATTCGCTGTGATATCAAATCGCGGTATTTTTTTTTAATTTTTTTTTTCTCTCCACGATCACAGTGGTCCAGAAATTGTTCAGCATTCACTATTGTACTGTGCACCATTAAAGTTTGCTTTACATCTCCGGCTTTTAATGTGTGCAATTAAGTGAGATATTTTGTTGCGAACATGTAAGGTAATGTGACTATGTTGTTATGTGCTATAGTCATTTTTATTGTTTGTGGTCTCTTAGGCGGTAAATCTAAGGTGATGGTGTCTATTGTGCTTTAGTCTTTGTCTGCACGACTGTCGCTTTCTTTTGTTAATATGTTTAAAATTTGCCCCACCGAACATGCTTGGTTCTCTTTCATTATGTTCGAGAGATCTTTGCGACATTTTGAGGGATCTTTGCGACTTTTCTTTTTTTGCGACGTGGTTCTAAATTTCGTCCATACGGTTCGACTTTCTCTTGGAGGAATGTTGGAGTTTAGATAAAATCTTGTTTTTTTTTTATGTTACTTGTCACTTTGTAGCTCGTGCAGAGGGCGAAGTCCGCGATGCCAACCACTATGTATACGCAAAAACGATGGACGGTTATTGTTCTATTATTTGCTAGATAAATCCCTTCATTCTAAGAAAAAGAGGGACAGAATCGATTTAATTGTTAAGTTATTTTCAACTTTAGCTCAGAGTTCAGAGCTACTCGCCAAAAAGACGAACTTTACGATTGGAAATGAAATGATCTTGTGTTCTTGATTTTCACCTCTTCATTCGAAGGGTATTAGCCTGTGATTTATTTTTAGTTGTCTTTCAACGATTGGCATTGTAAAATGCGTTGTTTGTATACAAATTTATTGTACCAGTCAGATGCTGCCGTACAGGTTTCGTATGATATTCATCAGTTTTTTTGAATCCGCCAATTGGTGTGCCTCCGCCTCCATCGCAATTGTATCGCTTTTTATGGTTTATCCTTAATCTATGGATGTCCAGCAAGTTTCCTACCACGACCAGGAGCTCAGGGTCGAAAGGTTCCTTGTATGTTAGAATTGAACTGTCTGTTACGTTCCTAAACCTACTCGACAAGACTTCTTTCTCTTCCTGACTGAGATAGAACGCTTTCGAGTGTCATTTTTGAACGCGTCCGTTACGGCAAACGTTCTTTTTTTTAAAGATACTGGGGTTTTTCGCAACCTTGCGTTTTAATCATGACTGTATTATTATAGTATCCTTTTCAGAGGACACCTCTCTACCCACCGCTTTTTATAACTCTTCTTTAACGATTCGAATTATGAAGGCTCAAAATCGCCGACAGTGCAAACGTTTTATTTTCTTGCCCTCTCGTCAACTTTTCTTGCGTTTGTGATCAAGATTGGCTCAATCTGCGATGAAGAGCAGCTCAGGATGTGAACAAGGATTTTCCAATCAAAGAACCACAAAATGAATCGTTCAGCTCGAATGTTTCTGACTTTTATCGCTCCAAAAGGTGTTATTCGTAAAGTGCAAGAAAACGCCGCCTCACAAGGACATAATCTAGGCTGCGCCCTCTTGTTCGACAAGACGTCAAAACCTCTTGGACCGGGAGGTTAAGAAATGCATTTGAAAACCCAGTAAAAATCTAAAGCGTTTTCCCCAGTTGCTGTTGGTTAAGCATTTCTGCTGCATTAGGGTTCGCAAAGAGTTCAGGTACTCTCAGTCGGTCAATGTATTGTGTGCCCATTTTTAAATCTGGTTTGAAGCTGAACGTTTTCTACACTCGGTTTAGTCAGTCAATGCATCCGTGCTGCGAGACGTACAAATTTTGTGTTGATTTGTATTGTCCCTTTTTATCTAGTCCTTCAGATTGTAAAATGGGGAAAGTACTACACAAACTTAGATAGTCATAATGCTCATTAAGTGTTGGTGATCACCGAGGCTTAGACAGCCACATCGTGTGAATAATGTTGTTAAAAACAGATATATTGTATTAGGCTATTGTTTGGTCATATCAATTGACAACTTTGGACTTTTTTCTTTTTCATCATTATTTTTTTGTCTGGTGGGTAAATTAGAGTAAAAACAAAAAAAATCTTTTGACTGATTATTAGACATGGTACATATTGTAAAGATCATTATTATGCTCCATATTGGTGCATTTATAAATATATTACTCTTCGATTCTGTGTACATACATTAATTATTGGAGAGACTTATAATTGCTAATAAAACTTATAAAACTTGATTTGTTCATTTTAATTTTCCTCCACCTGTTGACGGTTTTGTCATGAGAAGTGCCGGCTAGAACAAGGGTAGGCAATCGTAACACAGCTGTGCGTCGCCGGTGGTCTGGGTTTGAGCTTACATGATTGTTTTCAGAAAACGCTTGTGAGTTCTCTCCTTCAAAATCATAGAACGTCAACCACACCGGAAGGCAGATTTTATCGCCTCAGACATGAATCGCGGTTACCTTGGCACATGCGTGGCATCATATTTAACATTTCATATCTCGAAGAATATGTAAAATGAAAAACAGAAACGTCTCGAATAAGGGACAAGAAGATCAACACAATCGCTGGGGTAGGCCTGCGGTATAGTCTTCGTGATTCCGAATTTGGACGAGCCCGCGCGTCATTATTTTACAGCGCTGTAGTTGCAGCGGTTGGTACTTACAATTCATAGCGTTTTGGTCTTTGTTTGAAGGTAAGCTACTAATGCGGTCAGAGGGCCTGCAAGAAGGGGGTGGTGAACTTTCTGTCAAAAAGCTTTATTTTGGCTAACCTTTTTTTTTTCAAAATTTTAGCCATTTTTGGCGCTGAACACACCTGCTATGTTGACTGGGGAAACATTAAGTTAACATAAGGGAAACATTTCAAAAGACGTGCGTATGAACCCCATTTGACGAAGTATAAAAGATAAACGCGATTACAGAATAGTTCTTGGTGTTTCCTTGCAGTTCACACACGCACAAAGACTGTGGTTCACCTGCTATGAAAATCTCTAAGAAGTTAGGGCTATAAGAGTTTAACAGCTTTATCAGTGGTAAAAAATCTCAAAAGGAAGATCAATGAGAGCGAGAAACTTTTCGTATAAGTAATAAAGAGATCGAAGCAAAAAGCAATCGCTGGACGATTCCAAATTTGAACGAGCCCGCGCTAGGGCTCAAGCCCGCGCTAGGGCTCAAGCCCGCGCGCTGCCCGCGCGTCCCTTGGAATGCTCGGAATTCTTTATCTATGGTTTCAACCATATAATATTTCTGCAA
>Ga0058701_10001093_pt1 | contig 18805 bp, 20 predicted proteins | sample AgamicOrMae_FD_97039 | JGI IMG/M metagenome (GOLD analysis project Ga0058701, IMG submission 97039) | Agave microbial communities from Guanajuato, Mexico - Or.Ma.e | ecosystem: Host-associated > Plants > Phyllosphere > Phylloplane/Leaf | place: Guanajuato, Mexico | collected 2012-06-04
AACCTATACGAACTTTGGCGTTTGCGACTTTTCTCGTTTGGCGGTTACGGACTGGCGCTTGCGGCGTTGGCGCTTGTGGTTTTGGGCGCTATCGAATGCCCCCCAGAAAAACGACTTGTAGCTTGTCGTGTGTATGTCTGTACACTGTACACCCTAAATGTGAAATAGTAGAATGCTACTAATCATTAGCGCCGATTGAGCAGCTGGCGAACGAGTAGAACTCATGAGTTTAAATTAATCCTATTTGATAATTTTTAAGTTAATGTTAATTTGAATACAGTCGAATTTGACTAATTTAAAACAATATATTTTACTAATTAGCTGCTTAATCGACGCTAATGATTTTGTAGAATCTCACTATTTTACATTTTGAGAGTTTATGTTCGTGAAAGAGGATATCTTTTGATATAGAGAAAACTAATTTGATCGATTTTTCAAAGAGATGGAGCATTGTTCAATAAAAGTCTTACGTTAATAAGTTGAATTTTGATCGTGCATTCGAAAAAAGAGAAAATTTGGGCGGATTGAGTGAGCGTTGTATTCGTGACGCTGAATTAATTTAGCATTGCTCGTTTCCGAACAACAAAATTCCCCCGCAACAAGTCGACCAGGCTGTGCTTTTTCAGCCTGGAAATTGGATTCAATTTTTCTATGATTATAATATTCTGCAAGGCCTTCAGTTCAAGCCTCCGCAAAAAAAAGAGGGAGAAAAAAAGAAGAAAAAAGTGATTTACTGAGAACAGTGTCTTTGGGATCACGTCAAAGAATTTCGTGAATCTGCCTGCCTTGCTGTCCGAAAATACAACTTTTGTGCTGTCGTGCAAAAGTTGCAAATTTTCCTCGCTCAATGAAAATGATTTAAGTCCGTCGCCAGGCGGCCTGATATTTTGTAGAGTCCCTTGTAAATATAAAGCACACTAATATTCTGAAATGCCAAATTCCAATGTGAAAGGTCCTTTGGAGCGCGTTTGGAACGAGCTCTATTGAAATTGGGTCACTTGAATCTGTTACCCTTAGAGCTACCAGTCCTACGACGCACGCATTTGTGGGGAGACTTAAACGCACGTCGAGAAGGCCTATTGTATTTCGAATGGGAGCGGGTGAATAGACACTATTTTGTTTAAATAGGTTTCATTGTTTCCATTGAATTTTAATTTATTGAATGCAGTGACTTATGCCCAAGAAATGCATCGCACGTTAATATATTTGCTTGAAAAAGCTTGAAATTTTGAGATGGTGTTTAGGACACGAATAAATTTTGCTTTTGGCGAATTTCGGAAGCACGTTTCACTTAAATTCGTGATTAAAGGAAGTTCCGTCTTAAGGTTAATAACTTTCGTCGGTGAACAGCAGCGCGGAATGAATTGAATTAAACATATGGCCCAAATCCATTCCAGTACCAGGTAGCACGCAGCCTTTAAAACTACCAAAAAATATTAAATAATGAAAAAAGGTTAAATATTTGTAGCGCAGATAATTCTATGAAGGAGCTAGATCACCTGAAACTCTGTCCATTTTAAAATAAAACAAAAAATTGGATTAGCGACAATGATGAGATAGATATATTTTCGTTCGGATTTTTATGTCTACGGATTTTGGTAAAGCGGTCACCTGAACAAAATCTACTGCTGCATAGAGTGAGGCGCAAACGTCCTAGACTAGCTAGATATAATGACGTCACTGAGACGAGTTCCGTGCCTGAGAACGTGAGACGAGCGACGTGGGCCCGCTACCGTGGTGGACAGCGACCGGAGTGGTGACGTGCGGCGTTACGTCAGAGGCAAGAGGCCTTCCTTCGAGAGAGGCGCCCCCTCGCGGATCACCGCGAACTTGCGATCAAAACAAAACACTGTTTAGCTGCCCAAACAACAGTGTACCGGAATTCTTAATGAAACTTACGGTTGGCTCGTCTGCGGTATTCTCTAAATCGCAATAAAGAGACGCTTCTAAGTTGAGGGGCACCTTTCACTCTTTCATCGAATCGCATCGATAAATCTGATATAATATATATAGCGACTTACAACCGTGTAAGTTAGGTTTATCGAGTATGTCTCGCTCCGGTACCGCTCCGGACGACTGTTGCACGGAGGAAATCCTTTGTTGCCTCAACAAAACATTTTGTTAATACAGCCTCATCAAAACCAGAATTGTTGTGGTGAAGATTTCAAGTTTTGCAACTATAAAATCTGTCTTGCATAGTCTTAATTAAGCCTTTTCATTTTAAACAAGCAGAAAAAAAGCCTTTTGGTTAGTTTTTGAGATTTTATGAACATCCTTAAAAAAAAAAGAGCTATGCCCACAGGCAAGTGAGTGCTAATACTCGAGAAAAAAGAGTTGTAAAAATCCTACTCTCATTTTTGATTTATCATCTATCTCAAAAATCAACCAAAGTAAGCCTGTTGAACTCGTTTTATCATCATACTTAGAACAGTGGTTATTTTGAATTAGTGAATACAGTAATGACGGGCAGAAACCCTGAGGCTGGGTCTCATCCTGGTACTATTGGTAACTTCTTGCCTTTAAAAAAAGAGAGAGAAAAAGAAAAAAATGTTTTTCAGGGTAGCGTTCGATTTTTTAGCCTGTTATCCAAGGATTTTTTTTCTGGGCTTTTGAAGTGCAGCTCTTCAAACTTAATAGCATCGAGATAATTCTCTCAACCAGGACAAAATAATTTATATATGGGGTACAAACTGGGTTAAAAGTGCTACAGTACTTTGGGAAAGAAAACAAATCAAAATAGACTATGTTTTGAATCACGCATTAGGGTATGTTTAAAGACATCCTGCTCTTATATTTAGAGATAGCATTTTCTATCTCATGTGTTTCATCTTCCGTCTCCAAGCCGAGCGACACTAAACCGGACCAAACGGTCCCCAAGCCTGATGCCGCTTACTTCAGCAGTTAGTGCTACCGAGATGTCAGCGTCATGGGGCTTAAGCCAATCAAGACGAAGGCAAAGTAAGGCAAAAGGCAGCTTGCCTGCGGTCGCAAGTCGTTATTTTTCAGGTGTCATGGAGGGTTGAACTAGGGTTGAACACAAGTTGGAAATACCACGCTTAACTAAGGAAAAAGAGCGCTGATAGCTTGTTGAATCGCGCTGTAGTTCCCTAAAGACTCTCTCGTGTTTTATGCATTGCCCCCCGCATGATGCACATTTGGGCACGCTTCATGACGCATACACGTTCAAGGTTTGAGGTGTGCCATGGGTGTGGCGGTGACGCCGTGGTTTTCCACCCCTAGCCGCACCACCGCTGCCCTAACCACCACCGCACGGCTGCCAGCGGTGGTGGCCTTGTGCCAACTTCATGTCCGCCACACTTTCATATTATTTGGCTCAAATTTCGAATCAGTTCGTTTGAATGGGGACGATCATTCAACAGCTCCTACGGCGACGTTTGAAACCACGTTATATGAATCCGATCCCGGGGAGGTGGGGGCATCCCACAGTGACGAATTTATCAGTACTGTAACGTTCCATCTAAACGACAATTTGGTTCGAGAGGCTGGTCGCTGTTTTTACGAAGAAACTTAGATCGCTCTGCTTAGGGGCGCTAGTAGCATCCCCGCAGAAAACAATTTTATGTTTAATGATAGGCCTAGCTATCAATCTTTTTATAATACAGTACTGTCATGTATGCTAATCGTATCCTCCATGGTAGCATACGACTTCATCCGCTACATGCGCTTACCTTACGTCGGATTATGCAACTAACGGGTTACCCCCTTTAATGTCCTCATTAATTTCGCAATTCGACGAAAAACAACCAAAATCGTAAGAAAAACGATATGATACTGAAAGCATGGCCTCCATGGAGAGGTGAATAGGGATGGGTGGGGGAGGGGAAGGGGCAACTTTTGGTGAATTGTTCATTGGTACTATCAGTCCAAAAGGTATTGTCCGCTTCCGGTCGCGCTAGAAGGCACCGCCTTATGGAGAAATAGGCCACCGCCTTGTTACATGACCGAAACCGGACAATACCTTTTGGACTGATAGTACATGATGCATCGACTGTATACGCCTACCGTACGTACCGGTAGGTTTACGCAACTTTGTAAGTTACCCATAGTGTCCAAATAATTTGGAGTAAAATTTACGTTTAGACTTTTTGTTTGAATGAAGTGTAAAGCCGACTTTCAAATATGATTGCATGGAAGAGACATTTAAGGCCTTCAATTCATTTTTTTTTCTCTTTGTTATTGTTGCCCCGGGTTGAAGTGTCCGTCCATCATTATCTATCTCTAATTACTGTACTGGTATCTATTCATTAAAAATCGCATGGATATCCATACCTTGTCCATATCATGTCATTTCACAATGAAGTGTACATACAGAGTACTTTTAAGTGAATGGATACTTCTTCGGTATGGATATTACCATGGACATTGCATGGACACTTTAACCCGGGACTCCGAGGAAAATTTATTCGAGCGCGTTGAGGCTGTTTCAGACGCATCGCTCGGAGAGTTAAAAACCCGAATTTTCAAGTATGCTGTTTGAGTTATCAATCGTCTGGGAAAGTCTAGGAAAGTGCAACATATATTGATTATTTTCGACTTTTAGGGTCTTCGAACGTTTAAAAATACTCACGTTACCTTCCGCCTCACGGTAAAGGGGGAGGGGTGCGTCCGCGGGAGCATACAATGCGATCAAAGATGCTTTGCTTTTCTGCGGGTAACATATCTGCTCTCTATCCGTTCGCAAGCCTCAACCTCACTGTTTGAAAAAATCTGTTGGGCAATGGTAGATTCAGGGGGTGGGGAGTTGCGCGATAGAGGCAATCGCCCCACCCCCACCTAAGAGAAAAAGAGGGAAGAAAAGGAAGGCCAAGGAAAAAGGAAAAGAAGGGAAAGGAGGTAACAATTAAAAAAGAGAACAAGCAAAAAAAGAAAGTTTTTCAAAAATAAAAAGTGGAAAAGTAGGCTACCAACCGCATGTTGCCCCCACCCGCCCAACCTCTTCAGCCACTTCTGAATCTGCCACTGTTGTGGTGGGGTAGATACTTTTTTTTCCCCTGGAGAGTTGTGAGCAGCGCGTTACTATTTTGATGAAGTATTAATCACATAGCGGCCGGCCTGACCAGTAACACAATTTACTAACCCCAACATTATGATAGGATGATGCGAGCAATAAAATGACTTGAAAGACAAGTTGAGATAGGATCTCTGCCAAAATGCCGCTGCAACCCGTTTTTGGCACACCTTTGTTGCACTGTACGGTACCTGCGTTCCGGTACAGTCGAACACAAACGTTTGTTTGGTGTAGACTGTAGACGATTGTAGTAGTTTTATTTTTATATTGCTTTACTTTCACAGAGACTACCTGTACGACTACTGTTTTTGGCTGCACCGCTATTAAAATGGCACGCATTTGCGCATGACGACAGAAAAAGTCTGTTAACTTGTTTGAAACTAAGTCTTATTATTCCTTTGTCTTCAGGAGAATTTCATTGAATATTTAATACGATTTAACTTTGATAGGTAAAAAAAAATGTTAACTTTAATGCCGCAAACAAAAAGTGTGCTTACGACTCTGCGGGCAACACTGCATGTAATAACCCTGTCAAACTTGCTGCCGTCTTTTTTTTTTGAGATAGGCACACGTTAAGTGGGATTTAAATACCGGCACTTTTTGTCTGAAACTTGGTCTGAAATCACCTTTGCGACCTTTTCGCTTTTATTAACATAGGTCAGTTGTTACAATTTTAAGGTTCATAAAAATGCAGCCTAAATTAAAATACACAGAAAAATCAGAAAAAGAAGGAAAAAAACATCGGCTGACTTCTGCCCACTATGCTGAGCTTACAAGGTGGAACTATCTAGCGGCAAAAACTTTGCGTTATTTCTTATTAGTGGGAGTAGTGATCATCCTTAATGAAATGTCCAAGAAAGGAGGAAAAACAATAGTTGTAGATGGAGAGCTTTATAATTAACGCTAGATGTCGAATATGACTGCTTATACCACCTCTGATCCTGAGATTGGTTCCACTAATGACAGTCCAGAGTAGTTCGAAGGAACGCGGGCTTCAATGGCTCGGTAGTGTTCGGTAGGGCTTTAGTGATCGGTAGTTGAGTGCGGTCTGTCCAAGGTCTGTCCAACTGTCCTTTACTTCCCTCCCCCACCTCCTTCCCCTCTATACTGGATCTAGTTTATATCCCATCCTTTTCCCGCCGTCGCCCGTCTCTCTCTCCCCCTCTTTCTTTTCACGATGGTTCTACTCTGTCCGCCTGCCGCCTCGCTCCTACTACCTCCACCCATTCTCTTCTTCTGGTCCTTTCCATCCCATGTTCGTTTCGCTTGGCTTCCCCTCCACCTCCACTCCACACCTTTCTTCCCATCCTTCCCATCCTTCCCATCCGTGCCCGTGCACGCGAGTCTGGCTCACGAGTATTTCGATACATTTTCTTGCGATTCGTGTTATTTTGAACTATAAGTCCACGTTATAAGTGCTGTGAAAGGTTTCTTTTAGCTAGGTACCGGTACTTCGAAATCGTATTAGAAGACCTTGTGTTAGTCTTCCTAGTGCATCCCAACGTGCACCTAATTTTTCACGGCTCACTTCAGACCCGTGGCAGCCAGCTACGCTCGTGCGTGAGGACTTAGTGCTCACGCTCACTGCCGGCATTGTCCGCAGAGTGTATGGCATGCTCAAATGCTCGTTCACCAAGTAGTAAGTAGATAACATACACTCTTACATTACGTTTGCGATTTTTTTTCGTGAAATCAGCTGGGAATTCCGTGTCGCACTTCATTGTTTTGGCGGTACTTGAAAGGTTATGCATAATTCTTGTATTCCGTATTGTCCAACCGATACGGCAGGATTTATCAGTCTTATCTCACCGAAATGCTATCATAAGTTTGAAGCGTGGCGTGGGAGAGAGGGAAGGTCCTTAAACCCATGCGTATTTAGTCTTGAGCGAGTTGCTCACGGCCGCATCTTGACAGGAGGTTACGTGCCATGTTCGTCGTATGAAAATGGAAAGTTCGTATCACGATACTTGCGACATAACACGGGTTTTTATTTCACAGTTGAAAGTATGAGGACAAATGCGAAATTGTATGGTTTAGTTCAGTGTACGCGATTTGTTTGAAAGGACTTTAAGTACGCTGCCAGCCGTGCCCTGACCTCACTAAAATGTGGCCCCATGAGCATTTGAAACTGGCGGCAAGTTAATTAGGAAATATTCTCCGGTTCGTGATAACCTAACCACATAGTACTCTACTTCTTTATTTACCTTTTTTTACGCTTTTTGATAGGTTCGTCGTTTAATTGTGGCGGTGTGTTCGAAACTGTAGCCGAGTCCCATCTCCATAATTGTAGCACCATGCATGATAAACCGAGTGGTGAGTTAATAGTGCGTGACAAATCCGCGAAGAGGTGTCCGCTTAGAATTAGGCGTAATTTCGTCCCATCTGGAGCCCCGTGCTGAAAGACTGCGTGTGTGTTTCAGAAATGATGGAGGCCCGCAACGGGGCGGAGACCAAGATGCTTGGTCAGATGGATGCTGAGGAGGAGGTGGAAGAAGTGAGCACCCAGCTGATTTACGAGGACCCTGAACATGCTAACCGTAGTATGCAAGCTCTCCACACAATGCAGAAAAACAAGCATTTTTGTGATGTCATCCTTAATGTGAGTACTCATTGTTTTTGTAGAATCTCATTGTTACTTTCAATAGACACTCTCTCACTTCATTTTTGATTAACAGGTCGGCAACACAGAGATCCATGCACATCGAGCAGTTTTGGCGAGTGCCAGCCCGTACTTGTTTGAGCTCTTTTCTGCCGATGATGAGACCAAGGGCAATGTTAGAGAGAACACTGTCATTTACAAACTGAACTGTTCTTTCCAGCGAGCAGCCCTTGATGTTCTTGTGGATTATGCATACACTGCCAAGTATGTATCCATTCATGTGGCATTTGCTCTGTGTGGTGATGTCTTCTGACAGGTGACTGTTGTTTTAGGTTATGCGTAGAGAATCATTTGGTCAAGAAAGTCTACCTGGCAGCATTACATCTGAAGATGAATCGGGTTGTAAAAGAATGTGCCAGACATTTAATCAAGCACTTGGCTGTTGATAACTGCATTAACACGAGGGTGCTTTCAGGCATTTCAAAACATGAAAGTTTTGTGTCACAAGTAAATGCTTTTATTGCTGATAAGGTAAGATCCAATCATAGTTTGCCAAATTCATATCTTGCTGTGGAAGTGAGTCTAATTAATGGTTTTGTTTCAGTTTGAGGCTGTTCGACTGACACCAGCATTCTTGAGTTTAGCTTGTGTCCGGGTAGAAGTGCTTACCCAGACACGACAAGAGATCTCCATGGTAGAAATGAATTCAGTTTGTCAGCTAGTTCTGGACTGGATCCATCGTCAAATCAAAGAAGAGGGCAGCAGTGTATCAGATATGGCTGAGAAGGTTTGTACCCAAGTTAAGGTATTAGTGGAAATGAACATTTTTTCTGAGCTGCAATCTAACAAGAAATTAATTTGCAGTCACATTTGCTGTACTTGGCCCTGGACAATTCCCTCCAAGATTGTTCTGAACTGCCCAGTGGTGAAATGAGTGATTCAGAAGTTGTGCAAGACTACAAGAAACTCCATAAAAAGACTTCCACTGGGAAAGTAAGTGTAGATTGTGTCAATACTTCTCATTTTTACATTAAGGGAGGCAACATTTTAATGACCTCATTTTTGATTTCCAGAGCCGTCGTAAAGGCCAAATGCAGCCTGCGAAACCCCGTGTGTTGCTTCTTACTCGTGACATCGGAGAAACACCAGAAGTTGAGAAGGACGGAGAATGGACTTTAATCGCTGCTTCAAAAATAGCCGGTAAGGATCACTTTTCCTTTCTTCAGTAGTTATTTTGCGCTGCCTAAACATTTTTCGTTTTTTTTTAATTTTTTTTTCTCGATCGATTTGATTGGAACAGTAATTTGGTGACGTTCTTCTTTACTTACGTTTACAGCCGCAACGGGAATTCTTTTTCTGTATATTTTTTTAAGCTTTCATTTTATTATTTCCTGAAGCAGATTTAAGCGTCAAATTTGAAGACCCCTCTAAAAATGACTTTAAAAAAAAAATAATTGTGGGGCATTCCGTTTTTTTTAAATTATTTTTTTCTTGCCTTTTTCCTGTTTTTTTTTTTTCTAACTCAACGGCTGGAATGGTTTGAAAGGAAACTAGAAATGATTGGAAACGTTGTCTGTAGCCCTCGTCGATATATCGCTCCCATAACAGGAATGTTAATTCTCTATCGTAGAATCATCCTTTTATCTTGTCATTAGTGTTGAATAGTTTCCATAGAGTTTTCCCTATAACTGTTTTCGTTGTTGGGAATCCGAAGTTCACAGTTATATTTTTTCCGCCCCATTGATCAACAAGAATACGCGCGATTCATCGTTATTTGGACCCAGAAAACCCAGCACACGGCTTTCCATCGTTGAGGCTTAAATGATGAGAATTACGTTGCGCAGTGCTATCAATCTTTTTGTTTTCTAATGCACTTAAACTTGAAGTGTTTTTAGTTGGTCAGTTTTTGCGCACTTTCTCAAAAATCGTGCCTGTCAGCTCTTTACTGTCACTGTCATGAGATGACATGCAGCGCTGATGGAATTTTTCACTGCCCCGTAGATAGCTTCACAATCGAGGATGTCTTGCTATCCCGTAAAAGTCAAATCCTGATGGGACAGGGAGGGGAGCAATGCGTTCGGTGAAGAGGTGGTAAAGAGTGGATATTGTTCGCAGATCACACTTTCCAAGCGTTGGTGACGATCGACTCGAACCTGGCGACGCTGTCTGTGGCGATGCGGCTGTCGCAGCCGCCGAGCACCCCGTCGCCCGTGGCCACGACGCCGGTGTCCAGCAGTCGCGCGGAGAGCCAGGAGAGGGAAGTCCAGCCGGACACGTACTGCGCCATGGCGCACATGAGCTCCGTCAAGTGCGCCATCGGGTGTGCTAACCTCAACGAGCAACTCTTAGTGTGCGGTACGTTCGGAAGCCACTAGCCGGCTCTTTTTTCTCTATCAGGGCTGCGTCCGAAAACATCACCCGAAGGGTATTCTGCCTTTCTCTCTTATGAAAGCTCCATGTGTAAGATAGAGGTGGAACATCCGCGGGTGCCGTTTTCGACGTGTCCCAGAATGTCTAGCAACCGGGAATCAGCCGGGAAATCGAATGAACTGGGTAAATAAGATAGAAAATTTCCGGGAATTTCGCGAAAAGAAGGAAATTACGGGAATTTTCATTCAATTACATTATTTTTGAAAAAGTAAAATTGCCAAGTCCGTTTTTGCTTGATTTTTTTTTTTTTTAACTAAAAACATTTTTTTTATCTCTTTTTTTTTTTAATCTCAAAAATTTTAAAATTTTATTTTTTAAATATTTTAAATTTTATTTTTTGGGGAGGGGGTCCAAATAAAAAAAGGATTGTAGTTTAATTTAAGTTTTAGCAAGTAAAATTTCAGGAATTTTTGGCGAAAAAGATCCGGAAAAAACGGGAATAAGCCGGTAATTTGAAAATAGGAAATAGCTAGACACCCTGAATCTTGTGTTCCAACTGTCTTCGGGCAGCGAAGCTCTAGTTTTCGCTTAGCCGGTGAGTTTTCAAAACCGGCCAGTTTGATAGGTCGTCTTCTCATATTTAGACTCGCTCAAGATTGGTACTAGCAGTCTCAAAAGTATTGATCGCTCCAAACCTCCGTTACTTTAGAACGGAAAGAGATACGATAAAAAACCAAGATCAGATTGACAGATCTTTTAAAGATCTAGCGATTTTATTCTTTTCTTTTCTGGAGTATCTCCCTTCGTTTCAAAGTTACGGTGGTATGAAAAAATTGAAGCGATCAATACTTTTGAGACTGATACGCTTAAACCTTGCAGTAGTGGACCTCTCTGGACGGTATCGGTGAACTTGTTGTGGTTTCAGGCGGCTACGATCGAGTGGAGTGCCTGAAGATCGTGGAGTCGTACGATCCCGAGTGGAACCTGTGGGCGGCGCTGGCGCCGATGCGGGAGGCCCGGGGCCGCTTCAACATCGCCGTGGTGCGCGGCGAGGTGTACGCCGTCGGGGGCAGCAACGGCACCACGGAGCTGGCCACCGTCGAGAAGTACAACCAAGAGAAACAAGAATGGAGTCGGGTTGCAAACTTGCCTTTGGCCAGGTCACACACAGGCAAGTTATCTGCATTTTATTTTTTATCTACTTGGGCATCTCTTCGACGCATCTCGCCGTAGGCCGTCTATACGGTTTGCGTAACGGTATTTCTCAAGTGAGTCTTACACTTCTGACTACGTGACACTTTTTTTTACTTCACGTGTCGAATAGAACTGGCGAATCTCTGGTTTTGAATAACTTGAAGTTTGTGGGAAACTTGTTTTGGGGCACATAGCTTGATGATAAGCATATCTCTTGTTGAGGGATGTTCTCTATTTTTTCGAGGATTTCGGATGAAGGAAACAGTTTGCCAGAGAAGGTAAAGGAATAAAAAGGAATTCTTGAAAAGTTAAAATTTAAATAAAGGGAATAAACTCTGTGAAGTTTCTCAAATTATTCTTATATCGAGTTAAAGTCGTCGATATTTCTGACGCCGTAATCACCAAAAGTCGTTCAAGTTATAGTCCCCAATTACCACTCAAAATGAAAATTGGAAAAAAAAATAATTAAAAAGCGGGGAATGAAACCATATATCGCTTACAGCTGGAGAAGTGTGAAACTACTCTCGATATTCGTATTTTCTACGAAACCAGTACAATGCGATCGCAGAGTTGCGCCTCCTGTTTATAGATGCGATTCTCCCCAAGGTTTTTTAGTCCTTAATTTGAGATAAGCTGAACATGGAACGTTAAGTAATCAAGGATATCTCCCGCTCACTTCTTAAGTTTTTGTGGGTATGTGTGTACAAAGAAGCTTTGGCAAACTGTTAACTTTCCCGACGAGCGTTTCGTTCGCGTAGATTATGAAAGGGTTGTTGCGTACCAGGTTAGAGCAGTTCAGAAAAAAAAATTGATCTTACTATTTTTTGTTTTTTATTTGCTCTTTTTTTGTCTATTTTTCAATTCACTTTTCCTTTTGATTTTTACATATGAAAACCATATTTTACTTAGACTAGATGCATCAACTACCGAAGTCAATCAAGGTTAATATGCAAACCAAGGTTATTTTAACCTGTTGTAAGGTTTACTCACCGTCACTTGGGAGACCTTTGCTATTCGTGATTTCCGATTCAATCACAAAGTCTTATTATTTTTTTAAAATGTTTTTTTGACTGGAGGAAAGATCTTTTCGGTCATTGCTCAACAACCCTGTAATGAATATCTTCCAGAAGATCACTCTGACCCTAAACTTTAAGTTCAGAAAAGCCAAGGAGAAAACCTGAGAGCGCCAGTTTGTTCGATCGAGGTCTCGTAGTTTGTTGCGTGGTGTTTAACGGGACCTAGCGTTCGGGGTGGTGACTTGTTCAATTGGTATTTTTTTGATCACTTCAGACATCCTGGAGCGCCTTCTCCGAGAAACAGGTGATCTTCTACTTGTTGAAGTTGATATAGGGAATTGTGTGAAAGCGGAGGTATTTAAATCTGTTAGGCAATCTATTCACATGAGTCAGGAGCATTTTCCAAGTATGGTGGTGGATCTGATCGGTGGTGGTAGACGAGTTTTTATTAATTTTTGTTATGTGTTGATATTGCGCCTGAAATTTCGCCTTGCTTTTTGCAGACTTGTTTCGGGTTATGACTGATGTTACAGCGTTGATACTGCAGGAAATTTTCATGTAGTAAAATGCTGCGACAGCCCAATTATACGATGGCGACACGCGTGAAGTTTTGTGGTTGGCCAGTTACGGTTTTGGTTCATAACCTATAATTCATCGGAGACCATCTCCAAGAAAGGACTTTACGTCCACGTAGCGGTGCGCCCCCATCGTAATCTTAAATCTGGCTGTTATTTCTTCTAAACGAAAAATTTTCTTATCGGTTGTATTGGATTTGAGCTGCACTAACTTATCTCAAGTGCAGTTACATTCTTGGATTCAGTGTCATTGCTTCGTTTACAAGATTTTTTCTCAATTTATTCTGTCTGATTTTTTTGAGTTGTTTTTAAAAATACCTAAAACCGTTGCTGAGTAGAAGGCCAACGAAAACTACGAAACTTGGAAAACCTTCGACAGTTTTTTGCGAAAATATTGACGGTCTGTTTTTTTTATTTTGCGGAAATCGGTTTTGATTTTGAAGAATGTGTTTCGGAGTACCGTTTAAAGTTCTTTTGAAGTGTCGCCATTGTTGTTGCTTTGAGTGGATGTGAGCGGATTGGTTAATTATTCCGCAGATGATGATTTTGGGCCACGAGCAAGGTCGCAAGAAAGCAAGCAAGCGAGGTCGAGGCAAGGAGGAGTATGTTAACATTAGGTCTGATCGGCTTCCCCTGTCGTCTGTAGGCTCGAGGATCGACGCATCGAATCGCTCGTTCGCTCTTTCGATTCAATCGGTGATTGCCATTTGTTTGCAGACGTCTCACTTTTCTTTCCACTAAAACATGTTGTGTGTTGGTTTACTTTGCAGCTGTTGTTTTTTAACTGAAACAAGGACGGAAGGAGCGGACATCACTGCGAGAGGAGTTGTTGTCTCTTTCTGGCGCCCGAAGGCAGCCAAGTGTGAATGCCATATTCTTTTCATGGGGTGCTTAAAACGCGTTTCCCAGTATTTCGGTCTGTCTCTTTCCGAGGGGAAAATCACTGTCCGATTTCTTGACACTATCGCTCCGCTGAGACAGAAGTTTTATCTGTTAGCTACCACACGGGAGATCGAGTTGCATTTGCTGGAAACTTCGCTTTTCCGACGTGTTGAACTCACGCATTCATTGCTATCACCTGTGATTTCAAAGTTTCACAACGTCTGGAACACATTATTTTCACCTAATTAGGTTAATTAACGACGATAGTTTTACTTCTCAATTATCGTGTATTTTTAATTTTTGAACGCAGCTTTTGAAGGACCTTTGTCCGTTGAAATGGTCAGTACTTTCTCTTTTTAGATTGTACCAGCGCCGCATAAATCAGCGTTTCCGTTCTACAGCAGGAAAATCACGTGTTCTCTTTCTACGTTTTGCAATCAGTACCTAGGTTAACTTAACCCACTACCGCCCAGCGATACCGCTCGGAAACAGTAAAAATTATTTTAGAGGAGCTTTTTAGTTCTGTATTGTCATAATTTTAAAAGTATCACACCTCTGGAAACTTGGAAAATAATTATTTAGGCGTTTTCCAAGGCTTAAAGTTGCGTATTTAAAGGGAAAAAAATCTTTTCAATTTCTCTCAAGCAAAATTTCACTCCAAATACTTTGGGCTGTTATGGGTTAAGCCAGGTATTTTGCAAGGCCAACTTGAACTGACGTTGGCTTACAGCCACAGTTTGTTGATAGCAGGCGTCGTGAGGCGAAGTTTCATCTGCGTTTTGTTGGATGCAACGAAGCGGCGTGTGCGGACGCGGTGATTTCCCTCTCAGTTGTCTTGTGCAAAAACCGTCGCGGTAGGTATGTTGGCGGCATGGCGGAACGGAACGGTAAGGTGTGGGCCGAGGCCACCACCCTAGTCAAGTTTATGGCATTCATCACGGGACTGAAGTGCGCGAAAGTAGTGAGACAGAAAGAACGAGAGGCTTCTGGAAGCATTTAGAGCACAGGTGAGCATGAATGTACCGTACCGTAATGTTCTGTAGTCAAATGGGGAAATGCTCCTGATAAGCCGCGAAGCCTATCAACATGTAAGCGCATTCCCGACGCCACGGTCGGCAAGAGGCGGAAGCGCGCTCGCGCCGCGTCCTGTTTATGTGTTGATGGGCGAGCAAGTGGCGCGATTTTTCAGTCGGAGGCGGAAGTGACCGAAGCGAAGTGAGCCGGAGGCTTGAACGCCGGAGGCGGGACCGAGCGGGACCGAGCGGGACGTGACGTAAGCAGGCGGTTAGGCTGGGTTGACTTGGTTGTTGTTGTTGTTGATCGCAGTTGGGGTGCCGCAGTTGCGCCCTACTCACGGGTAGTGTGAGTAACGTAGACCTACTTGTGCCGTTGTTGATTTGACGCGCGAGTCTGGGGCGAGTGTGACGGCGAAGGTGTGTTGCTCTGGTGCGCAGGAGTGTGCAACCTCGACGACAAGATCTACTGCATTGGCGGCTGGAACGGCCAGGTCGGGATCAAGCAGTGCGATGTCCTGGACCCCAATGTAGGCGAGTGGACGGTCATCGCGCCCCTGCATGTTGGTAAGTCGTCTGGCATCCTGGCGCACCGCTGCTGGGAAACATTGCTCTGATGGCGACTGACATTGAAAACTGCTGGACTTACTGGGATTCGCTCCATCACAGGACTGTTGCAAGTCAGTGAAATCAGGGAAATGTTAGGGCATGAGAGGATTCCTCTCATGGTTAGGGAAAGTAAAGTGTCAGGGAAATGAGGGAAATGTCAGGAAAATTCTCGAATGTGTTCGGGTATTTATTATTTTTGAATTTAATGTTTGAATTATTCGGACCCACGACAAGCGTGCGCCCGCCCACGCGATCTCCAGCATACTGTACCAGTCTCAATCAGACAAATTAAGACTTGCTAAATTTTTGGGCTCTAAAAGTGAAATTAAATGTATCAAGAAAAAGCGTGATTTCAAGAATTAGCGCCACATATTTGAATATCATCTCACAACGTTTGGGATTCGAATACTCCTATAAATATCACCCCAAACTTGCATTAAGCTCAGCCCCTAAAACAGTATCATATCAGGAAAAATAGCCTCTCTAGTCAGGGAAATGTTCGAGAAATGTCGTGGCAATTCAGAGTGAACATTTTGTAACAACCCCGGAGTCGCGTGCTCGAAACTTTGGGCTATGTTCGTTTAATGTGTGGATTTTTTTAATCAGTTCTATTTACGCGTCTTTGACACGCATGTATGTGGGAAGGCCTATACGCACGTCGAGAGGCCCAATGTATTTTAAACGGGAGTTTTCGGGTGAATAAGTACGATAGACATTTCCGTTTATTTTATTTTCATTTTACAATTGTATGGTCAAGGCATTTTGGAATCTGTTAACGTAAGCTAGGTATATTGCATATTTACAACATTTCGGGCATTTTGCGAACCGCGGTTTGCAATATTTTTTGGTCCCAGAGATAAATGAAGGAAAAAATCGCGGGGGTTGGACGAGACTAAAAAATTAAATTACAATATAAGAAAGGTTAGGGAATGATACGAACTTGCGTCTATTCCCAGAAGAACGCTCTGAAACACTTGTTTTTTTTTTAATGTTTTTTTCAGGACGCCAGCAAGCGGGAGTATGCGCAATGAACGGGCGAGTGTTCGCCGTCGGAGGTTGCGACACTTGGAACTGCCTAAACTCCGTCGAGGTGTACGACCCAACCTTGAACGAGTGGAAGTTCATCAGTGAAATGATCACCGCTCGAAGAGGCTGCGGTGTGGCACCCTTCCGAGGTACGAAGCCGCTCACAATGCGATCCCTTTAGTGCGTAATTAAGTTGCGCCATCTAGCGGCAGCGGCCCAAACTGCTGACCCTCGCCATGCCGCGGGTCTGTCAGTTCGGGCTGCTGCCGCTAGGTGGCGCCAAAGACAGTTTCGGATTCCAGTTTTCCCACGCCCTATTGCTCTTTTTGTTGCAGGCAAGTTGTATGTAGTGGGCGGATCAGACGGATCACATTCTTTAAGTTCAACGGAGATTTACGATCCGGAGACGAAGTCGTGGACACCGGGTCCGAATATGACGACGCCGCGCGCGAACGTCGGCGTCGCCGTCATCGGGTCGAGGTTATATGCCGTCGGAGGATTCTCTGGTAAGTTACACTGAAAGTTTCCAGGAAAAGTTTTGTAGGAACTTAAGAAGAAAGTTGAAGTCATAAGGATGTTTCATCGAGCTGAAGGGTGCCGATAACGGGCTCTTTTTATTAACCCTTTACCGCCCAGCGATGCCGTCAGGCAACAGAGAAAAATGTTTTTGAGGATCTTTTTAGTTCAGTATTGTCTCAATTTAAAAAATATCACCCCTCTGGAAACCTTAAATTTAATAATTTAGGCATTTTAAAAAGCTCTTAAAATTGCGTATTTTAGTGGAAAAATCCTTCCAATTTCTCTTAAGCTAATTTTCACTCCAAATACTTTGGGCTGTAAAGGGTTGACCAGAAATACAGCTAAGATGCTATTACACACACCTGACCCATAAAAGCGACTCGTCACTGTCCGAACTTTTGAGTTTTAGGCATTCAGATATAGCAAGAATTTCTTGACGTTTTATGGACGTGTACTAAAATATTCAAGTTTTTTACATATTACAAGAAAATTTGCTCGATAAGTTTGTTTAAAAAAAGTTTCACATGATTGATCAAGTTAAGATGAACAAAGTCAGACGAAAAAATTAGTATATTACCGTCGTTTAAGAAATTCCTCCGTCATTTCGCTTCCTAAAACATTATTTGTTGAATAGAATACCGATTAATTATAGGGATTCTGAGATAAAGGACGCTTTTTCGTGGGGCCATCTTGGAAGTAACAATAATGAAATCTTTTATGAATTGAAAATAACTCTTGCTTCTATTATAACGCTGGTGGTATTCTTAGTTCCGTTGGTCAAAGTAGCAGCGAGTTGTCCGCAACTTTCGTCGCTTACAGCCAAGCTAACGTGATTATTAAAGTTTAATGAAGTCTGAGGCGGGTAGGTTTATGTCCTCTGGGAACTTAATTGAAGAATGAGGTCTGTGAACCGCGCTGTACTCGTAACGCAGTCGTAATGTCCGAGTGTTAAATTTAGATGTGACGTCGCGATCCAATTACCTGAAATTGAAGTCGACAGATTGGCGAATGTTGCTCGTTGACTTAGGCCCCCCTGCGATAAGCTATCGTCCTCTTGACGCCGCTTCGCTTTTTTGTGCGATATCAGGTCTCCCTGCTTATAACCTTTTCTTCTTTTTATTCGTTCCTTTGTTATAAATTTTTATCGATAATTAATTTTGCAACGATCTTGCAGAGCTTGGCATTCGCATGCGTTCGTTTTCATTTTTGCTTTTTTTCGTTATTTACCTAATCCGACCATGAGCTTCCGATATGCATGAACTATAAATTATGCATATATTTTTTTTTGATATATCAGCGTTGCTTTTTCATTTCTTAGAAGCTAGCTTGCGAAGCTGTTAAGGATGTTTGATCGCTTCAGACTAGTCAAGTTCAGGTAAAACTTAACTCAGAAAAATCAAAAAAAAAATCAATCAAAGCCATTCCCTTTGCGTGAATTAATCGTTCCGATTTAAATGCGACCGAAAATCAAGATTCTTTCAATTTTATAGAGTTGCTGACTTAACTTATGTTCGCGCCTAAACGCGCTGATTTAGGGGTTTTAGTGCAATATTTCTTGTAAATAATCGATGAGAAGTGGATTTTTTTTTCGCTGAGTGTGTTCATTTGAAGGTATTCAACTACAAAGAAAGTTTTTTACAGCAACTTCCGCGTCATATTTTCCACAGAACGCTAAAACCTGGTATTTCAGGTTAGTGTCCTTGTGACACCGTGTAAAATTCGCAACATTTAGCTCTTCGAAATTTAAAAATCAGCCCGGTAACCGGGTCCGTAATTTTAACGAACCATTCAGGACATCAGCTACAAGTTTTGATAGTTTTAACGACTGAAACCGGTGACGGTTAAAGCGATCGGGTAGCTGTCATAAGCGCCAAAAACCACAAGCGCCAACGCCGCAAGCGCCAATCCGTAACCGCCAAACGAGAAAAGTCGCAAACGCCAAAGGTCTCAACCGCAATACTAACCTTACCTAA
>Ga0058701_10001094_pt1 | contig 18794 bp, 6 predicted proteins | sample AgamicOrMae_FD_97039 | JGI IMG/M metagenome (GOLD analysis project Ga0058701, IMG submission 97039) | Agave microbial communities from Guanajuato, Mexico - Or.Ma.e | ecosystem: Host-associated > Plants > Phyllosphere > Phylloplane/Leaf | place: Guanajuato, Mexico | collected 2012-06-04
ACAGGACATTTTACCACCAGTAATAGTTTTCCAGAGGCAGATCTGGAGTTTTATTATAGAATGCTACCACCTACAAAAATCAAAGATTTAGTTCGCATGCCACAGCGCTTGGGTTAGACTACCAAACGCCCCCAAAACTCTCTTTCCCCGACATGCTATAAAAGAAAGCCGTAAAACTGATTTATATAATCTTTTTACCGACTTCATTTCCATATGTCAAAAAGCAAAAAGAAAGATCACAAACTTTTATTATTTATCAATTAGAAGGCGTCTCTGTGCTCACAAAACCGTGTTTTTGTTCTTTTTTTTCTCTCAATTTTAAGTCATTTTTTTTCTTTTCCGAACACACAGATATCCCGACCTTAACTCTCACATTTGTTCATACCCTTAATTGGTATGTAACCTTCAAGCAAAATATTCAACATAAGAGTATTAAACACACTCGGCAGGTAGGTACTTTGGAGTATTATGCATGGGAATTCAACAACCAATTCGATTCTTATTTGAAGCAAAAAGAGCTCATAAACAGAACTTGAAAGACTGTGGCCTTGTTTAGATGCACAAAACACGGCTTTGTAAAACATCCGTTTGCGTTTCACACGAAATTAAGGGATTCTGTAAAAAGGAGAATTCGTTTGTAATTTTTCTAAAATTACTTCATGATATCTTTTACCTAAACCGTACTAATTTCAAAATAAAAAAATAAAAAAGCTGTCCTAAATTATAATTAAGTTTCATCATTGATAGCGGAGACATAAAACCGATTCCATCATCCAAGCAAAACAACCCTTAGAAAACCAATGCAGCACTATTCGTCACCAAACTCGATCGGCGCGTAAAAAAACAGATTACTCTGAACCAAGTATAGACCATACCCAAACAAGTATTTGCTTCGAGCAAAACGGCTCAGATTTGATGGCCACAATGCACCAACTTGTTCAAAGTACTCGCAAGTCTAATACCGTTCAAACTTTTCCCTCCTCCATCGATTCCCTCTATGGAGCAAAATCACCGCCTTGTCTCTGCCTCCTCTTCCCCCCTCGCCAAGAGCGCATTTACTGCTAGACTAGCGTGCGGTGCTTTGAACGTAAATAGCGCGTTGGCCGCATATGTTCCTTGTTCCACACCTGCTCTGCTGCACAAAAAAATTGGCTCATTCATTCCAAACCAGTATATTAGTAGTTAGGGCTATGACAGTTTTGGCGCAGCACCTAACCTAGGGTAGCCTAGGGTTATTTTGAAACCTAACCTAACTTAACCTAGGGCTGTTTTGAAACCTAAACAGGTTAGGTTGAAAAATAAACCTAGGCTAAGTTAGGTTAGGTTTCAAAATAAACCTAGGCTACCCTAGGTTAGATGCTGCGCCAGAACTGTCATAGCCCTAACTACTTATATTGATACTTCCTTATACGCTGTGCTCGTTTTAGAGGATTGAATAACGTATCGTTACTTTTTACAGCACAGTTTGCTTCCGGCGTGATTGGCGGTTGCTTAAAGGTAAAGATAACTGCTTTAAGGATGAATTGGTCTATCTCGAGCGATTAACACAGGCTTAATCTTTCATTTCATTACGAGGATAAACGGAAACACAAGGTAAGGTTTTAGACCATATCTTGTGTCTAGCTTCACTTGCTTCCAGCAAGCCAGGTGTCGCCAACCTCGCGGCGGAAAAAAAATACCGCTGAGGATTAAGCGCGATTATTCTTGGCCAAGAATTTTGCAAAGTAGTTTTTTCGGGCTGATAGAATTTTTACTTTAGACTTAGTAAAAGTAGAGATCTTACTGAAATACAGTAAAAGATTTTTTTTAATCGTTCAAATCGTCAATATATGAAATAACTTAAAGGAAGCATTAAGATACAATGATTTATCACTTGTTGGTTGGTAATTCTTCGATGGCTTCAAATCAAACCGTGCTTGTTGAAAATTCTCCTTTGAAATGTACTAATTCCTATGCTTATAAATAGCAAGCGGTACAGTTTTGAAACAGCATTTTCAACAAGAACACTGTCTTTTTAAGCCATCGCTATATTCAACGAAGACCGAAAAAAATGGTTTCTGAAAATAGCCTGTCACTGCCAATAACTATCCACAACGGCACACATACGGATTTAAACTTTTTTTTTCTAATTTAATTAGCCCATTTTCAATAAATTATTTCTATTTTTCGACAAAAATTAGGGTAGTATTGTGTTCACTCAAGGGTGTCGAAAAATCAAACTAGAATACATGCAAGTGCCTAAATATTAATCGTGAAAGTCTCTGAGATTCAGTGAAAATTCACTGAATCTCATTTATCTCACTGATTCGATTATATAGTGTACAGGCATATCAGCTTCTTAATAACCTAAATCATAACTTACTATCCATTTTAACAGACAGTTTTGCGGCCCGACAGTTTACTATTGCATGAAGAATTAAAACTTGTTTTGAAGTAATTACTGCTTATTCTGTCCAGTTCTGACAATGTTCAATGTCTCGTTTGCACGGCCTACGTGATTAATCTATCTCTAACAAAGATGTCATCCGTGGAGCTGCTCTAATTAATTTCATCTAAGACATAACCTGGCACAATACACGTCAGTACATCTGAGAAACAATGCCGCAGCGGGGTGAGCCAAGCCACAGGAGCCCTTTGCGTTCAGTCGCTCGCGTTCGACAACCCAGAGACGACCCACCGCACCGCTCAACTTGACTCATCCGTTTAAACTGACACTGCGTCAGACTACTGCGAAAAGGAAATGCGTTCTCAAACGGGAAGATCGCAACAAACAAAATGGATCAAGTCTGGTTTTGAGAAAATAACGCATTGTTCAATTCGCTTGGGCACGTAAAAAAAAATGAGCAAATGACCACATATTAATTTGTTAGTAACCTAAATCATAACTTACTGTTGGGCGATTTCAACAGACATTGGTTTTCAATATACGCTAAAAAAAAAGATTTAACCCACTCCCGCCAATGAATGCCGTTTGGAAAAAGAAAAATTTAATTTAGATGATTTTTTTAGTTTAGTATTTTGACAATTCAAAAAATATCACACCCTGAAAACCTAAATTTTAATATTTTAAGCATTTTCCAAAGCTTGAAATTGCGTAATTTAGTGGAAAAATCCTTCCAATTTCTCATAAGCCAAATTTCACTTCAAATACTTTAAGCTGTTATGGGTTGGTAAAAAAGTACTTTTGCGTCATCATCCGAGTCATTTTTTAATGTGTCTTTTCGACCAAAATAACAGCGTTTTATAAACGTCATTTGACTAGCTCATTACCATGAAAATCTACGAAAAGGGATTCTTGAATCTAAAGTGTGTTGGTAAAAATTCTGTAACCTAAAAAGCACCATTCTCACCGAAGATCCATTTTTTTCTTTTTGTGTTGAAATCTGGTTTTCTTGCGCCGAGAAAGAGCCTTGGGAGACTCTTTCCAAGAATTATCCAATTTAGCTCTTGTTTCAGAAGCACGCACTTCCCTCTCCTTATTCAAACCTCTGCTCTGGGCTGCGTTCAAAAATACAACTCGAAGGGTATTCTGTCTTTCTCTCTCATGAGAGTTCCATGTGTAAGACAGAGATAAAACATCCTCGGGTGCCGTTTTCAAACGCGGCCCTGAGAGGAGAAACGAAGAGCCTGCAAGAGTAAAGCGACGGGCGGGAATACTCCACCACCCGGCCGAACACCACTCCGTCCGAACGTGTCAGGTATGACAAACAATCCATCTCCCGATATATTTCTGAGCTCACTGATAACGTAATCGTTTTGAACCACCAACGTCTTCGCCTATTTAGGGAAAACACAAAGTGTGTATCGCATTAGGACCCAGAAACGTTTTAAACTTTTCAACTTAAACTGAGTTAATTAGAAAAGATCTCCGAGTAAAGATGCCAAAAGGAGTCGAGTCAAACCTAAGTTGGACGACATTTATTTTAACTAAAATTGTCCTCTGTTTCTAGTTTTAACGAATGGGACGCCACTCAGAGGCAGACCGTTGCAAAATGCCAACCCATTTCTTTCTGCAGTGGCTAAAAGTAGTTGAAGAGGAAGAGAGAGAGGAGCTACAGAAACATTCTCTCCTTATCACGCTGCGCCAGGGAATGAACGTTTCGCCAACTCTATTTTATAAATAAAAACATACAATAGAGGTTATTATGCGGGGCCAGATAAGGGATGCACAACGACCGACAAATGTACAAAATACTTCTTCCTCGTTGGAGGAAATAGGTCACTTAGACCTGACAGGCCTACTGAGCTTTGTTCACCGCGATGATATGCTGGAGTAGTCGAGGGACTCACTATAAAGCGACTTGAGTTATCTTCCGCCACACAGTCAAATGGAGCGACAGTGGATATATGCCGATCGCACGTAACTTGACCTCAGTTAAGCTTATTGAATAGGGGCCACGATTTATTCAGACGCAGTTGGTATTGAAAGTAAGTGACTAGACTCAGGCTTGACGACAGCAGAGAGGAACAGTATCAAAGCTAGGAAGACACGTGTCATAAGTTAACACATAACAGCCAAAAGTATTCGGAGTGAAATTTAGCTTATGAGAAATTTGAGGGATTGTTTCCTTTAAAATACGCAGTTTTACGCTTTGAAAAATGCCTAATTATTAAATTTCAGGTTTCCAGAGAAATTATATTCTTTAAACTGTGACGATACTGAACTGAAAAAAACCTCTAAAATAAATGTTCCTGCTTCCGAACGGTATCACTGGGCGGTAGTGGGTTGACCGACATAATCTTAGCTATTCTTTTGCTGATACTTTTCATTTTGAAATGATATATTTAACAAGCAGAAACAACTATATCAACAACAACTATGACAGGAACAACTATGACAACCAGGAGAAAGCATCCCTTAAACAGTGTACACCAAGTACTCAACGCAAAGACAACGTCCAGGGGAAGTTGGTGAGTAATTATAGCTAACTATTAGGCTCCAAGTCAATCCCTATGAATGAAAACCTACCAAGTAAAAGTGCTGATTTGAACAAACGACCAAGTGAAAGCCTCGCTTGAACGATCGACCAACTGCCATTGTAAACCATAGCAGTTTGTCGACTGTTGAAATGCTCGCTTTCACTTGATTGATTGTTCAAACCGACGCTTTTACCTGGTCGATTTTGTTTGGAGGGTCGAAGTGGAGCTTTCCAGAGAATTCATTCAAACCTTCAGGATAATTTTAGAATGTACCAAACATTTTATTGTTCTTGTTGACGTGCATCAGCTGGAGGTTTTGGGAAATTGCATCACATAAAACTTGTGGCACAACTGATCCTATATAGTTTCTCTGGAAGGAATTAGTCGCTTCACGTGGGTGATAATAGCTTTCAGAGTTCTCTACCTACTCAAATGTGAAAGCGGCTTTGAAACTTTGTTTAGGTAGGCTCCCTTTATATTAGGATTCATCTTCTCTGGGATTTGAACGCGACATACTTACGAATGGTAAAAATAGACGAAGCCGTGTGAGGATGTTTATAACACAGTTTTCTCACAAACCGAGCATTCGTCACGGGGCTTTTCTACAATGTAAACAAATGAGTTGAGTAAAAACTTTAAAGGACGAAGACAGCAGAACCGAATTTTGCCTGGAGATTTGTCACAGCAGGAGAGTCAGAAGGAAATGGGCGCAGCAATAAGACGCTAGAGCCTGAATCCGGAGAAAGAGATGTTGTGAACCAGAATTGGTGCTCTGGCAAGGTGTACACGGCCCTATGGCGTGACGGGCCGGAGGGGAATACCAAACACAGCACGGAGAGAACGGGTCAAATCATTAACGAAAAGGGGTTCCTTACGACAGAGTAGATGGCGAGAAGGATCTTATGCATGGCAGTTCAGATGGAGTGCTGGAAGGGGAGGCCGTCACAAATGTTCAACTTCTCAACCATCCACTTCACACCTTGCTGTGAGCCAGGCTCCCCAAACTCTTTCACCACGCAAAGCGGACGAAATTAAAGTTTGGACGGATTTGTAGTTTGTTCACTAACGTAGTTCCGTACTGTCAGCCATATCTTTGTCTTTCCACTATCTTGTAGGGTTCCCCTGGGCTGAACTTTAGCTGCGACTGAAACTGATTCCTTGCGGGATCAATGCGCAAGGTGTACATTCAATTGCGAAGTAGCTAAACGTCCATTAAACAGGGACATAACTTATTCTTGCAGTGATTATTATCCTCATATTATCAGGTACTGTTTTGGAAGGTAAAATTTTCTTAATCTTGAGTATTCTCTTTCTTCACCAAACCCATTGACACACTACCGCCCAGCGATGCCGTTCGGATACAGAAAAAATATTTTAGAGAATCTTCTTAGTTTAGTATTGTCACAATTAAAAAAATTATCACCCCTCCGGAAACCTGAAATTTTATAATTTTGGCATTTTCAAAGCTTAAAATTGCGCATTTTAATCGGAAAAATCCCTCCAACTTCTCTTAACCTAAATTTCACTCTGAATACTTTGGGCTGTTATGGGTCAAGTTGGGGCACAAGGCTTGTCATATAACTCATGTTCAACATGTTAACTCAACCACCTAATGGACATGGTTGTCTGTGTGTCATTAAAAAAATGTCATAAAAGTTAAAACAGAGTAAATAGCAGAAGTTGGGAGTCCAGCCCATAGGATTTATTAAGAAAAATGTCTCATCAGTATTCACAATGAATTTTATGGTATCAGAACTGTTGGAAGAATGGTTACTTGTATTGTTCAGGCAAGCTGTTTCTGACAAAATTTTGGTATTCAGTGTTTTACGGAGCCCTGAATCCACATAGTGATTCTTGGATTCCTGAATCATATTTCACTGATAAATGCACTTACATTTTTCCAAAGACGAAGTCTATGTACTCTTCGTTATTTTATCAATTTTATTTAATCGAATAGTTCAATTTTAATATAAAGAAAGAATCACTGGTCACCTACGTGAAATACGCTCCTTTCTAAAGGGGAATAAGAAAAGTTTTAAAGTTTTTTAAAGACACTACGCCCAATGCAATATCATACAATGTTTCCTTAATTAAGGAGCGGGTGGTTGGATATGACGTGGCTTTTTCATTGCCGCCAGACCAATAAATGTTCTTTTATAACCTTCTTGGCAGTTTCAAATGACACTTGATCTAGTTAAGACAAGACCTTGTGCTGAATCTCCGAGGCTCCGGCGCGGCGCGCACAGCTTCGGAGTGAAACGATCCCCGCATAAACTAGCTTCTCGCGGTAATTTACTCTGGCGAGCCGGCCGTCTCCCTCAACCTTCCTAAAAAGCCCTAAAAATGATAAACGCCTTTCAATATTTTCCCTTATGTAAATACGACCGTCAACTAAATTCCCCGTCTCTCAGCAATCGAACACAACCCTCTGCGCTTTTCGATTTACCACTCGTAACTCACACCAACTACATTCCAGAGAATTTCTATAACTTTGCTCCTTGTGCCATATCCCATGTAATACCTACTCAAAGACTTTCAAACAAACGAAATTTAGGTAGGAATTCATCCGAATCTGATCTAACATCCCTTTAAAAATCTATCCACGAATAAGGGCAATTTTATTCACCAGTATTATTTAAACTGCATCAATTCGATTTGTTAGTCTTTTTTTATTATTTGTCTTAGAAGACGAATTTTACTATTTCTATATTTTTTTCTCAAGAAAGTAATCAAACGGAAAAAAAGGTTGAAAAATTTGTAACAAATACTCTAAACTGAAAAAGATAATTTTTCCAAATTGACAAATTCAAAAAATGCTTTGAAGATTTTAGATTCATCATTTCTTGTCTCCTAAGAGTTTATTTCACAGCATGAGTCAAAAACTCTACCATAAAATATCTGAGTTACGTAAATCATATCTCCTTAAATTAATATAACCTAACTTGGCTTTACCTAAAAAAATGATTCCAAAATATGACACCGTTTTGGATGACTGAAGAACTGGAATTCCGTCAGCTGCTTGATACATTTTGCTTGAGAAATGAAGGATGATCTGAGACAATGATTTTGCGGTAGTGACGATCAATTTCTTTATGGATTTAGCCCAGTTAGACAAGGCTTCTGTTGAAATGTCTTCTCGTTTTCAGCATTCATAGTCGATGAGTAATGGTTATAGAATAGAAGCACTATGCGCGTCAATTAATCAATCTGTCTCGCTTTCCGCCGTCACTAACACATTTATCCATTTTTACAACGGTGATACACTGACTTAGTTGTCGATATAACGCGCTTGCTCGACACTCTTATATTACCGGTATGAATTCCTCTTTTTTACTTTACACATATCTCCACAAATCCATGCACGAATTCATGCAGACTTCTTATTGGTGAGGATAATAAAACCAATCCGATGTATATTAAAACTTGTCACACATGGATATTTCAGAATGTTACCACATGGGTACCGTTAAATTTTATAAAGGCACATCTGCTTTGAGTTTGATCGGGCATGTTTCATGAGAAAAAAATGTCACGAAATAATGAAAAACTGGCTTTAGGAGAATCTGACATGTGGAAGAAAAAGAAGCTGTCCAGTACTTTTCAAAAATCGATACTAATGAATTTAGTTTAAAAAAAATCAGTTACAGAGACAGAGAAAATACACTGACAGAATGTTTAGAAATTCAAAAGAGAGAGAGGGAGATACAAAAACACACTCATTTCTAGGGCGAAGTCCTTACAATATTAATAAAGCTATCGATCTATTTGCGAGTTTACGTCTCCTAACAATGATTTTGCGATACATATCCAGACGAGGACATGCACTCAAATTCAGCAATTTCGGTGTTGTTTTCCACGGTCCAACTATTTTGTTGACCTTCACATAAAAGCCCACATTTGTTCAAGATACAAGGAAGGTGATCAACCTGGATTTTATCATTAGTGTTTCGTGAAAGCCTTGAGGGGGAGGAAAGTACGAGCAATTCTTCAAGGTCAAGGACACCTAAAGTAAAGTACAGGTCCGGGAAAGCCTCGGGGGTCCAGAGTGCGATGAGCGGGGGGGGGGATAAAGAGATTCCAGCCAGAAAAGGGTCTTCTACCCGACGCGGGTAAAAGCAGTCTTGTATATGATGCTATTTACATATGAGCCGGAAATGTTCTTGTTTTGTTTCAGTCCAGTATTTTCCAACTCTACTAATTTTAACTAGTTATATCTTTCAGATATCACAATCAGCTTATACCGATTTTTCTTTAAAAACGTATATACAAATTATAATACATTTTTTTTATCATACGTGCATAAATACTAAAACAAACTAAGGTGCAATGCGTTAAACTATTGATCTCCCGTCATTATACTTAAGATAGACAAACTAGAATAGGGGCAAGTCGTCTAAATTCAAAACTCCCGCTCCGTCTTGAGACTAACAAGGGAAGGTATCCCGCCTTAAAACACGGATTTCGATGAAAAAAAATCCTGAACATTCTCGAGATATCGCAGATATGCGAAAACCGCTTTTCCCCATACTCACTCTGAGCGCAAATAAAATTTGTTAAAAATGTGCAAATACTGCGGCAGGCGGGAGCAGTTGCGGTGGTGGTAGCGACAGGAGCGGTGGGCAGACGCGAGACGAGTCGTGCGCGTGCGAACCTCTGCACCTCACCGGCCCTTTGCCCTCTCGAGGTCCGTCGTTCGACTCCCGTTCGCCACATATAAACAAACGCGCGAATAGCTAGCTCATCTCGGATGCCACGGATCAATCATCTCCCCGTCTCTCCGGCAGAGTTGTTATTTGGTTTCGTGAAATATAAAATTGTTTTTTTGCTTTCATTCATTGTAATTTTTGCAAAAATATACATCAGAGTGAATATGGGGAAGTGCAGTTTTCGCCTTGCATATCTGCGATATCTCAAAAATGTTCAGGATTTTTTTTTTCATCAAAATCCGTGTCTCAAGGCGGTACCTTCCCTTGTAAATCGATACCTCCGTACAAAAACGCCGCAACTATGAAAAACTCAAGGCTGTAAGGTCATAACTGAGAAAGTCAGTGCTGTAAGGTCATAACTTGGAGGCCAAAAATTTAGGTCCTTTTTAAAATTTCAATTTTTACGCCTACGGGCTAATTTCGGTGTGATTCATGTAGGAAGCTTACTTTGATATAAATTTATGAAGTTTGTACCTAGTAGAAAAACTGCGAGCAAATTTATCCATGAACGTATAAAACAGAATTCTAAAGCGACAAAATTTTCAGACGAAAAGTTATAACCTAACAGCACTGGGTTTTTCAGTTGTGTTCTTCCTGCATGGATATATCGAAGTCATTAAAACATTGACGATGTACAAAGGACATGATAACATTATAAGTTTTTCGTCACGTTTTATACAAAAAAGAAAAACCTGCTAGGTCGAAAAAAAGTGAAAAAAATAATAACACCCTGAGCTAATACTCCAATTGTTATAAAATAAACGCCCGCGCCTACATCGATAAGTAAATCTTCTTTCCGGCGTTTACCGTAACCAACTTTCAAACAAAACGGAGGGGGGAGGGGTGTTACATAAACCATTCTGGAGAAGAAAGAACGAGCCACGAGCCAAGCCCATTGAAGCCAGGCAACGAGGGAGCAGAACACGTCTTAAAAATGGAGTTGATGGTGACTGCGTCTCTTATTTTAGGAAAGCCCCATTTTTATCCACACTCTGACGGCGGCCGCTTGTCTTTTGGGTCACGAATATTGTATGGTCTATAAATTGGTCCGTTTTGTCATAAAATTTAAAGATCTATTTGGCGCGCAAATTCTCCAAATCAGATTTTCATCCAAGGGTTTTCCCGTTTTCATAACGATGAAAAGCACACGAAGAGGAAAGAGAAGGTTTTCTCATAGAATAGAAGAAATGCCATCCAACAGTAGGGTTAAAAGTTTTATCCGCGATGTATTTTCCGGAATTGTTTCGGTTCACAAAAAATAACTTCAAAGTTACTCTACAAACTCTATCTTGTTGGTTCTCCTTTCAAAACACTACGCCATGTTGAGACGTCAAAACCGCGCCAAAACATTGACCTAGCTGACTTCGCGGGCTGCGCTAGCCATGGTGGGTTGCTGTTAACGTGGTCTGTAACTAACTGCTTTCTTCGATGTCCTCAGTGATATATGCTAACATAATTCAACGATCATAACTTATTTGAAATATTTAAAGCTCATAGTATGAAAATGATAAGTTTAGTTAAAGAAGCAGTGATGAAGAGTGATACCAAAATAATAGAATCAAAACAATGGCTCTTCCTGGTCAACGTATACTAAAATTAATCATGGGCAAAGGTTTAAGCTAAAGTACAGCTATTAAATAAGAAACACCATTTCTGTCGAGGAACAGGTCTACTTATTTTTTAGGTTCGTAAGTTACATACGTCAATCGGTGGGTGAAAACGAAGGTTAAGATGCATTTTATTATTGTCTCTATGTCTAAATTAAACAGGTATACTAAAAACTCGTCGGTTTAAATGCTGATTGTGGTTTGTGTTTGGTTGTTACGCATGCCGCCTAACTTATAATAAGGGCCTGTAACACCGACCCATTTATTGGTCGCTGATCTCACCTTGCTCTCCACAGTCCACTGCACTACCAAATGAGCTATCGGATGCACTTATTCTTTCCTCACACCGGTTGTAAACAAATTCTTCACGTATTTTCACTAGAAGAACGTTTTAACCTCGAGTTCAAATAGTTGCAATCGGAAACGAAAACAAAACAGAGCACACTCAGCATACCGACACTGCACACGCACACGGAAAGAGAGAGACTGACAAGCAAGACCGCCGTGACGTCACGTGCGTCCGACAGGCTTCGGGTCCCTCCGCCTGCGGTCGGGTAGAGCTCATTTTTAACAAACTTTGAATGGCAATTTAAAATCATCGGATGCACTTACAGTCTTAAAAATGTTGCATAGAGCCTTCATTTCAACAATAATTTCATGTTACGTCATTGTTTTTAAATTCCGGAACGTTTTTAAGAAGACCATTATTAAATTTAAGATTTCCAGGGGTGATAATGTTTAAATAGTGAATGCCGAGCCGAAAGATCCTCTAAAACCTTTTTTCTGTTTGCAAACGGCATCACCGGTACAAAAACTACATACGAAATCTAGTCAATGTTTCCATGTATAACTTTGAAAGCAGTCCATGAGTTTATTGACAGTTTAGAAGTTGTGTTGAGGTGTATATGTAAGACAAAAGAGAGTGGCAGAGAACTCACCTACTATGGTGAGGTTATATCGGACACTCCTCGTGGCACTGTTCTTGAAATCAACTCTGCATCTATAAAGGCCTTCATCATGGCGACGGGCGTTGTTAACCACCAAAGTGGCTGGTGTCTGCATCGGGAAAAACCTCGCTCTCGGCCCGAAAACCTTCGCTTCCGACGAGTGCTTTGCGTCAGTTGTTGATTTTCCCCGAACGTCAAAGCTGTCAACAAAAAAGCCATCTTATTAGACACGATGCTTTGTAGGTGCCATGATGCTTCCTACCCTCAAATGCCGCACATCGTTTACACAGTCAAAAAATGAGCCATAGCAAATCACACATTTTCGGATGATGCTTTCGCGTCCCAGAATCACTAAAATTATGAAATATTTTGATAAAAACTCTTCAGGGTCAACTCCTTGTTAACCCATAACAGCACAAAATATTTGGAGTGAAATTAGCTTAAGAGAAATTGAAAGGATTTAATCCCATTAAAATACGAAATTTTAAGCTTTAAAAAATGCTTAAACTATTAAATTTTAGAAGTCAGGGGGAGGTGATATTTTTTTAAATTGCGACGATTACTGACCTGAAAAGATCCTCTAAAACATTTTTTTCTGTTTCTGGACGGCATCGCTAGGCGATGTAAATGTAAAATGTAAAAACATTGAGAAATTATCAATCATCGTTCCTGTATTGTTATTTTGCGTGTCTTCCACCACGCGTTTGTTCCGATGTTCTCGTTTAGTATTGCGTTTGATCCCTCAATTTTAATACACTTATCAGAAAATAGGAGTCAGAAGTAGCGAATCGGAAAAACTGAAAGATTCAAAGAGAAGTTTATAGAAACAAGTAAAGTGGACGTTCTTCCAATGACAACTTTTACAATAGACTGTAATTATTATTTCATGGCATCAAACTGACAGTTTGGAAAAAAGGAGCTGCGAGGCTAATCGATAAATCAAACTTCTTAAAATCTTTTGACGTTCTAAATCGTCATTTTCCCTGACTTGGTATAGGAGAAACTTGAGAGTAGACATAATTGCGTCTCCAACAAGCCGAAATGATCCTGAATAAATCAAATAACATAAGAGGCTCAAGGTCTTTAAAGTTTTCTTTCCGTGACTTAGTCCTACATGGAATCTCATATTCAATTAATGGAAATTTTCCAAGTATTGATTTCCGGGAGAACGGACAGGGTTGATTGGGTCATTTTTAAAGACACTAATCTTTCCTTCAAAGTGGAGAAATGCTTCCATAACAGCTCTCGTTTATCGTAAGAATTACAACCACATCCGATGTGTGTTGATGTGATCTTCACTAAGCACCGGTACATTGACAGATGCCAGAACAAAGTAATTTATGCAAGGATAATAGCAAATCCGAAGTTGCTGCCGCAGCAATATAGGTTTTGTAAGATACCTGCTTGATGAGCTTGATTAACACGAATGGTAATTGGCATATCAGTTACCTTCTCACAACCCTGACTGAAATCGACTTGAACTCAACAGACTGCCGGGTTCCTCACTAACAACCGCATGAAACACTTTAAGGCTTTCACTTTTAAAAGTCGATTATGGAGGGGAAATTTTAGGATGCACGTATTAAAAGGATTAATGTATCAATGGCTTTTCCCTTTTATCTGTTAGTTGAACGCCTGGAAGTTATGAATATTAGTCCATTCTAAAAGTGGAAAGTCCCCTTTGAGCCCTCCCTACCTCCATAATGAAACAGGTAAAAGTGGCGTTGCATCGGTAAAGAGGGTTTAAGCAAAGACGGTATTTGCACGGATGCAGGTGGGGCTGATACGCTACGATGGTTAACAAAAGGCGTAATTACGAAAAAACGTTGGAGCGCATTGGCTTCAAGGAAACCAGATGAAACCACTATGGAGTTGTGGACGTTGTCATAAAAAATGCATTATTGTTATTTTTTAAAGTACGCGTAATAGTATTCTTTCGCTTGAACAAGTCTCTAATATTTGCTTCTTTTCTTGGTCATAACAACGAGCTTTTGTCTTTTAGGTCGGGGTTACGGATGTTTTAACTTAAGGTTTGAAAATACGTTTGAGATCTACCCCGTAATGTAGCAGACACATGACTTTGTTATTCTGTTGTGCCATGTAATGCGATGCCTTCTCGAAAGACCCTCGCAAACTCTTCCCGACTCAGAACTAATGATGTATGCACCCATGTCGTCGTTCCTGTACAAGCTGCAAAGAACAAAACACTGCATAACTTTGCAACTATGAAGTGCAGCGTTGTTCAGAGGGTCGATTTCTATAAAAGGAAAAGTTGTTTCTTTGACTAGGCTGCAACTCATCCATTTTTCCAATGGATCCCTAAACTAATCCTCGTTTTGATACCTCTAGTATTTAAATGTTTCTTATGTAATTTATAACATACTGTATGTTTAGGCTTTTAAAATTCAACTTTTCCAATTTATTAAAAAAACTTCCTTTTGTGTTTTTTTTTAAACTAAATTAAAGAAAGTACTCAAACGTAATCATACTTCAGGACTATAACTAACAACAGCTATGCTGAGTAATTTTAAACTTATTCCCTTTTTCTTTTAAAGAACTTATTGCAAAATCTAATAGACAATTCTGGGCGAAGTATACTCCTGAGAATATTTTCGATATGTCTTTTAGAACGTCAATATTGTCGAAGTGATACCACCAACTCATGAAAGGGTTACACAGCTCGAATTGGAGCATTCAACAGTCCAAATTTTCTAATTAATACTGTATATAAGCTCTTTATATAAATAAACTATCAAGACTTCATCCTAGATTCCTCGAATGGCAATGGAAACATTCTTAGATCGCCGAAAAAGTTTTCTAACAAATGTGACGAATGAGTCAGTTTTCATTTAAGCTGGTTTTGGGTTATCTTTCGTTTGAAGACATAAGATCCCAAGCTCCTATCCACGAATTCTCACTCGGTTATAAAGCTGATGAAGTTTGAACCGCCCCTATGATACCAATTTAAGGTCAAACATCGTATCTCAGGGAGGAGTGGTACAATAAAAGTTATCAATTTGTCCCAGACTCAGTAAGCATTTAATCTAAACGAGTTTCTTTGTAAAAAATGAAATAATCATAGCAATTGGTTAATAGCGTAATCACCATATGGGCAATTATCCTATCAGAACACATTTGAAAAATGCAACTTTGTTTTTGTTTCGTTAGCAGTTTTGGAGTGATCGATTTAGTCCAGAACAGAAAAGAAGAAGAAAAAAACATGCATAAATAAAACGGGAAACGATGCGAACGCGATAAAGGGACGTGATTTACCCTGTTGTTTACCATGAGCAGCTAAAACCGAAAGACGATGCTGGAGACAACAGAAAAAAAATAACAAAAAACGACCAAGAATAAGGAAGTTGCATCGATCAAATCAACGCAAAACAGATATTTAGAAATACTAATCAACAACATTATCTGCGGGCATATTACAAGTCTGAGCTGAACATCAAACCAACAAGTAACTGAGGTGTTGAATGGGTCAGTTATCTGATTTGGGCCTCTGGATTATTTCAGGTAATCTCTCTTAAGCCCGACGAATGAATAGGGTACATGCATAAAGAGGAGGAAGACTAGTTTCCAATCTCGAATGCAATTTAATCTAGCAAAATGGCAGTTTCATTGATCTTTTCTGTAAAAGACGCATCATTTATAGCAATCCGCTTTGTCTCATTGTTTGCTTCCGAGAAATGGTACTGCATTTAGACGGTCTTGTTTCTACCGTTTGCTTAACAGATCCTGTTCGAGACTTTCACAGTGTTGTTCTGTACTTTATACTACAATGACATCGAATTTGTCATGAACAGCTCTGCACTTCCTTTGAATCCATAATCTCGTCACTCTGATAGTCATGACATTTACTTCTCGATCAGTTTGTCTTATGGTTTTCTTTTTCTTTGGTCTCTCCTAATTTAGATGCGCTGGATACAGTTCTCTATTTCATAACGAAAAGGATTCATGTTTCCGGTATACCAGCTTGCGGTCCAGTGAAATCCATTAGACTATGATTCAACCAGTTGTACCCAGCTTACAATACAAATAAAAATATCAGTATTCAATTATTTGACAACTTCCTTCTCCGCCCAGCCCACATTTTATCATTTGATTTTATCTCGAAAAAGATTCAGCTGATCTATTGTAGAAGTATCCTAATTTAATTAGTGAAAATGAACTCCCTGCCTCTCAACTACATCAACCTTTGTGGCTTGCCCTCAGCAAAAACTTCAAACGAATTAAAAGCTTTCAGACCCGCAAATATGCTTTCTCCGATGAAACTTTCTTCTCTGTTTTCTACCTAATTTGAAGCATCCCGGTTAATTAACATATCTTGAAACATCACGAGTAGGGTCAGCCAAATGCATTCAAATCTTTTTATTACATAAATTTTATTGCATAATTTATATTGTATTAATTTTAAAGTTTTAGAAATATAATCTGCTAGTAGTATCGGTGCGTTCTAAAAAGCAAAGCTGATAAAGTCATTTCTATTTTAATCGCAATACAACTATTTCCCCATTAAAAAAGTTAAAAAAACGTCCTTAGTCGACAAATTTTATCAACTCATTCAAAGACAACAGCCGCTTTTGGATTATCACCATTAAAAGAATTAACTAGGTGAGAACAGGGCTTTTAGTAGTTAGTAATTTAATAACGTGTTGTGGCCCTTGGGACACCCGGGAAAGTTTGATCGTAAACAAATCTGTATACAGAGGAGTCGTCCCAAGGCAGTGTGGGTCTCCCAGGTGGGTGATGGCCCAGTCAAGGCGAGCCTTCCGAATGTCACCGCTAGAGCTGAAACAAGCCCAATATCATTTAAGGATATGCGCCTTGTGTAGAGCAGCTATGTGCTTTATGCCTACAACTTTGGTAGTTGCTGCTACAACATGGGCCCACGGGTCTCAATAGGGTGCCTCGGTGCATCTTCCATCCACTCTAATTAGATTTAGCTAAATGATTGTCCCCGTGAAAACACACCTTTGAGGAAGCAGTATTGCTCTCTTCAGCGAGAGTTCCTTATAAAAGTTGGGGTACGCCATGAAAGAGAAAATCATAATCCTTGCTAATAAAGGCGCACATCTGCGAGGTTAAATTGGGGTCGCTGTTTGAATCCAAGGGCGTCTGTGCTTCTGTGAGAAAGCTGAGTGTTTTCGTAGTCGTAGGTGAGGTGTGGGGCGAGGTGGGGGTTCTTTTGAATCATCTTTTAAAATACGACCTTTTTGGATTTTTTGTGGGGCAAAAAACAAAAAAACAAAAAAAAAACACTCTGTGGGATAAAGATTTTTTCCTTGTGACCATTTTTCTGGTGTCTCTTGAAAAATACTTGCAGAAAAAATAGGGAAAAATATGTATCTGGCCTTTTTTACTGGTGATACTTTAATGCTGTAAGTGGTATAATTTCCCTCCTTGGTTAACCCATAAAAGTCTAAAATATTTGGAGTGAAATGAAAGAGCTTAGGAGATACTAAAAGGAATTTTTCCATTAAAATGCGCAATTTTCAACTTTGGAAAATGCATAAATTACGAAATTTCAGGTTTCCAGAGGGGTGATTTTTTTTTAAACTGTGACAATACTGAACTGAAAAGATGCTGTTAACTATTTTATTCTGTTTCCGAACGGCATCGCTGGGATATAGGAGGTTAAGCAGTAAGTGTTATCTTTGCATAGATATCCGCGGAGATATCCTCGATTTTTGACAAATATCTGTAAGGATATCCGCACAATTAAATATCCATGGTTCCGCAGGCAAACCGTCAAGAAGGCACCTATCGTAAGTAAGAAAGGATATCCGCAATGAGTGCATAAATCGTCATGAATGTCCACAATTTACCTACTACCACCTAAATGTCCTAATACCCAATACCTAATACGCACATAAATGTCAAGTTTCCACTTTCCTTTATGAAAAAAAGCTTGAAAAATATCTCAGAAAATTATTTGAATCGTGCAAATCTCCACCTGTGAGTTAAAGATACCTTTTTGACGCTTTCTGATAGAGAAATCGCAAAGTTTGCTTTGGTAATCCCTCCCGAAATCTCCCGTATTGGTTCAATTTTATAAATGTAAGCTGTGACTGGTTCGGAAGATGAAGGGGCGAATCGTAGCCATTGTAGCGTTTCATCCCATTCCATCCCAGAGGCAGACGCAAGTAAACAATCTCCCTCCTCAATTTTTCGCACGTGTGCGGCCAGCGGCGGCGGCGCAGTGTCTGCCTTCCGACGCGATGCAAGGCCAAAACCATATCTCAAAATTCCAGAGGCGCATACGCAACGAAAACAACGCAAAGCGAATAAGCTCTGCTACAACATATACAACCTTGCCGCAGCCTAAATTAATTCCATAGCTTCAAATGAAACTGTACTTGTTGAGAGTGCTCGTTCTAGAATGTGCTGATTCCTGTGGTTATAAATTGCCAGGAGTACAGTTTTGAAAGAGCATTCTCAAGTATTACAGCTTTATTTGAAGCCATTGAATTTTGCTATTCTTCTAAACCATCTCCTAACCTGACATAACCAAACCTGACCGAAACCAACTAAACCTAGAGTTGAATACCTACTAAATATGACGATGTCGAAACCTAGCCTAGGTAAAAGGGACAAAGATCAATCAATCA
>Ga0058701_10001095_pt1 | contig 18794 bp, 9 predicted proteins | sample AgamicOrMae_FD_97039 | JGI IMG/M metagenome (GOLD analysis project Ga0058701, IMG submission 97039) | Agave microbial communities from Guanajuato, Mexico - Or.Ma.e | ecosystem: Host-associated > Plants > Phyllosphere > Phylloplane/Leaf | place: Guanajuato, Mexico | collected 2012-06-04
ATTAAAAGCTCTAAATGTGAATTTACTGTTATAAATATTGCTTGGTGTTCGAGTCTCAATAAGCCCGTGCCCCCTTTTGCTCATTTTGCGTGGCTCTGGAAAAGCTTTCAAACGTTTTATCAAGAAAATACTTAAGTCTAGCTCATCTTTCCGTTTTCTTGTCACCCTAACCCAAATCATTACTTAACGTCCTCTCTCCGAAAAACTTTCCCGATCCCATACGCAGCCTCCTCTAACCTAGTGTAAAGAACTGGGCACTAGAGATAGTCGGAGAGAAGCGGAAACAATAATTTATTGGGTTGAAGTCCTGGCTTGAGTGTAATCACAACACAGAATGGCGTCGTTGTTGACCGGCCTCCTAGCAACCACGCTGGGTGTGGTTCTAAAAGTATTGAAGGGGACTAGCTATGCTCTATGACCTACTTAAATTGACCAATTTAAAGGGTTGAAATTCTTCACACTAGCCTATCCTAATCTAACATGACCTAACCTATCGTTACTTGATATAATCTCACAGTAAAATCAAACTCTCGTTTTGGGGTATGCTATACCTGGTTTGGGTATGAAACTAAAGCGGGGGTAGTGCGTCTTTTGGTAATTTTTCAATGTAGACCTATGTTCAGCCACATCAATGGAAAGCTATCGCCGAGACGTTTCGAATGATATGGCTGAACATAGGCCTATCTTGAAGAATAATCAAAATACGCACTACTCCCTTTATTTTCAAGACAGACCTATGTTCAGCCACATCAATGGGAGGCTCTCGCCGATACCTTTCGAACAATATGGCTGAACATAGGCCTATCTTGAAGAATAATCAAAATACGCACTTCTCCCTTTATTTTCAAGACAGACCTATGTTCAGCCACATCAATGGAAAGTTCTCGCCGAGACCTTTTGAATGATATGGCTGAACATATGCCTATCCTAAGAAATAACCAAATCACGTACCACCCCCGTTTTGGTTTCAAACCCAAAACAGATAAAGCATTCCAAAAATTGGGGGTTTTGTTTTGACTATGTACCTGAACATAATGCATCTTAACCTAATCTAAAGGGTTAACCTACGATATCTGCTTGTCTCCTGTAACAAAATTTTGCTATTAAATACTGTCAGAGAGAAATTGTCCCATTCCGCGTCCTAAGGCCCAAGAGATGACGCCTTCTTGTTTACAAGGACAGGTCAATACCTTTTGGACTGATAGTACAGTAATCCCTGACACAGAGCAGTCTGTAGGCTCGCCCAGCACGCGGCGTGGTCGCAACTCGCGGACCTGCTCAGATCCTCTGAATGCGATGCGGGGGCGTTGGCCTGGGGTGATTTCACGGCGCTTGTGCTTGTTGCCGCTGCAAAAGTTGAGGAAGTCTCAGTGCAGCGCGTCGCGACAAGTCCATTTTTATGGTCGAGAACCAGTCTTACGACGTTGTTCTTGTAAGAAGTTTATACTTGTATGGAGACAAGTAATGCTCTTTCAAAGGTTTTTTATATATCTGAACTGCATTGTAAAACCGCGATTGAAGGGGGTTTATATCTAAGTGAAATATCGGCTGACGACCTTAGATCAGTTTTCGCAAGTGTTTAACTCAACGGCAATAGCATTTAAAAAGGGTGTTGCTATTGACTTGACAGGGAAACTTGAACGCACGGAACCAACCTAATGCATTTTAAAAGGGGTGGTCGGATCAATATACACTCTCTTTGATCAATAAACACTTTCGCTTTCGTTCCTGAGAAGCACACGCCGAGGCTGAAAAAAGTGACACTCGAAAAAAAGAAAAATAGAAGGTGGTTCAAGGTTTTTTTACTTGCGCGGATGACCTAGCTTTCTTAATAAAAAAAATAGTTTGCGTGGGATTTAGTTGTCCAATGTCATGGTTATGCTTGTGTATATTCTCTTAGGCTGCATTTGCTACCTAAACTGTTTGAAATCCACGTAAAATCCTCGTGGGATTCACGTGTTCGACAGTTTTATTCATGTGGAGCCAAGGTCCCATCGAAAATGATATTCCACTTGGATGAAATCAATCCACGTGGAAATCACTCATAAAATAATTTGAGTACTCTGTACATTTCAATAGCTCTTTGCTGTCTGTATACATCCTCGTTATCATCCCTTCAATATGGTGAAAGGTGATTAACGCCCCACTGTTACGAAGATTAGGATTACTTTTGTGCTAACGGATTAACTTAGTTTAAGGTTACCTAGATTCAGTGTCGTGATGGATCTTTTCAGCCTGTTCAGCCCAAAATATGTATACGGCATGTTACAGGGCGTGGGACACTGGCTTAGGTAAATACTTATGCAAGAAAGCGTCCGCCCTCGGCGTTATTGGAACAGTTTGTTGTTTTTGTGAGACAGGAAGCGTCGACTAACGACGGTGAGAATATTTTGTCCAAGGTCATCGTCAGCGGAATTCTGGAATGTAGTCAGAATAAGAAATAAAATTAGTTAGATTGAAGCTGCAAAACCACAAGCGTCGACTCAACTCCACTCTCGACACGTGCCGTGCACTTTAAAGATAACCGGACGATTTCTCGACTCTTGATAAATAAAACATTCAGGAAGTTTTGATATTTTTGGCCGGATTATTTCAAATTTACCTCTAAAACTGTAAACTTATTTTTGCGGGTTAGAGGTAATCTCCTGAACACTTTTACCTGTAAGCTCTAAGAATGTTTGCCCAGAAACTGCCTGTTGGAATAATAACGGACCTACCCGGGAGTATGTGTAAAAGTTGGAATACTCTGTCTACATTATGTATTCGAATCTTAACGCAGAAAGTCTTGTTCTTGTTTTCTTGGAATTCTTGCTGAAAATAGCAGTTTGATTTTACGTTACGTACAGTAGACGTACTGCTTTGAATTACAGCTTTCAAATTTTTTAAAACCTTTTCCCCACTGTGTAGGAGTCTTTTTAGGCTAAAAAATATTACGTTCCCTTGTAGGGCGGTTACAATCGGAGGAAAAAGAAATTGTCCTGGTCATTTAATTTTATTGTCACTTGACCATCAAAATCTAGTTAGACTAACCAGTTTTATCGTAACAGGCTGAGCCAAATTAAACCTAATTTTACTTGACGAAACCTACCTAAACCTAACAATCTTTCTACGCAAACCTTCGATGGAAATCCGCTCATTCAAACCAATAAAACTAGTCATACCAACGCTATGGTCTAATCCAGAGGCCTGGATATACTAGATAGGAGGTGTTGGGCAGCCATTTTGTTTCTGATGGGACCATGGAATGCATTGTAGCTTACGGAGAAACTTCGGAAACAAGATGGCGGCGCCTTTGGTTTTGCACCCTCAGTGCCTCCTCTCTAGTGTATCCAGGAATCTAGTCTTATCAGCTTTTTGTCTGAATCGAGTGAATTTATGAAATCTAAAGCGAAGTTTCTCTAGGGTTTTCTTTAAATCTTTATCCTTAAAGGTAACTTAATGATGAAAGTGATAGTTTCTGAAACGTTTTGCATCAAGCCTAGACCGTAAAATAAGCGAGCGAGAACATCGCTTATCGCTTTTCCTGATCTCGCTACCGCTAACGCTGGCGTGACTCGAAATATCGCCATAATCTGGAACCAGCAGCAACGACGTTTCGCGACCTTTGCAGCAAGTTGCCAAACCAATTTTTCGCTCGCTACCTCACTTCCAGTTCAGTATTTCGTCCGAAACATCCTATCCGCTGTCGAGCAAAATTTTTGCCATACCGATCGCAAATAATTAAAAATTGCCTCTAGTGGGAAGCTCTTCCTAGTTTCAGGATGACGGAGAAAATGAGAATGGAAGGCCGTTCTTCATATAAAATCGGGAAATGTTGTCGTGTTGTTTAGTGATGGTGCTGAAAAGTAGCGATAGAGGAGGGTTGAGATAGCGTTTGAGTGACAGTGACAAGTTGTCCCCGTGGACTGGGAAGAAACTTATCATGGCCAGAAGGGGTTACACTAACCAGGCCTTCCGATGGAGCGAATTGTAAGTACTCGAAAATTCCGAATTTCTTACAGAATGCGCATTCATCTAAAATTTGTCCTAATTGATTGGTACCAAAAAAAATGTTTCGACGTTGATCGTCTTAGCATAATACGAAGAGCTTAAAAACTTATCAGTTTGATCGCCAACTCGTTTTTTTCATGTTTTGCATTTCGAATCACAGCGGTCTCAAAACTCATAAAGCACTATATCCTTCAAGACTGATATCTTGTATATCAGTTACGTATCAATCTAGTTTGTGTTTCAGACTTTTCGCTCTGACTGCTTAATATTTGAGCCATATCACTCTTACGTTTAGGACTGAGGACTGGCGCTAGAGAGAATGCCAGCTTGAAGTGCCATCTAAATTAACAACTGTAAATGCATACTTAGAGAAAAGATTTCACAGTTTTTTGTCGTCGTTGCTGGACTGGGCGCCGAGGTTTTGCCAATTGCATTTTTGCAATTGCTTGTTGTTAAGTTACTTCCTGTTATTTCTTAACTTCTTTTTGTCCTTAGCGGTCTTGCTATTTGATTAGTGTTACTTCAGTCGTGTAAAGTATCTTTCTAACGTCGTAAAAGACCATTTTTTAATAATACTGAGTTAGGTCGTGTTAGAATGTCACAGTTCGCTCTGAGGCTTTTCTTTCTGATCACTCACCGCCCTCTATGAAGAGATTTCTCTGTACAATTTTTTCCTTAAATTTAACACGACATGGTTAATACGTAGCTCGAGGCGAGCAGGCTAGTATTACCAAATAATGATGGTTTTCGTTTGTTCACCAAAAGCCAATATTTGAGAATCCCATAGAGGTGATGTCACCCCGGCAGGAATAGTTTTAGTATTCCTGGCCGTTTTAAACAGATATCGATCACGCCTGGCTGGACTTGTATAAGTATGCCTTTTATCAACATCCGTGCCTTTCAAGGAACGTGCATTCGTACGTGTCTATCTCCTCTTAGACTAATTAATATCGTATTCTGGCGATAGACGCCGTTTCAGATTCAATCGACATTGGTTCTTCTCTAAAATATATGCTTTTTGTTCAGTGAATATGAGTAGTTGCCTTTTTGTGCACTCTAAATATCAATGTAGATTAATTTAAAAATCAGATTTATAAATGATTTGCGTCAATTTCATCAAATATTTCTCACCTCTTGATTTTGGATTCAGTTTTTTCCCTCTATAATTACCTCCACTCCCGGGTGAAATTAAGGTGTTGTTTTGTTGGCACGCGTGTATGAAAAATCCATGCGTCAAACTGGCGGTGATAGATGTTTTAAGGTACGTAGTTAGCAGTGATGACAATAAGGATGTGAGGTTCGGGTTCAAGGCCTTATTTTTGCGTCGCCTCGTTGTCGCCTACTTCCTAATCTTTCTATTGGAACGTTTTTGCTCGATGGACCTGCAAGTATGGAAAATTATAAGGTCAAATATCAATGTCTGAAGTTCGGCTTTAATTTTTAGAGAATTGTCTTTGGCGTAGCGAGTTATGTCAGCTCAAATTAGAGGATTTTTTGTTTACCAAGGGGCCGGCCGTAAACGACCTAACCTTGGATGCAAGGTGTGAAGATGGTTCGGAAAAGCCGCAGAGAACTTACGTTTTAGAGAAGCGTCCGCAAGAATGTGGACCTCCCTTTATTGAATTAGAAATTAACTCGATTGGGAAGCAGCTTGCACTGAAATCGTCTATTTGAACGTGCATTCATGACGTCCTTTATCCCAAGATTTTTTTTGGGGGGGGGAACCTCAACCCAACGGTGACGCGTTTCGTCAGTGACTGTCCGTCTTTCCTCAAAAATGTTAAATTATTCTAACCGTGACTTCCATATTCGGGTTGGAGGACAACGGGGAATAGGTTCGCTGAACCTTCCACTGTCTGCCAACAACCCTGTTCTTTTTTTCCATATCACTGCGCTATGAAAATCTTTTCTTAGAATCATAATAATTCCTTGAATCACAACGATTCTGCTTTTTTTTAATCTGTTGTTAGACAAACGGTATTTAAAAAAATACTTAAGCGCTCAAAAAATTACTTTATCTTAATAACAAATATCTGTGACACTGACAATCGCGCTTTGTTCATATACAGCGACTACAACCGTATCTGTTGAAATATCAATGATTTTTGTCGCCTGTACTGTTTTCTTGTCAACATTACATTTTTTTTATTTTTTTAGTAACTGTAATCAAATAAAAAGTTTTGTCTGGGAATTGTTATTTTGACAAAGTCATTTTTTTGCGTGAAGGACTTTTTGTTGTATGTGATTTTTTTTCTTTTTGAGACAAGGATCCACAAAGAGGATGCACTGTTGAAGGTCTAGCAGTCGGCCATAGACCAAAGCTGAACTACCGCGAGGCGTTTCAACGCTGGAATAATAAGTTGAACACGGAAAATGTGGTTATTAAGGACCTGTTCAAAGAGGAAGAAGAGGTGATGCGTCAGTTCTGCCGTGGATAGGCGCCCTCACAGTGACGCACACTCTGTTAGGACTTTGGTCAAGACGGTGATCGCAAATTGCCTTGGTTGTTTTATTGGATCTGTCAATATCGTTGTGATGGGAGAACTATCCTGATGGTATTGCCGTCACCAAACGATTGGGTGGCTTATGTTTGTAGAGTCTGCATAAGCAACCAAGATTCCTTAGTTTAAGATTTGGTTAAGTTTAGTCAGATTTATAATCTTCTTTTCTCATGGGAAGGTCTAGAATGAGTAATGGAGGGTCGACTCAGTTTTCGTTGCTAACCACGCAGATAAAAAGTGGGTGTCGCTATTGACCCGACATGCAATAATATAGGGAGACCCGATCGCACGTAAGCAACCTACTGCATTTTCAATGGTAGGTGACTTGAACGCACGGAACCTAACTTAATACATTTTAAATGGGGCTTTCAGGTCAATAATAGACACTCCCAAAAGAATAACGAAAAAACGACATCGAAAATCTTCTTAAAAGTGCTTTAAATACATGCCTAAAGTTCTGTCTACATCGTATTTGGAATTTTATTTTCAAATAAAGAGCTTTTGGGTGTAAAATCCCTCTTTGTTCTCGTTTATCCACGTGAAAGGCATTATTGCTGGGAAGACTAAGGATACGCCTGTTTCGGGCCTTCGATATACCCTTATCACACAAGTATTGCTTTATTTTAATAAATTGCATCTTAAAGGGTTTTGGTACCAAACTGAATGCGCCATAATGTGCATTTTAAAATTGTTTTACTAAACACTCAATTATATTCAAGGAAAGTCTCTGAAATTCAGTGAATTTTGATTGAATCTCAGAGACTCGCTGATTCGTTGGAGTGCACGCGTTGAACTTGATGACTCTCTATGAAAATCCCCACCCCTCTCAATAAAAGTGTTTTTTTTTTCTTTTTGCCCCCCCTTTCTTTTTCCGGAATGAATCGTAACTCTAAAGATTGTGTCTTTTTTCCCAAGAAATCCACTACTTTGCTGTAGCTATAGCGGCTACAAAGAAAAATTAGGGAGGTGAATTAAAGTATCTTTCGGAGTAGTTGAGAGGACTTGAGAATTTCGGTCCTATTAGCGATTCTGAAAACGTGCCGAAATTCTGAGGACGTGCTACTCGCTCGCTGACTCACAAGTTTCTGTTGAGGCTGTCTCTACCGTTCTCAGACGTGATGTGTCCAATCTTAGGTTAACTGCACAAAAGCCTCGGTTTCGGAGAAATTATTTTAGCTTGAAGCTAGAAAATTTTGGGTAAATTCTTGAGTCATGCGTCCGCATAGTACTTCGCATTGCTAGATTCCGAGTCATTTCAACGCACGCATGTTAGTTTAGCAATTCAGATTTCGCGAACTCCTCTTCTAGTCTAAATTTTGTAACGAAGACATGTTCTGACCTTTTTAGAGATTGCATAATATCTTGAATTCTCCTTTCGGCGCTAACGGAGCGATAGCGAGGTTAGGCAAAGGCACTGTTCAGCTAACCTCACCAACTGTAGCTAAATCAAGTCTCATGGGACTTCCCTTTCGGAGACGGCGGAAGCTTCTGCCGCCGAGGAGTAAGCTTTATCAGGATTGGGGGGCGGTGCTCTATCTGAGCGATGGCGGACCTAGGCACAAGGCACGTAAACTAATCCATGTTAGTCAGAATAGTCTTCCTAACCAACGCAGAAGTAGTTTATGTCCCAGGTAAACCGTTAACAAGTTTGAAATTAAAAAAAATGTTGGCTTGTGATGAGAAATGCTACACAGTGAACACCTGTTTCAGGGAGTTCTATACCTGTTTTGGGTGTGAAACTGAAACAGGGCTAGTGCGTAATAATATATTTTTTATTTTTAAGACCTATGTTCAGCCGTATCATTCAAATTGTCTCGGCAAGAGCTTTCCATTGATAAGGCTGAACACAGGTCTATATCGAAAAATAAGGGAGTAGTGCGTATTTTGGTTATTTTTTTAGATAGACCAGTGTTCAGCCATATCATTGAAAAGGTCTCGGCGAAAGCTTTCCATTGGTGTGGCTGAACGTAGGTCTATCCTGAAAGATAACGAAAATACGCATCACCCCGTTTATGTTTAACACCCAAAACAGTAGTTTTGGCATTCCCTAACATGGGTGTTTTTTTAACTGGGTACTTTTAATTTAAATGAATTTTTGTTTTTACAGTTGCTTTAGCAAGCTTAGTATCGTTTTCTTTTTAATGAAATAACATAAAAAACTGAGTTCCCTTTATTGATGTTAAATCGAGATCAGCTCGTGTGGTTAAATCATTAATGTTTGGGTTAATGCTTAGATTTAGTTATCTGTTCAGTGGGAACACGTGCACTGGGTAAAGAGGCCGTTGTGGGTAATAGGCAACCTTCATGACACCTATACCATGCTGGTTGCCTAACCTCATCCTCACCCAAGTGACCGGTACTTTTTCTAAGCGTTAATCTTTTACCGCGGTGACTTTTTATGTGTATACTACGTGGAAATACTCTCCCGTAGTCGTTTTAATGAACGTCTCGTTGCTTGCCGATGTCGATACTCGCGTGACGCAAGTTTTAGCGTCGAGATGGCGATACTCACTTGCTGGGGCGTCATTTTTCATGGCGTGTTTTTCTTGTTCTTGGTTCATTGTGCCGATGAGATTTTTAGCTGAACTCAGCAACATTTCAAAGCTTATGTAATCGTTTTTCGTGTAATTGCTGGCCTGTTCTGTAACCTCATACATGTTCACCGCGTTAACTGTCCCAATAACTATGAAACTTGTCCAAATAATTTTTAAGTCAACTTGAAAAATCAAATTAAATAGCAACTTATTCAAAAAGAATGATTCTGAGGCTTTTAGATTTTTTCGTCGCCCCACAAAAAAATAACGAAACCCTTTTTGTTTCTTTACAGAAATAATTCCAACAAGCTAATATGTAAACTAAACTGTAAATGAAAAAACTGCTTCCAATTTTTTTAAAGGGGGGGAGAAGAAGAAGAAAGCACGGTAACACAAGTGCACTTAATATTATTCGTGCGTATCGGGAGCAACGACAGTACAGGCTCAGCGTTTCGGCGATTAACACACTCAACTTGAATTACGGAACATTTTGAATTAAGTTTACAAACCGTCTAAAGAGAGACACATTTTTTTGAAGTGTACGAGTGCACTCTCTCACGGTACTACTGGGCCATTACGCATTTCGCCATTACGACTTATGCGGAGTTTTTTTTATGAGTATCCGATGCTGTTTATTGTCAACGGAATAAAGAGGAATATAAATCGACAGTGTAGATGAATAAAACATGCGTGTTTCGTCATTTTTTGTTTCATTTAGGGTAATGAGTAGTAGCTGAGGAGGGAATTAGGTTACAGAATGACTTCGCAAGCTAACTTAAACTCTACACATCACGCCCATAAGACTAATTCTAGGTCTCCTGCTACATCACACTCTACGCCACTTATTACCTATCACTCTGCCTCTACCCGATTCTTCACGATATTCTACACCACTCTATATACCATAATTTTCCGCATCGTGTACCCCTCAATCAAAGATATTCTCTACACCAAACTCTTCACCACGCTCTATGTCACGCTCTACACCACGCGCCACAACATTTTATACACCACACTCTACCACACTCTACACCACACTCTACGCCATACTTCACAACACACTCTACACCACACTCTACGCCATACTTTACACCACACTCTACACCACACTCTACGCCATACTTTACACCACACTCTACACCATACTCTATACCACGACCGATCTACAACACGCTCCACATCACACTCTACACCACACTCTACACCACGACCACGATCTACAACACGCTCCACATCACGCTCTACACCACAAGCAACCCTCACTTCACCCCGCCCTGTTAGCGCATTGAATCCACTTCCACGCTAGAGGCGCCCTATACCAACTGTACGGGTCCCGTGCCTCTTGTTTTTCCCTTGAACTAAACTACTTAGTTTTTTCGAGAGCATGCTCGAATTTTGATGCAATTTGCCACGGTTGTAGGAGCCGACAGGTGGCGTGATTCAGGATCATCGATCGATCGACGCTTCGACCGACCCACCGACCTATCGACCCACCGACCCTCCGATGGTCACTCAGGCGATATTTACGATTCGGGGTCAGTTGAGGCTTCCCGGCCGAACCAATCGGACGCCGCCTTTCGCCGCGCCGCACCGCCGCCGCTATGAGCCGAACTTGGGGCGCCGCGCCCGCCGTCGAACACGCGACCACGTGGCCGATATGACTTAGTGCCCTTGCAGCCCTCGCGGAAGGTCGCCTTTTCAACTTCTCCCCTTTTTGGTGTTTTTATGCGAAACGGTGCTTGGCTATAGGTGTTCTCATCGATGAAATGGGTTTGCTTTTATTCTAGTGTTGACATTCGTAGAGGACCCTTTCTCTCGAAAGATAAGCCCGTACACAAGCCCAACTTTCACTAATGTGAGCCTCCGTTTTTCTTCCTAGTAAGGGAAAAAAAACGTTCGGTAAAAGACGTAAAAGTTGCTTAAATAATTCTCAACAAGGGCTCCAAAATGAATTAAATAGTTAAAAAGGAGATTTTCTATTACAGTGTAGGATTGAGCTTCCACAATTGTGATGTACACACTGCATGAGAATCAATGACATTTAGTTGCGCAAGTTAGATTTACTTAATCTAAGTGCCCTATGCCTCGCTTCGTCGCCGCTCCTCTCGACTGTCGACGAGCCTGGTGCCGCTTCTCGTTGGCAATAACTGCCGCCGAGAAGTAAGCGGCTTGAGGCTTGGCGACCGTTTGTTTAGGTTATGTGTCTTGTGGTCCTCCTCCTAACTTGGTGAGGAAAGGTAACACGAGGTAGAGAGTTCCACTCTTTAGTGCGACCCATCATTCAAGCTGTCACGGAAAAATATCAACAAATAAATTGGTTTCCAACTTAAGTCTGTGGTGTATCTGCTCTGGTTTATCGTATGCACGTTGTTTCTAATAGTAAACTTAATTTATGAAACTTAAATCTTTCCGTCAAAAAGATGAGACAGAATTTGCTCAAATAACAATAGATCTCGTTGCCATTATAAAATGCTTTATACTGATAAAAAAACTCAACATATCGTGGGCTCTTGCTCTCAAAAGTACAATGAAACGGCTTAACAACGCGCATGAGAATCTTCCCATCAAAACTTGAATAATTGCTTAGGTTGCCATCTTTATAATCGAATACTTTAGCATTCATACGAAATGGAGGGACGAAAAGAAAACCTTGTGGAGATTGAATGAATTGCAAATGGATTTTTCCGAGGAGCTGCGTGATGTAGACGAAATCGTCGCTCCAAGGCAAACGCCACAGGCGTATGCATCCTTATCTCTTCTTATTTGTGGAATAAAAAATAACTTGGTTACTCCCCTTGGGTAGTAGAAGCCGTATGTGCGATACGTCAATAAGTCTTTACAAAGTAGCAGCCAATATGTGCCCTTGATAGCAAAACTGGTTTTCGCAAACAAGGCTAAATTAGATTAGAACATAGATAAAACCCACTTCTTCCTGAGAAATGGATTTCATGATTCCAACCTAATCAATGATGAAATTTGAAAATTGGCGCGGCGGTTTGCATCCACAGTAGTGCAGGCATACTTTTCGGTTTATTTATTTATTTTTAAATTCTCACCGTATTGTTTTTCTTGTGTTTTGCGGGGAAGATGAACGACGACAACTGTATGGTGAAATTTAAAGGATAGTTTTAAACCTTAGTATTATTCTGTGTCTGATCTTTCATGACACATTCATGAAATAAAAGAATAAGCTAGATACAACAGATGTGAATAAAATAGAATAAGCGCAGATTAGATTGACGAAGGTCATAGGTCAAGTAGCCTACCCTTTACTTCGTTACTCCTCTAGGGCGGGCTGCGCCTTACATGATCAAATGGGCGCAAATCTTTCGAGCCCATTTGACTTTTGCCCGTATTCACGGGAGGTTTGAATCTTATAGATGGTAGATGTTTCATTTCAACATTTAGCTAGCACGATCCCCGGGCCTCCGCTATTCCAACGCTCGCTGTTTAGTGGTCGTCTTTGCTCTCTCCAGGCTTCATATGAAATTTATGCCAAACGACAGGAAAATTCGATAATTGTGTAGCTTTGCGTGGGCCTCGGTAAGCCGCGAATAAAATGTTCGATCCAAATAAGAATTGTCGTAATTCCTGTAGTTTTATGGTCAGCCTCCTTGACGCAACACGTGGAAGATGAATAGAATTTGCGAAGGCAAACCCCCCGCCTGCAGTCTGGACCGAACCCTTGGACCTGCCGAACCATTTTTTTTAATACCAGACCGGACCGTTTTTTTACGACCAACTTTACGACTAGTAGACCAAACTATTTTAGGACTGGTCCGAATTTTCGGATAATTTTTTGACTAGACCATGTTTTTGACCGGACCGAGGGACCGGACCAAAGTACTTAGTTCGAGGAGGGCCTCAGTGATTTCCATCGATTTCCACCGAAGTGGCCTACTGACCCTTGCTGCCCACACTTGTCCGTCAGGCGCCTTCGGTTCCCGCGCAATGTTGACGCGCCGTCTGACGGCCAGCCACGTTGGGGCGTCGCGCCGCCGAGAGCGCCGTGCGACGGTTGGATCATGAATTTTTCATTCTCAAGACGTCGTCATGAGCCATCCCTTCTATGATTTAATTGCGTTCTACTACACGCTATGAGAAATTTAGTTGACTCCTTTTTGATAAAAGACGGCCTCAATGAAAGAAACATAGTTTATTTATAACTTGATGAAATTTTTTTAACGTCTTCGTAGAAAAAAACTAAAATGACATTCATTTTTAAAAAGTCCTAAACTAGGATGATCCACTGAAAAGACAAAGTGGATCACTTTTAAAAGGACTTTATCTTTTTTTTAAAATAACTACAGAATTTCCGATCTGACCATAATGAAGAGGTAAAACTTCAATACATTAATGGGGAAAAATGAAAAATAAGACAATTTTTTTAACCCCTTTCCGCCCAGCGAAGCCGTTCGGAAACAGAAAAAAAATATTTTAGAGGATCTTTTCAGTTCAGTATTATCAAATGGTAAAAAATATCTTTCTGGAAACCTTAAATCTAATAATTTAGGCGTTATCCTTAGCTTAAAATTACGTAATTTAATGGAAAAAATCCTTCGAATATCTTTTTAGCTATTTCATTCCAAATACTTTGGACTGTTACGGGTTAAGCATTATTCGTTTACGTGTACAACCTACAGTAAACTTACTCTGATTTAAGGCAGTTTTTCCTTTTCCTTATTGAATTTTTCAGGTCCACACAATAAAAGGCGCGTCGCAAAGAACTTGTGTAAAGGGCTGTTTTCAATAATGATAGAAACTGCCATATCCTTAGCTCTCCGTATCACCAGCGACATAGTTTCGCCCCTAGTAACTTCGATACAATAACGATTAACCTACTTTTTTTAAAGAATAAATGTATGAACAGTTTTCCCCTTTTTCATCTCCCTGTCATTCGCCGTGCGCATTAAATTTATCTCATCTTCGTCATTTATAGTAGGTTAATAAACGCCATATTCTGATCTCTAAATGTCAATTCTAAATGTATCTACCAATCAGCGTAATTTCGTGGTGAGCTTAAACCTAATGGCACGGACTCTATTCCTAGCTCTAACAAAGTGCGCTACACAACGCCGAAAATGATTACCTTTTCATTTCGGCCGCGACGCGAGTTGTTTTGGTTCTTTGCTTCGATCCGCAATTAGAGTGAAAGCTTATCGCGTTTGTTGGGCGACGATCGCTTTCGTGTGATACGGAATTTCCCCATCGATTTCTTTCTCAATGGTTTAATTTTTCTTTATAGTTTAGAAAGGTTAGATGTCGGTGTTTTTGCGGTGACAAGCCGCTCTTATGCCTAACGTGAGCTAACAACTTTGGCGTAGGGGCTAACCACGTTCGAAAGGTTGTTTATCAAAGCGTTAATTTGAAAGGTGGAAGTCTCCACCGCTTGTAATACATCTTTAGCCGTGAAAGCTGAGCGGAGTGACGCCTAACCTAACCTAACACGAGGAGTACCTTAACTTGCCGCCTCTGATTTTTCTTGAAAGTTTCAGAACTTTGAGATAGTTGCATGAAAACACACCCAAGCCCGAAACTTGCTACCAGAATGCATTTTTTCTACCTTTAAAAACAGCCTTAAAATTGAACAAAAATGTGAAAACAAAAAAATTGCCAAAATTTAAAAATTCGGCTGGAAATATTGCAAAATCCTCAAAATTTCTGTCATAGGCGATACTTTTCGGTGTTCTGCAAGGAATGAATATTAGTTTTCAATTATTTCGAAAAAAATGTTCAAAACCGAACACTATTGTTAAGGTAGTAAAAATGAATTTCGGCAACAAGTTTAGGGCTTGGGTATCTTTCCATACCGCTATTTTGCAGTCGTGAAAATTTCAAGAGAATCTATGGTGGACAGTTGTAGTACTCCCCTTGTAAATTAACATGTAGAGCACGGGTAGCTGTCATAAGCGTCATCGCCGCAAGCGCCAATCCGTAACCGCCAAACGAGAAAAGTCGCAAACGCCAAAGGTCTTAACCGCAATACTAACCTTACCTAACTTAACCTAACATAACTTAGCGTAACCTAACTTAACCTAACTTGACCTAACCTATACGAACTTTGGCGTTTTGCGACTTTTCTCGTTTGGCGGTTACGGACGGGCGCTTGCGGCGTTGGCGCTTGTGGTTTTTGGCGCTGTCGAATGCCCCCCGTAGAGCACTAGATGTGGGAAACTCTGTCTGAAATTAACAGTGTCGTAACCATGGTAGATATGTCGCGTCGCAACTTATGAACAAGTGTTAAAATGAGTGCGGGGAGCAGAAAGAGTACTTCGGCCGATCCAGCCGTGGTCATCGACGCCAGTGCCGCCGACGCCGACGATGGAACTCGCTCCTTACCCGCCACCATCCAAGTCAGGTGTGTTGACAAAACCGCGTAGCTCCACTTATTGGAAACAACAACGTTTTTGCATACTTAAAACGGGATGTTAGTCGTTTTATGGCTAATTATGCGACCGCATATCTTTCACTGTGGACATTTGTTTTGACACGGTTATTAATATCTCAAAATACCCATAAGATGTGTCATTTTTAGAGGGTGTCTATTGACCCGACTACCCCATTAAAAATGTATTAGATTGGGTTCCGTACGTTCAAGTTACCTCCCATTGAAAATACATTAGGTGGGTTACGTGCGTTCAAGTATCTTCTGTATTAATGCATTTCGGGTCAATAGTAACACTCCTTTTTAAATTTATACGCTATCGTTGGTATATGACTACAGAAAACATAAATTCCTAGTTCGTCACAATGTTGACAGATTTTGCGATTTTGCCGATTCGATTGCGATTAAATCGAGAGCCGAGGTAACCTAACATGGTACATTTTGGGTCGCTGAACGCAGCAATCCAACCATGTGAATACACAAGGTTATTTTTTGCTGGTTAAGAAGTTAAACCGCCTCTTTAACTGACGGAATCGCGGTATCTGGAAATTGTCCTCGCCCTTTCTATGATAACCTGTCTTTGCACACACTTTGTGAGTTGTGTAAGGCGCATTTGCCACTTGTGTTCTAATCTTTGTTCGACCTTTTTATTACGTGAAAAGGACGTTCGACGTACGACTGCGCTGTACATGGTGGGAACCTGAGTGCATGCGAAAATCCATATTTTTGTTGTTTGCCTTAAAAAAACAAAACGTCTTTGAGTCGTATGGAGGAAGCGTGTACTAACTCATCTTTATCAAAAAGAAAGCCAATCAAACCACAAATGTGATTTCAGGTGCTCATACACCTGCCTCCATGTCCACCATGTAGAGACTGGGCAGAATTTCGGGGTGGTTTTTTCCCTGTTGGCGAATGATTTAAGCTCTCTTGATATGCTCGTTCTTAAAGGTTTACCAAAGAGTCAGTTGCCCTGCGCCTCGTTTTTTCTATTTATCCGATCGACGAGGAGGTATGACAAAAACTGTAACCTCTAAAATTAAGAGGAATGCTACGCTTATGCCAGGAGTGGCTGTCATGAACCGGTGGCAACCTATTTTCGTAAATGCAGATCGATTCCGCAGTGAACAGAGACGGTGTTGCGTCCTGCGCATCTACCGACGGAGAAGGCCCGAGGTGACGGAGGCCGGAGCGAAAGAGCCCAAACAATCCAATATGTTTTTAATTATTTTTAAGGGGCTCCTTGCTTTATCAGTAATAACACTAATTTATGTGATTTCAGAGTTAAGCGTTTTTGTCGCTAATTGAAGAAGTGCTTTGGAGTGTCGTTGAAGGAGGCTTTTTGGAGTCATAAGCCTAATAAGATTGGACGGGTTCGTTCGTACTTAAATCCAAACTTTTCATGGGTAAAATATAAACCCATAACAGCCCAAAGTACATTTGGAGTGAAATTTAGCCTAAGAGAAATTCGGAGGATTTCGCCCATTAAATTACGCAATTTAAAGCTTCTAAAAATGCCTAAATTATTATATTTCAGGTTTCCAGAGTGGTGATATTTTTTAAACTGTGACAATCCTGAACTAAAAACATCCTCAAAAATATTTTTTTCTGTTACCGAGGGCATCGCTTCGGGCGGTAGTGGATTAATTTGCCGGGTATTTCTGTATGAAACTGGTTAAATGTTAATTGTCACGCAAAATTATAATTGTATTTTCCTCTGTTTCAGGTGAGTTCAGCGGTTTTTAACTCAGTTGGATGTGGTTCAAAACAAGTAAGCTTTCTCAATATGGGGCTTTTTAGTGCACGGTGGAGGGTAATAACACGCTAGTTTCTGATCTTGCTCAATACTGAACTCCGTAGGATCCTCGTTAAAGACCCAACTGTTAAGAAAGCTCCCTCTTCCGATCAAGCTTAATTAAAGTTCTGACCTAATTAAGTTCCGGTCAAAAGTCATTTTTAGTTACGAATTTCATATCCTTTGGCACACCGTTTTGATTCCTTTGCATGAAGGAATAGATTTGAAGATAAACAGTGGCTAATTGTTTTCTTAAGACAACTAAATCACTGGTAGAAAACGTGAAGTTGCTGATCTCGTAGGTTTAATGATGAGCTACGATGTCCAAACCCACACTCTAAATTTGTATCAGTGAGAGTCTTTGAGATTTAGTGAAAATTCACTGAATTTCGGAGACTCTCTCTAACTCAAATCTAGAGTGCCGCTCGTTGAAAACCACCTACGTCATCAACCGTAATGAAGATATTACCCAATTATCCACGCGGTAGTCTTACTTAGCAGTCACGTTTGATTCAGTTAAGGCGCACAGGTTTTTCAAAGTTTTTGGCCTGAAGAAGAAAGTGTCATTCTAGCCATGTTTCCGTGAAAATTCTTCTTCTTTTCTTCCTTTTTGAATGCTTGAGCTCAAAAATCTTCATTTGTTACAGTCAGAAAAATAGGACGATAATTATTCAGAACAGAACGGATGGCTCCTTATAGCCGTATAGGCCACGGGAATGTTTCAAAAAGTTTTAATATTTGGAAGCAACAGAATATATTCGGCCTAATCTCGTAAGGTCTTACAATTCATTTACCTAATTTTTTTAACATTATGGTCGTTGTTTGAGAACAGCCTATATGAATGAATTGGATTAATTGACAACAGCCTTTTTATTTGACCAAGTGAAATTAATACGTAGTTCATGTAAAAATAAAAAAATATTTGAGTCCAGCTGAACCTGTTTAGCATGCATTTTTTTTTCTAATAATGCTCACAGCCCAAATTCGCTGTAGACCCATACCAGTTAGTGGTATATGACTCCGAAGGTATGTGAACAGTTCCGGAAACAGTCGAAGCTGGAAACGAGCAGACATAATAGCCTCCCAAAAGCTGGTGACATCTCAACAGTGAAAAGGTTTACATAAGAGAAGTTAACCTGATTCGATTGACCCAAGTAACTAGTTTTATTGCCGTAGGAACTTTGTAATTGCAAGTAAAGTACGATTCGGAGACGTCACAAAAATTTGAGCTAAGAAGTGGATCACCTTAACAAAGTGTCGAGGATTTTGTGACCGAGAAGAAAACTTGGCACAGTGTGAGGCTTTGATGCATCAGCCAACTCAAGTATGGCGTATTAATTTTAATCCTTTTTGGGGGGAGGGGTTCTCTGATTTATTCTCTGATCTATTGGGGCTCTTTTCTTTTTGAGTATTACTCTCACTTTATCAAATAAAAAACTACTTTTTATTATTATCGAACAGTTTCCTACTCTGCAGTTTATCTTACCGAAGTTGTTCCTATTGCTCCTTCCACGACCGTATTGGTTATCCAGTCTTCAGCTGCACTCTGGATTTGAATCTGAGATTCAGTGAATTTTCACGGAATCTCAAAG
>Ga0058701_10001096_pt1 | contig 18787 bp, 17 predicted proteins | sample AgamicOrMae_FD_97039 | JGI IMG/M metagenome (GOLD analysis project Ga0058701, IMG submission 97039) | Agave microbial communities from Guanajuato, Mexico - Or.Ma.e | ecosystem: Host-associated > Plants > Phyllosphere > Phylloplane/Leaf | place: Guanajuato, Mexico | collected 2012-06-04
ACAACAATAACCGAGAGAGAGAGAGAGAGTGCGACGCGGGAAACGCAACGGGAAAATCGCATAGAACTAGCGAAAAAAGAAACACGTCTGCTTCGTGGCAGAGATAAATGCCGTATCGAAGGGGCCGTGCGCAAACTCCAGCAGGCCGTGACCACCTCCAACTCCGACTCCAACTCCGTCGCTCCGTCGCCGCTCTTAACTTGATGCAACATATGCTTATGTTAGCTCATTCAAGGGCTGGTCAAGGGTCACTCGTGTTCGAGGAGGATCAGGATAGGGTGGCGTCTGACCACTCGTGTTCGACGAGACACCGATATGAGCGTCAAAGGTAACCAATCAGTGACGGAAATCAGTTCCGGAGATAGCCGAACCTTTGCGGCTGCGACTTCTTATTAGCTGACGCTGTTGTTCAACTCGGTGGCTCGCTTAAGTCAGCTGTTTGCTGTTTATTTTTTCCGGCATATTTTGTTGTCACATGGTCCCGTCTTTCCACTTCTCGCCGTGGACGGCGCTAGGGCTGATGCCACTCTTTTTCAAACGCAAAACACATCGATAGAACATTTTTTTTGTTTTTTTTTAGCTGCTGCAAGTAATCGTAAACAAGAAATGAACTGGAGAAGCAGGAATGAGATACGCTGGTTTGTGTGTCTCATTTCGTTTGCTCGACAATCGCAGTTATGATGTTTCTCAAACTTCTTTATTCAAGCTGACCAGTATTCAGACCAGCATTACTCAAGCATGAAACTTTTTCCACGTTCAAATGTTAGAGGATTCCTTTTTTTTTTGTTTTGGTGTCTACACGTTTATACCTAAACAATCCATAAGTCAGTACGGCGGCCTACAACAGGTCTCATGACCTGGTCTACTTCATGTGGGAAGTGTTGAGGGTCTTGCAAATGATTTCACAGCACAACGTTAATTATATCGTTTTATTGAACACCACATCCCTCAATAAATTGGCTGTTGCTTATGGCTCTCTGGCTATAGGATATTGGATTTTCCTCTTTTTATCACAGATGCAATAATTCTGAATGTCCCTATTTTCTCGGTCCTCTGAGCAGACGAACACAGAATTCCTTGAATGTGCCCCACATTTACAGATCGGCAAAATGATATGCTTTGTGAAACGCTATAAAATCATTAGCCACACTCAAAGGAAATATCTTTTGGCTGTTATGATGCATGAATTGCATAACTGTTGAGAAGGCATGGAGCAGTAAGCTTTTTATTAACAGTTTGAATTAAGGCACAGCCATTCTAACATGAGAATGAACCTGAATGATTGTAAATGAAAAGCATTTCTCTAGGAGATTTCTTCTGATAGGACAGGAAATCAACTCAAGTAATTAATGATATTACGAAGCATACAATAAAAAATTTACCGAAGGCAGGACGACAGGTTTGTTAATATCCCGACCCAAGAACGAAATCTGTCGGAAATTGTCTACGGAATTTCAGTCTGATCATATTGTCACAATCGCTGATAAAAAGACCGCATTTGCCTCAACATGTGCAAATCTAAATCTACAAATGTCTCCACAGGAAAATGCTCTCGTTTATCTCGAGCAAAGACCACTCATATCTTTCCAATACAGGCAGAAATCACAGTCCCTCTTTAGTTTTTCATTCCCTGTGCAGTTACTGCATAGGTAACCGAAACCTCTTGGATATTTCAAGCCTTTTGCATTGATAGACAACTCCGATGCTGCGACGAAATCAGTATTAAATAAAAAGAGATCATAAGATTCATTCTGGAGGTAATTTACGAATGCTGTCTTTTTCTTTTTTAGGGCGCTTAGAGGCAAGTATGCAGTTATCAACGATTCGGCAAGGTTCTAGCTCGGTTTAGAAACTTTGCAAATCAGAAGTAAGATGTTTTGCAAAATGCAACAGCAAAATTATTTTGTAATAGCAAAGAAACAGATTTTTTTTCAAAATTTCCGGTAAGCAAGGAAAAAAGATATCCTTCGAGATATTGGCAAAGCGGTCAAAAAACCCAAATACTGATCGATTTTTACATTAATTTTTTGGTCCATTTTTGATTGTGTAACGTCAGTTAAAATGGGGATTGTTATGGTATATCCCACAGGTTGAGAGCAATAAGGTTTTTCTACACAAAATTCAGAACAAACCTGAATGGCACTTAAGCGCTTGCTTGTAAACACAAAAACTGTTTGAAAAGCTGGTACTGTCACTTGAGGACTTGCGATCTATCAATGCAAATCCAAAAGGCTTAGGTTTGAGGTTGAGAATATGACCGTTCAGCAATCAGAACTGATAAAACAGACCTTAAATCAGGTGGGACAAGCTCAGATCACACCTTTCCCTAAGAGAGAGATGACACTAGAACCAGGTTTGCCTAGACTTACAAAATTTTGGTGCAACTTCAGAGGTTTATCATAAGCACAGTTACTTGCAGTGTTCTTCAATGGCACTGAAGCCACAGGCTGGAATCTATTTTGTGTCAGATATTTATTTTTGGGACACAGTACCAGCTTAAAAACTGTATTTTCATGGTACTAAAACACGGTGCTGTGCAAAAATACAGGATGAAATATCACAGTATATTCCAAGTTTTTCTTTTCCAGCCTTTTTGGTACTGATTTGGCCACAGAAATAACTCATCAGCTGTTTTTTTTGTTTTTTTTAACAAAATTAAATTATGTTTTTTTAAGTTTTTTTCTTTAACAAACCTTCCTGTACAAAGCAACTTTCTGAACTCCAGTAACAAAGCAATGGTGTTAGGGAAGTATGATAAGCCCATTCTGTCTGGTCCACTTCAGGCTGACCAGCGGCCCGATTTTCGTCACACTGAGCATGGAATGCTTTTAACAAAAATTAAGTACATTACCAGCAGATTTAAATACCATACTCATGTTAGAAAATAACTGCTTGTTGTAGACCAATTGTAAAGGTGTAACAATCAGCAATTTCCACCATATCAGAGAAAAGAAAAAAAAAATTAAATGAAGCTTTAATAAGCAAGATTAATAATAAGAAAAAAAGGAAATTGCAGGAAAAAGAAAGTAGACCACACAGAATGTTCTTAAAAGAAGGCACATAACTGCCATTACCCATGGCTTTTGACATACGTAATGTGTTCAAATGAGCACTGATAGCCAAACAATTCCATCCCATAATCATAATGCTGAATTTGGATCCATTTGCATAACAATGCTGATGGGGACCAAGTGAGATGGAAAATTTTCACTTGAAGAATGAACACCAGTTGTAATACAAAATAATTTTTTAAACAAAACGCACTCACTTTAAAAACACACAAATTCCACTGAGTAAAAATTAACAGATGGTTGGAAATTAACGTTGTAAACAAAAACTTGAATCGAACTCATCACTTTCATCAATCAATCACTACGTAAGGCAGTATATGTAACAATTCACCCTGGTAGGAAGTTCTTGATACTGTTTCATGCCATTCTCTAAAATTGTCATCCTCTGTCTCTCCATCTTCTTTCACTCTACATTTACCATGGTTTACATTACCATTCAGACCTTCAATATGACCACTATGCAGGCGCTTGACATCTTCTTCACTTACAAGCCTTTCAACAGGAGATGATGGTGCACTTGATGATTCTTCCCATCTAATGGCATCCACATCTACAGGCGGTAACCTTGACAAGATTTCTTCAACAGTTCTATCGACTCCAACTTCAGGGCCAGGAGATTGACTCTGTATCGTCCTCACTTCCTGGACGGACTCTGAGCGTTCCACTGTCAACTCTTCCCGCGAATTGCTGCCTCCTGGTGACCTTATATCCTTGGACAGTCTTGATGGAAGAGACACTGCATCACTAACATCAGGGTCCTCTCTTGGAACAAGTGGAGTATCCCTCAGATCATCTGCAGGATCTCCACTTGTGGGGAACTCCTGATTAGACAACTCAAGGTCTGACTGTGAACGAAGAAACTTGGCTATGTGTTCTGTCTTATTGCGAGACATTTCTAGTGCTTCTCTAAAGCCACCCCTACCCCTCGGGAGTAGGCAGTTTGCAAGACTAGCTTTATTCTCCACCGTTGAGGAGTTCACATCGTTTCTGGGAGGCATGGACTTAGCCTGAAGATTTGCTAAAAGTTCTTGGGTTGTTTTCACTCGAGGCGTCCGCCCGAAAGAAGCCATCGTTTCTTTCACCAAGTCTTCCCTCGACGTGTCGGACAGCACTTCCGACGACTTGACTTTATTTTTCGAACCCTTCTTCCTGCCCCGTTTTTTTGGCTCTTCCTTCCCGGTCAGCTGGCCGTCAGTGGAGGCGACCGACAGAGCGGGTGTCGGAGCAGACACAGTCTCAATTAGTTCACAGCTATTGGATCCGTCATCACTGTGGAAGCTCCCCCTCGTCTTCATCCAAGAATTGTCCGGTGAGGGCACTCCGTGCGAAAGGACGCCCGTGCAACTCGTGGCGTCCGTCGACAGACCGTTTGGTCTTTTCACCTTTTTGCTCGACGGTTCCTCTGGACTGGGGGAGTTGCTTTTCCGCAGACGCTTGTTGGAGGCGTGTGTTTTGGGCACAGGGTCGACTCCCGACGCTTGCTTCGGCGTGGACACGGGCGAAGGGTCAAGAGGCGAATGCGACTTGAGCTGCGGGCTCGTATTGCTGCGCTCACTGGAGGGCAGTGACATGGCTGGCGAGATCGCAGCACTGCGGTTCTGGTGCCGGTTGACGGCAGGCAGGCCGGGACTCAGGCGGCCCCCGCCGCCGGATGGAACAGCTCTCGTGTTGTTGGCCCCGTTGTACTGCTGTCCTGGCGGCAGGTGTCCCGACGGGATGTGCCCCGACGGGACGTGCCCCGCCGGCACGATGCCCGTCGGTACAACGGGGCCAGCATCATTGTTTTTCACCAGTAACTCCCTCCAGCGTCGCACCAAATCCTTAGCGCGTTTTGCGAGACTCTCACTTTTCGTTTTGCGACGAAGCTCATTGATAAACTTGCCCAATCTCGTGGTCTGCAACAAAACACGAGCTTTTTAGATGGGTCGCGGCTATTCACAAGCCATTGCAAATATAGGGAGACTTGAACGCACGTAAATCAACCTAATACAATTTATATGGGCCAGGTGTGCGAATAGCCATTTCGTTTTCGATAAACTTCAATTTATCGATGCTTAAGAGGGTCTACGCCTCCACACCACGGAGGCGTAAAAATAATACACCCGGTCATTTTTACATTGAACGAAACTGCCACAGAAAAGACTGAAATGTTCCATTAAAAAAAAATCCAAACTTAAGCATCAGACACTCTTAGGCCTGTTCATAATTGATCTTGACTTTAAAATACAGCTGGACCAAAGACCTGATAATTACAATGAAAAATAGTTTAAGTATTTTTATTAATTCATGCATTTTTTTATTTAAGAATGCAAGAATGGGGAGGCTCTAGCAAGTGCCAATTACTGTATTCAGATTAAGACCTGGCTTAATTAAGAACTTCTTGATATTGAAATTGATGGGCTTACAGAATAAACAAGTTTTTACATGCTGAAATTTATCACAGCCCATTCATTACTTAGGTACTTATCTCTTTAACTATCAAGATGAAAATTTTGCTTGAAAAAATTTCTCACATGACATTATCATCATGCAGTATTAAAAACATAAATTTAAAAAAAAAGAAAGAAAAAAATATATAATACAAAAAAATTAAGACCTCACTTGATAATAGCACTTGAGTTTTTTTTTCTTTTTTTCAAAATGAAGAAAGTATTTTTTAGTAACCATGACTACATACACTGGGGAGTGGTATTCCGGCACTCACTTGAAGGGAGGGACATGGCTCGCAAGATTGTAGCACTACAGTATACTAATTAAGTGTTCTGATCTAAATATTTATGATCATAAATATTTACATCACACTGCATACCTACCCACTTTGCTTACTGCAGTTTACTTCCTTTACAAGTGTTTCCTTTCAGTTATTGTGACCACAACTTTTCCTAGATTTTCTGATTGATGAATTTTAGTAAAAGAATTTATTGTCAGACAGTCGCTATTATAAAAAGGATGAGTTCAGCTTTAATGCGACAAGGGAATTCAACCCACCTCCAAAGCGTCTTTGGTGATAGGCATTCTCTCCAGGATGGTAATGATTTCGACCACAGCTTCCATGTCCACAACCTGTCAGCACAGAGAAACATCAATAATAACAAGATCACACTTGTTATTCCATCTACTCATCCTGTCATCATGAATTGGAAAATTTTCCTTAATTATCTACATACATTGCAGAAGCTTTGTGAACTTAAAGAAAATAGCTTGGAGAAAACAATAATTGGATGTTGTGAAGCTACTCTCCATTACATAGGAGGAGTAATTAGTGTAGTATTGTAGGTTACTGAATTTTGAATGATACAAATGACAACTTTCAGCCACAATATCAGTGCACACTCCACATGTAACGTTCACCAACAGAAATGACACAGGGAAACAGTAAAAAAAAGGCACAATATTGATCAACACACTCGCACTGCAATCAGGAGAGTTTTGGAGAAAAGAAATGTCCATGTAAGTGATAGAAAAAAGTTTTGCCCCAAAACTACTAGAATGTTTCAAAGTGAAGCAGTAACTTGAACAAAGGGGGATTCCTAATCCAGTAATCAGGCTAGGCCAAAAAAAGAATTATAAAAATTGCAGATTACAATCAAACCTAAAGTCATGAGCTGATGGATCCACTGGCCTTCATTTTAAGTACATTACTGCTTTTAAGTACAGTCAAGATGAAAAACACATACAATACAGGTCTCATGGAAGAAGGCAATGCAATCCAGTGAAATCCTCATTCAATATGATGATGCAAAATTAACCAGATGAACTTAATCTTACATAAACATCAAGGACTCATTACACAAGAACAACTCTCCTCTTTCCACAAGGATGCTTGAACGGTAAACTTAAGAAATGTCTTGAGGCACACAATGGGTGAGCGTTTCACAGCAATTGAAAATGTTGAATGTGGCACAAGAATGATCCTTACCTACAAACAGTCAAGTCAACCAGCCTAACTTAAAAACATAAAGGGTGCTGTCAAGTTTTGATTTTGAGACATACACAAGTGTTCACACATGTTGAGATGGGAGTAGGTAAATGAGGGCAAGGGCGTGAATTCCGTGGGAAACGGGCAAAAAATAACGGTGCAGCCTGATAAACGCAACGTTCGGTGCGCAAGAAAAACTTGATATGAGCCATTAAAGAGTAATAAATGCAAATGATACGGCGACACCAAATGTACCCGTTAGGCCTGTATCACGGCATATGTCGGGTGCTCGCCTAATTGCGCAAGGAAAAGCCAGAAATACAGCCAACGAGCTTCATTAAGCGTTTAAAGAACAACCACGTAATAACAGCGATTAAAGTTTAACGGCAGAAGGTACAAGGACAAAATAGAAGTCGGCGAGATAAAATTTTTGAAGATTCAGCTCGGACCCCAAATGAAAATAAATCGGCACTGCGATTTTCGATTGTTGCTGGCAAATTTGCGAAAAGCGCGAGTGGTTGGATCGATTACAACAGGGTGTACCGAAAGTTTAAAAACAAATGTAAGCACTATTGAAATAAAGATATGGAAGTAACCCACAATAAGGTTTGAACAAGGACAAATTAAACACTAGCATAAGGGATAACCATCCTTTTATTAGCATCATAATCAACAGTTGGAATGACGTTTAGTTTGGCGATTAAATCTCAACTTGTACAAAGTTGAAACGCAAATATAGGTTAGTTTTTAGGCCCGGAAACTTTGTGACGCAAGGGTCGTCCCGTCACAGAACCGGAAATGGATCCAAGGCAAGCGCTGGGCGCACGCGCAGAGCCGCGTAATAGACGCGGGGAGAGGCGGGATGGGGCCAGCGGACCTAGCAGCACTTCCTACACTCCTGTTAGCCTCAATTTCACTCACTAAACTCGCGGTAAAGGCACGATTTTCACCCAAAATTACGTTTAAACTATATCAGTGCACACTCCGGAACACGGTAAGGGGGCAACGTTGTCTTCGTGGTGTATACTTTTACAGAAATAAACACCAGAAACAGCACCCGAAGCTTAGTGGACACACCACTTTCGCCGTATATTTCAAGGTATCATTACTCGTTGACAACATGAACAAATTTTGGCGTCGGAGCGACTCCGAAGTCTTATTTAACCCTTACATTGTATTCTCTGTCGAGTGCCTTCAATAACTTTTCCTTAATCTCCGTAGGGGAGTGCTGCATGAGGCCGTACTGGGTCTCGGAATGACGAGCTCCTCAACCGACGTACAGCCACCAGCACTTATGGCGGACATGTACTATCGAGGAATTCTGGGAGCATAATAAAAGATCGGAACAAGTTCCGAGAGCAACCGAATGTGACGTCAGGGAAAGGAGAGGGGGTAGGCGGCTTTTCCTTCTTTTTCTTTCTCTGGATTTTGGACTGTAATATTGAAAAATTGCAAATAAATTTAAAAAGATTAAACAATTTGAATTGAGCAACCGAATGTTTACTAACATACATACTCATTATTGCAAGCGGAACTTCGCATTCATTTAATTTGCTTTGTTAAATTGTTTAAAACGAACGCAAGGACAACAGCCTCAGCGCGGGCTTTTTGAATGTACGGTACTGTACACATTCAAGAATTTATTCTCGATGGTTCATAATATTTTGAACTTATTTTTTCTTTTCAAGAAAAAGATAAGGGTTTTTTACAAACTTTTACCTTAGAGTTTTTGGAAAACTTACACCTTTGCAAGGAAACTTCTTGCAAACTTTAACGTTATGGGAAATTGGCAAAGGTTTGTGACTGTCAAACACATGTAATTGTTTTATTCTAACATGCTAAAAGAAATCCTCCCTTCCATTTCAAATGAAATTTAATTTTTTCCATCTTATAGGTTTTTTCTTTCTTTTTTTCATCGAGTGCCCGACTTTTTGTTTCTCATGTAGTGTTTCCCAAACTTAGCTCAACGTCCTCTACTTATAGTCGTGAAATGGCTGGCTGGGGTTTAAATAAGAACTCTACGGGGTCATTCAGGAGTTGGAGAAGAGTTTGTTTCATCAAAAAGATATCAAGCCTCATAATAACATCATGGAAGAATATTAGGATACACCATGGCTTTCAATCATATAAAACAAAATTGCTAGGTCGTCTCGATAAAAAATACTTGATATTTATTGCGTAAAAAAACAAGCATATATAAACTGTACAAAACTTTTAGTACAAAATTACACACATCATTTACATAGAGGATTCTTATGAAGACAAACTGGGCATTGATTCGCTCCGAACAAAACACAACTTCCGCTTTCAACAAATAACTTAATAAAACTCGGAACTGAACAGTCTTCCAAATTATTTTTCCAAAGCAAATTACCGTGACCTGATGACTAAATAGTTTCATCGTTGCTGAGAAACATAACTCCAATTACAAATCGAAGTTACATTCGAGATCTTGAATGGTTACTCAAAATTTCCATCCTAGTCGTCCGAATCACTCGATGAACTTGAACTTGAACTAGAGTCATCTCGCAGTCGCCTCCGTGGCCTTCCTCGTGACATCGGCGTCCTCCCACCTAATAATAATTTAAAAAAAATAGCATAATTTATCGTTTTACTGTGTACTCGCAGTCCAAAAGGTATTGTCCGGTTCTGGTCGCGCTGGAAGGCTCCGCCTTATGGGGAAATACATTAGCCACCGCCTTGTTGCACGACCAGAACTGGACAATACCTTTTGGAGTGCGAGTACATTCTCTTTCATGCGTACTAACCTCGACCTCGACCACGTCCTCTGGTTGACGGGGTCTTGGCGACCCGTCTGGCGGCGGGCGTCTTCGGAACAGCGAAAACGAACTCCTCCCTCTCATTAGCGTCCTCTCCATCTCCGTTGACTCCTCTTCTCAGAACCTCGTCAATTTTCGCGTCCAGTTCTTCGATGATAACGATCCTCTCCGGCTTCTGGGTCTTCCGCACAGCGGTGCCGATCGCCGTCAGAGCGTCGTACAAGCCGGGCACCGTGAGCTTGTCGGCGAAGTTGGGGAAGTTCTCCATGAGGCGTCGAAGCGACCGGTCAGAGTATTCCATTAGAGTTAAGCAGAACGCCAAATCAGACGTCTGGCGGTCGGAGTTCGAAGCTCGGAATCGCTGGCAGATTTTGTCGACAAGCTGCTCTAACTGCCGGTCCTTATTGATCAAGCCCATGAGAAACCTGAAGAGCAAAACCAACAACTTGGCTCGTACACGAAACAACTTTGGATCAAAACATGGATAAAATCAGAAGCAGCAGACCAAATACTTGATAGTTTTTCTTACCGCATGATTTTCTGGAAATTTTCCTCAGATAATTCTACTTCTGGATTGGAGAGCCGGGAAATAATATCAGGCATTACATTGTACAGTGTGTTCCCTTTTTTCGATAACTCTTGGAACAGAGAACTCGCCATACCTGGAAAACAAAGGATACGGTAAAATTCACATGGGTCAACACTTGGTAAAATCGACACTAGGTCGTCGGCTGTTCACGAAAACTTTGTATTTTATCTTACCTGAGATATTAGCTTCGGTATCAATGATACATAGAGCGAGTTCCGATATTTGTCCTCGCACCTTAACCATTTCATTCATGACAAGATGTTTCAGAACTAGGATTGTATCTTGACGAACTTTGGCTGATTTGTCTCGCAGCCTGTAATAAATTAACATCTATAAAACGGATTCTTGTAGAAAACCTCCAGCAAATGTATGCGTAGCAAAGCGGCTGAGATTGCGAATCGAAATTAAGTTGGGTTAATGTCGATTACCTGACGTATATGTGCTTCGTCCACGGGTCGAGAAGACTTGGGAAACGATTCACGAGGTCGCCGATGGCGAAAATCAGGCTTGATCGAATTTCAGGCTCCGGAGATTTCTCCAACATTGTATACACCAGCTGCGAAATACAACAAGAGGAGGACAGTGTCAGGACGGTCATTTCTTTGCTACTGCTCAACTTCATCGCAGTCTAATTCATTCTCAACAAAACACCTATATTCATAACCTGTTGCGACAGTTTACTGAATTTAAAGTTTCCTCTTTGGCTAGGATGTAAAAACGCTACCTTAGTCTGATCAAAAAAATATAAAATAAAATAGAAAGCTAGTACGAATTAATATTCCTCATTTTTAAAGGGAAGAAAATGTTAAAAGAAAAATTCAGAGTACATAAACTTTTAAAGGCTTTTCCATACAACACTCTTTTGAGGATGTATGTCAGTCAGAAAAAAGAAAAAAATACATGAAAGACACGTTTAATTTTATAAACTTTATGGATTACAGTCGATGAGCCTTTATTCCCGTCTTTAAACAAAATTTTCATACTGCGAAAATATATTTTCCTATAGTGTAGAAAAAATGTATTATAATAATGGGTGGCTCTCCAGGATCGCTAGACTACGTTAGAATGAAGAAATAAAAAATGCAACGCGAGAATCGTTCAGAAGAATCCTACCTGTAAATGCGCTTCACAAAACTGCGATGACACCATCATGAGTTTCGTCAGGGCTATGCAAGCCACTCGTTTCAGGTCAGCATCAGCGTATTTATGGGGGTTTTCGCACACAGTTAACACGATGGAGCTGTAAAAAAAATCAAAACAAAGGAAACAAGAGATTATGTTTAGGACTTACGCGTTCGAACACTGGACTCCAAACTCTACTTAACCCAATCTAGGCGACACTGGGGTGATGGCGAAGCGAGATACCGGGTAACTGACCTAGCTTAACCTATCGTCGCCAAGCCCGATGCCGCTTACTTTTCCGCGGCAGTAACCACTTGCGAGAAGCTAGCGAGATCAGATGTTTCCCAAGTGTTGACCGATTTCAACAAGTTTCCCTGATTTCTCTTCGGGATAAATTTACGGATTTTAACTAAGTTTGAGGCTAGAGATTGCGGATTTCCCGGAAGTTTATAGTGGACTTGATGAGACTTACGTGAGCTTTGCTAGCAAGTTGTCGTTTGTAAGAATCTCAGTCTCACAGACTCTGTTGATGAACTCCGCATCCTCGTCGTCAGCCACAACTTCGCCCAGAGGATCGTCGTCCAACATCATCGAAGCCTCCTGAAAGACGAAAACACAAATAACCAAGAAAACAAAGGCATTTTCTAAGTTGTCCACTCCAAATATGGAAGGCGAAATTTTCTATATCATGACGAAACATCGAACGAAGCACAAGACACGTGACCTGACTGTAACCTATGCTGCTATACGTCGTCTCATAAAACGGTTAAAAATTTAAACCAGGATGAAACACAAGACGTAGGAAGTGCCACCATTGAATTTTCCAGCTTATGTTGTAAATCAATTTCGTACCTTTTCTGATTTCTTGAGGTGCACGTAGGATGCATGCGAAGAGTGCAGTAAACTAGAATCGCTCTTGTTCGGATCCTTTTCTTTCTTCTTTTTACTCGATTCAGGGACCTTCTTGTTTTTATTACTTTCTCTGAACTCTTCGCGTAGCCTGTTTCTGCGTTTGAGTTCTCGGAAAATTGTCCGATCAAGGTGGTACCACTGCCTGCGAAAACAATACAATTATGAGGTAACTACACAATGGCTACACATGAGCAAATTCTGGAAATGAACAGCCCGTTTTTATAATAAGAAAAGTGATAATCTGTTTGTAATCCGGATTTCTCATTTGAAAGATGTCTCAGACTTATTCCTGATCGCAAGACAACCCCGAAGAGAGCTACTGACCTGAACGCGACATGTCCAATTATAAAAATGAATCGTTTCAGAATCTCTGATGACACCACATGACTACTTTCTTGAGTGCTCGGTAATCCCTCTGCAAAACAGTTCAACAAGTTTAACGTAATTCAACACTGATGATTTTTGTTATGTGGGTAGGAACTTACCTTTGCTCTGCTGCTGGAGATTCCCTTCCATGAGAGCACACAATTTTCTCAACAGGTCACCACAAATTGAATCAGGTTTTTCAGCCAACTGCGAAGACAAAATAAGAACTTTCGTTAAAGACTCCACCGTAGCCTGTAGCGAAGGAAGCAACCAAGAAAAAAAAATACAGTACCTGGTAAATTACGTCGATTGCTTCTTCAGCCATCGCCATAAATTTCTTTTCCTTGTTCAACGTAAACATGCTCGTTATCAAGTCACAAAGAGACTGAAATATGACGTGGTCCGGTGGAAACCTACACACACAGAAAATTGATTTCTTAAAATTTCTTTTTTGTTTTTCCGAAGTCTAACTTTAAAAAGAGCTTTCTAGTGAAAGTACCTAGAGGCCTCCTCGTTGTTCACTGGTCCGTTCAGAGGTTCTATCCTCAAGAGCGCTCGGCAGGTATGGCGAACTAAATTCAAGTCTTCTCTTCCTCTCTCTCCAAAGCCAACCGTCGTCAAAGTCTCTAAATTTGTAACAATGATCTGCTTCTTCGCCCTGAGAAAAGCAAAATCAGCGGTAAGCCCCAGCTACTGGAACCGGAGGGAGTAGTCAAATAGAGATTTGAAACTTACGCGGCCGCCATACTCAAGAGTATCAGAGCGCCCTTACTTTCATCCGGTGTGGTATCATTCAGAGTCAACGTAAATCGTTCCCACATCACCTGGAAAAACACACATCATTTCGTTTTCAATTATTTTTCAATCATATGCCTAGCTTACGCAAGAGCTCTCCGATTTATCTAACGTTGAATTTGAGAATTTCCTCGATCTGAAAGTTGTGAGTTCAAGGAAAGCCGGCTGGTTTCTGGAGAGATGATTCTTTGTCCTTGAGCGCTTTAGTAAGCATCCGCATCCATTCTGCATTGACGGTTATAATATAATTTACCTGAAGGCAGGCTGAATCGATAACATTCGATGCGACCCATTCCTTGATCAATAATTCCAGTGCAGCCTGCTCGTTCAAATCCAACTTTTCCAAAAGGCCGCACACATTCCGTACGATCTGAACGGCTCTCGCTCGACCTCTGTCGGATAAAATCATTTTGTAAGCGATTCGTAATGACAGGACTTCATCAACGCAGGGCGTCAAGTTAGTGATCTTCGTTAAACTTAAATGATATCGGGCTTGATAAAAGCCGAGCGAAGCACACGGCACCTAACGCGATTGTATGTCGTGAATTCTCATTAAGTAATGATGGGTTCGACTAGTGTACGACACAAGTAAAAAATGCGAACTTTACATTTTATGATACACACAAAGTTTCCCAAAATGGGGTACTTGACCAATTTTCATCGAGGTAGCCATCAGAAAGAGCTCAAAAAATGACAAACGAAAGTCCAAGCAAGCACTTCGATACAATCTGCCGACCGCCCAGTAATCGAGTTTAAAGTTGCGTGCGACTTCATAAAATCCGATTTTATGACATTTTGCCGATTCTATGACGTCACAGGCAACTTTGAACTCGATTCCAGGGCGATCGGCTGATTGTATCTAAGTGCTCCTTTGGACTTTTCTTCGTCATTTTTTGAGCTCTTTCTGATGGCTATCTCGATAAAAATTGGCCACGTACCCCAATTCGAATATTTAGGTCGATTGAAAGCGATTTCTGAAATCCAAAACACATTGTCGCTGCCCTCCATTAGCCTCTAGCAAATTTGCCTCGTTCGTCTCCCCAAGTTAAAGGATTGTTATAGTAAATCGATCACGTGTTTCGGACAACCTTTCACTCACCCTGGGACGTTCGATTGAGTATTGAGATACATCGCCATAAAAGCGTCGGCAATGGCAGTCTTGATGGTGGGTTCGCAGGACCAGAGTAGCATCAACATCTGCTTAGCGTATTCCTCAGCACCCTCCACGGCGAACAACTTGGCCGCAGTCAAGAAGGCCACGGCGTCTTGAATGACTGGGCCTTGGTCCGTGTGCAGCAGCTGCGCGACCAGCTTCACGGCTTCCGTCATGTGGACGGTAAACGATAGACTTTCCTGCCAAATCAAACAAAATCGATTCAACAAAACAACGAATTTGTCTATTTCCTCAAGTCCATGGCAATTCTAGGTTTCCAGAGATAAAAGATTTAACAAATCTGTCATTTCTGATTTTTATTAAAATTATATATTAATAAATGATTGTAGTTGTTTGACACGCGGACAGAAAATTTATCCGCCGAAGTACCGACGATAACCTACAGCGTGCTCGATATTTTATTCGGATCCTTTTCGAGCTACACAAGATCGATCGGAAGGTTACCTCTAAAACGTCCGCGTTTAAAGTCGACGAAGTCACGCATTCTGACAACATTGGGGATTTTTAATCACAATCATTTTACCTTTAAAAAGTGGACGCGCTTTTGCTGGGCCTCAAACATCGCTTTGTCTTGAGCGAGCTTCTGCAATGGATCGAGCATCGCCTCGCCGTTCAGCAAACCTTTCGGCTTTTTCGGTCTCTGCTTTTGCGGCTTTTCCTCATTTTCTTTGTTTTCTTCTTCTTCTTCGGGCGTGTCGTCAGTCTCGTTTGACATCTCAACGTAGATCATCTTTATCATGCGGACGAAATAATCCACTTGCCATTCAAGGCGATTGTCCTTTCTGCAGCATAACAGAAAATACTATTTAAGAAATAATAGTAAAAATAAAATTTTGTATTATCCCATTAACAGCTTGATATATGAGAGAACCTCCAATAATTAAAAAAAAATCAAACCTTAATTCTGCTGCACCGGGAAGTAGAGTTTCAACAAGGCGCAATTTAGTAAAACCAAGTTCGTAGTTTTTCTCGTCTATGCACTTCCGGATGTCTTGCAGAATCGAAGCCATTTCCGCTTCGTCTACACGTTCCTCCGGTGGGTCTTGGCTGTCGGAAGACGTTTTCTTGGCGAGGACCGCTTCGACGGCCAACGTCAGTTCCGGTAGAATGAATTGCCATCGGTCCCGCCTCGACAACAAGGCCAAGTCAAGTGGACTTTTCACCTTTTCTTCCAACTCGCGGAGTAGCACCTCCTCACTCTCCAATTTGCTTTTCAAAACAGATTCCGACAGCTGGAAGAGAACCGACAGCGTTTGGCAAATAGATTCACACTTGATAGCGATCTGCACTCAAAATTTTACAAGTACAATTTTCTATCTCGTGTTTTTCGTCACCGCGCTGAGCGGAGCGCGACACCAGGTACCTAAACTACGCGTTTTTCTGTATCGATAGTTCTCCTATTGAAATTGAAGGTTGAGTTGAACACAAAATTGATGACGCAAACAACACAGTTCTTGGAATTAAACAGAAATTAGGAGGAAACTCACCAAGGCACCAAAAGGATTTTTCTCTAGAAAAGCTAATACAAGTTGAACGGCGTATCTGACGACTGTCCAGCTAACGTCTTGAAGCCTTTCCAGAACTTCTTCCATCAGAACACCCCAACGACTCAGGGGTATCGCTTGCTCTCTAGCAAGGTTTTGCCAAACTTTGAGCGCCTGAAATCAAACATCATGACAACATACTTGTTCGTTGAAATTTACCCAAACATATCTGTGATTCCCTTCGCAATTTATAAAAGATTAGGATATTCATCACCGACTTTTCTGAAATTTCAACAAGATTTCCTTCAGGCTGCCCTCATCCCAGTGTGATTGAACTTGCATTAAATTCTATTGTAGCTAGAAAGAATTGCAAGAAAATGGACAGATTATTCAATAAAGCCCAAACACATCTGCAGATATTTCTATAAAAGCTGGAGAAATTCACAGACAAGTCTGAGATGCGCCCGTGGTCAGTAGATAACTATAAGATGTCACTTTCCCAAAGATGCTGCGGACTATCTTCATTTGTTAAGTATGATCACCTTTGCTCTGACATACGCGTTCACATCTAACATATGCTCCATGATTTGGTCCAGGTACAGATCTCTGGTTTCCTTCTTGGAGTCGTCCATGTTCTCTCCGGTCAAAGACTGAACTACGATATCTCCCATCACTTCAAGTACGCAGTTCCGCATCATATAAGACTGTAAAAAAAAAAAATCCCTAAATATTTATTATTTTTTCAACGACAATAATTTTGAAAAATCCAAAATTGAAAACTGAGAGAGCAGGTGTCCGTTCAATTGCGACAAAAGAGCCGTGAGTAGAAATGGCACTTACGTCGCACTCTAAATACGGCGTGAGCATACCCATCACGGGCAGAACCAGGTCGGGCGCATTCTTGGTCACTTCGCTGAGGAAGACTGAGAACGCCTTCGGGCCAGTGTTGTCAAACATCGATTCCGACTCACCAATTTCTCGGATCACTTCACGAATAAAGGATTTGCAACCGAACTCTTTCACAAGCAGAATTACTCCTTCTGCCAACGGAGCATAAAGATGCTCGTAAATTTTTAAAAGCTGAAAAGATCAGAATTACAAGGAATAATTAATCATCAAAATTCTGAAGAAAGTAAATACATTCTTTTTCAATGTATAAGTACCTGAACGATCTTCACAACGCTGCTGAGTGTATGCTGGTAGCTAACGATCAAGGTACCGATAATTTGGAAAATGGTCTCCCTCATTGGTTTCATCTTTACACCAGTGATAGTGGTTACTTCCAACGACTTGTAACAGATATTCGCCGCTAAACTGTTCACAGTAAAAATCATGACTTTGATATACAATGTTCATTCGGATTTCGAAATAAAAAGCCCTAGAAACTTACTTCACAAAATCTTCATCAACAATTGGTGGATCCCACAACTTTCTAAGTGGATGTTGTAGAATGTTAAACAATGCAAAGAGGGCAGCAGCTTTGTCATCATCCCAGTTGTCCTCTTGCCTTGGTTTTTTACTCTGTAGACATGCAATACAAGCAATTGAATATTTAATATACTTAAATTAAAAAATGATTCAGTTGTGGTTCATGGGAAGTGAAACATTCTTTGCTAACCTTGATCTGAAGAAAGGCTTTCTTTGAGCTGATGCTCTCCAAAGTGCCCAAAAGATCTGACAGTATATACACATTCATTTTCAACACATTCAACATCTTAGCTTGCAGGTCTGGTATAATTTCATCTTCAAGAATCTCTCCAAGGACATCATTCAAGTTGTTTATCCCTAATTTGGACAAAGAAAACAGGATAAGTATGGCACACTTACTTAAGAGATGATAGTGTGATTTATAGGATAAGAAAAACATAGGTTACTGGATTGAAAGACAATTGCAGGTTTCTGAGAATTTAGGTAAAACTGACCTTTAACAACCATCCGCAAAACTTTGAGGATCTGTTCGCTGTCCAGAGTAGATGCATGTGTACCCACACTAAACAATGTGTCAAAGTGTTCCAAAATATAACAGCATCCTTCAGTGTTAAGAGCACTTTGGCACTCTGGAAAAAAAAGAATTATTAAAAAAATATTAATATTATATTAACTAAAAATTATATTACATTAAAAAAATATTAATACAGCCATAGGTACAATATTTCTTTTTTCAATTTTTTTTTTTACTCAGTTGCAACTTACCTTTGAGTTTTTCTGGCAACTCTCGGATAGTCACTGGATTCTGCACACAGTACTGATCTGAGATTTCTCTCCTCATTAAATCATCCCTACTTAGAGGGATGACAAATGTAAATGAGATCATTACAGCCATGCCTGTAAAACCATTCATGAATAAAATGAAATGAGACTTTCTTTAGTGAAAGATAGTAAATAGTAGGGCAATACCACAAGAGAAATATGCAATCATCATAACAGACACTAATCAGATTTCTCAGCTGAGACAAAATGCTCTCATAAAAGAGACACTGGTCAGAGTTGAACGTAGATGTTTGGTTTTCTTACAGTCCAAAATAACAGATGCAAAAAATAAACTTGTTATGCTATGCATTTTTTCTCTCCCTAA
>Ga0058701_10001097_pt1 | contig 18776 bp, 7 predicted proteins | sample AgamicOrMae_FD_97039 | JGI IMG/M metagenome (GOLD analysis project Ga0058701, IMG submission 97039) | Agave microbial communities from Guanajuato, Mexico - Or.Ma.e | ecosystem: Host-associated > Plants > Phyllosphere > Phylloplane/Leaf | place: Guanajuato, Mexico | collected 2012-06-04
AAGAAAAAAAAAGCAAATTTTTGGTGCGAAATTTTTTATGAGATTCTTATTTATCCTTATAGACGATTAGATTTGACTGAGGGAAGTCTTCATTAATCCGAACGAACAAAAAAAGGCCACTTTTCGAACTAAAAATCGCAAATTTTCTTGACTCTATTAGCAATAAAAAGTATCAAATAAAAAAAAAATAATTAAAAAATACGATGAAAGGATGTAGAGGCTTGAAAGAGGAGCGGCTGTTGAAACAGGTCACGTAGTTTATGACCAACCACTAAACAACTTTTTCACGAGCCGACTTAGTTAGGTTCTGGATCCGGAAAGCTACAATAAGAATCCGAAAGTAGAAGGGGAAAAAACGCTTCAAATTATAAGCGAAGCGGGCCTCGCTGTTTAAATAGACACAAGCTCACCGTTGACCTTCTGCGCTGCGCTTTGCTCATTTCCTCTTTTTCTCCCACAATTCTTCTCGCAATTACACTATGTCACGTGCGGGAAGTTCCCGAATAATTGCATCGTGCTAAAGCCACGATTCGTTAATAACGTCCCGGTATGGCCCTGGACGAAACGTCTCTATGGCGTCTCTCATCATATGTCAGCTCGCGTGAGCACAGTCTGCCCGCGCGCTCCACTCATTATCCAAACTGGCCATTTTGTGAGCGCAGGAAAGGGTTGCCGCGACGTGATATCTCTTGTTTGGACAAATTACTCGCACATTAACTCAAAGACAACGAGCCGACAAACCTAAATTTATTTAACGATTACTGCAATACTACGTAACCTACCACAACCCGGGATTAATCTCAATGACATAAAATTAACCAACTCTATTCACGCAAAATATATATACGACTGAAACCTGAACACAAGACATAACCTAAAATCTGGCACAAGTTCCCTTTTTCGTTTAACAGCTTAACTTCACGACTCCAAAACATTTCACGGTCTAATAAACTCACTTTGTGAAAAAGTGCAAGCAGATCGACCGGCTAAAAACCCTAATATTTAAGAGAAATCATTTCCAGTTTATTGGTTTAGTTAGCAGCGTGAAGGACTTTTAACTTGTCCACAATCACCTTTGCAATAAGAGATAAAGTTGTTGATAAAAAAGTGCTTTTTCGTGTGAAGGTCAAACTTCAGTATTAAAATGATTGTTCCAGGCAATTACTAGTACAGCATCAACGAGATAAAGTTTTCCAGTTGTCGCTGAATTTGAAAAGGGCTCAACAGTGCTGCTACTAGGACGAGTAGTTCCAGAACTGCGACGCAAGTTGAAGGATCTTTCTGTTTATCCGAATTTTAATCACGATTACGTTCGGCCCTCTTTGCGCGATGACTAAGCGGCCTCAAACTCACATAAGGTCTCTCGCTCATTAAGTAATTTAATAAATTACATTTGCAGTCAAACTGAGGAGACTTCAAGACCTTAATAGTTTCTTCTATACACAGGGTCCTGCAACCTCATTTGCAACTTAGTAATTGGCTAGAAATAAATTATATTTCAAATAGTCTACACGAGTTAACCTTGTAATAAGTAATTCGAACACGGGCGAACATAATGATAACTGAAATTAATGTTCGGAAAACGTGAGTTTTAATAAGAGACAAATCAGGCTGGAGGCAATATTACAGCGCTAAATATAACTGACAATGCATTTCCACTGATCAAGGGTACTGTCGGTTTTGGGGGGTAGACACTTTAAAGGGTAAAAAATCTGAGGGTTGTGTACTGACCTGAATCTGATTCAGATGTTCCTGAAGGATCTTTCTGAGGCAGAACTTGGAAGATCTCGCCGATGTCCGTCTGCAGGTCTTTCCCGTCGGAGCGGCGCTGCATCTGGTGGAGTTGCTCCATCTGGTAGTGGCGCATGGAGCGGATGTGCTGCAGCAGGGGGAGTTTGGCTCTGGCCGAGAAGCCGCACAGGGCGCAGTGGTAGATCCACGGCGTGGAGGTAGCGTCCTCGCTGAGCTTCGCCTCGCATTCCCTCAGGTGCCTGAAGAGGAGGGTGCTGGCCTCGTGGCGCTGGCTGGCCGCGTGGAGCTGCAGCTTGTGCGCCGAGTTGGTGTAATAATCACACGCATGGCAACGCACTTGGATCCCGCCTGGTGACGTCACGTATTTCAGCTTGTACTCGTTGCGGGCACCGCCTTCTTTGATGTGATTCACGTGTTGTAACCTCTGCAAATGCTTGTCCGTCTTGCAGTGCAGCTGGAAGTTGGCTTTTAGATTGGTTTTGTAGGAGCACAGAGTACACAAGTAGTGTCCGGCCACAACAGCCAGGATCTCCTGCTCGCGTATTCTCGTCCGGTCTTCCGATAAGTGGTGGGACAGCAACTCCAGGGAGTCCGTGGCGAACACATTGCAAACGCAACACAAGAACAGGTGAGCGGGGTTGGGATCAGCGGGTCCCGGCGGCGGCTCCATGCTGTCCGGGTTCAGCCCCATGTCCATGTGGGGCGCAAGCTCGGGTGGGATGTGCGGGGGCATCTGGCCGCCAGTCATCATCTGGATGAGCAACGCCTGGTTGTAGGCCATGTCGGCCAGGGCGGCCTCACTGTGCGGGGGTGGCTTGTCTCCGGGGAGAGCCAGTCCGGGGTGGAAGTGCAGGAGAGATTCGAGGGAAAGTTGCTGCTGATGGGACTGCTGCAAAGCACTCAGCGTCTGCATGTGCTTCATGCTCTGCTGCAGGACCATCATGTTGTGGGTGTGCTTCTCCGACGTCATGTGGATCCGCAGGTTGCGGGCCACGGCAGTCTCGTAGTTGCACACGTCGCAGCGAAACGACGGCTTGGGCTTCTGCTGGGCGGCCGAGCTGACGGGGCTGTGGTGCATGCCGACGGGGCCGCTGCCGGCGCTGCCGGGCGACGCGATGCCGCCCTTGGGGGGAGGGGTCTGGAGGGGCGGGTGCGCCATGCTGCCGTCCGAGTTGGGCACCCCGCCGTTCTGCAGCTCCTGCATGTTGTTGAGGTGCTTGTCGGACTGCATGTGGATGCTGAGGTTGCCTTTGGTGGTGGTGGAGTAGTTGCAGACCTCGCAGCGGTACGGCTTGTAGCCGCAGGTGTAGGTCTCGCCGCGCGCGAGCCGCGGGTGGGGCTGGCCGGCGATGCAGTACAGGCACGACGTTTCGCTCTCGGGGTGCTTCTCCTTCATGTGGATTTCGAGCGTCTCTTGGTACTTGTAGTGCCAGTTGCACTTGGGGCACTTGAGGGTCTTGCACGAGTTGCGCGAGTGCATGTTGGCCAGGCTCCCTCCCAGCCTCGACGAGCTGAGGATGAGTTCGCACTTGGGGCAGTCGGCGCCGCTGGGCCGGCCGCCCATGTGGTCCGGGCACACGCCGATGGTGGTGCCGGTGAGGAACGACGGCGGCGGAGGGGGGAAGGGCGGGAGTTGCAGGGGGCTCGACGTGGGCACGCCCGGCGAGGGGCTCGCGCCCGGGGACACACTGCTCCTCCCGTGGGACGACGGGGGACCCACAGGGCTCTTGCGGGTTAAGTCCATTACACTGCTCAGTCCATTCACCAGTAACCTGTTATGGTTAAACGTCGCGAAATTATTACTACTAGAACTACCGTTTTGAGGTAGGGAGACCGGAGTCTCAGGAACATGTTGATTTAGGAGTCGCGCGCGCTCCTGATGCTGTTGAAGCAGCTGTTGATGTAACTGGTGCTGGAGGTGCTGCTGTTGCAGCTGTTGCGGGGAGACCTGCTGGGGCAACGACTGCGGGGGAGTGAGGGGAGACGCCACGTCTCGTTCCGACGACCGTCTTTGATGGACCACTAAACTTTGCGCCTCGGCGTCCTCGTCCTTCTCATCCGCGTTGTCATCTCCACTAGGAACATTGGGGCGAGCCATGAGGCTCTTGATATCCGCCACCGAGAGCTGCGGGCTGGGCCGCTGCTCCTGCTTCGGTGGCAGGGGCTCTAGAAACGACACCAAAGGCTCTTTCTCTTTGCCGACGCACTGAATGATGGCTGACGTGTTTTGTTCGCTAAGCAGGTCCTTCTCGTCGTCGCGCAGCGCCACGTTGTGGTCGCCCATGGCGTGCGCCACAAACGACTTGGCGTAACCGAAAGACAGCTTGCAAATAAAACACATGAGGATCGGCTTGACGGGCACCGTTGAGCACTCCACGGCGGGGATCTTGAGCTTTCGCGCCGGCTCCTTGTCCAGGACATCTTCGGTCTTCTTGCCATCGCGCACCGTGTACACGCGGTAGCTGTGCATGATGGGCACCTCGGGCGAGGCCTTCTTGTCCTGCATCAGCCGATTCGAGTACTGCTGCGACGCCTGCGTCTGCTGCGCGCCGCCGCCGGCGCCCCCCATCAGCGCGCCGTACAGCGACGGTCCCCGGGACACGTAGAACGCGTTGGCGATTTGCGGGAAGGGGATCTGCTCCGGCAGGCTCACGCCCCGCCCGTCGACGATGCACCCATCGCCGATGTCCTCCTCGCTCAGCTCGCTGTCCTCGATGATGTACGCCGATCCGTCGGGGTTGTAAACGATTTTGCCGTCGAACTTCTCAACATCACTGGTGCCCCACGAGTCCTCCAGCTCGCCACTCACTTTGGCCGCCTCCTCTCTGCCGGCCACGTCTTCCGATAACCTGGTCATGGGCACGTCGTCGTGCAGGAACTTGCTTCCGGACGGTGGGGATGTGACCCGCGGCTCGTCGTCGGCGCCCCGCGAGCCGGCCACGAGCGCGGCGGCGGGGGCGGCCGTCTCCTCCTCCGGACTCATGTTGGCGCGTCCGACTACGTCATCAACGTCATCCTGCTGCTTCGGGGTGTCCGCGACTAGCGAACCCTCTGCCGGGGTGGGCATTGCGAGGATTCCAGAGGAACCATCACATAGTGGTGGAGCGGGCGTCTGCTCCTGCTCCAGGCTGCAACACACGACAACCACCGTCAGCATACATCACAGCCATTTCCCCGATTCCCTTCCCCGTCCCGTGTCTGTCGCTAAAAGCCCGCAGTCTCTAGTTTCCCTCCGCTAATTTTCCCTAATTAACGTCGAGGGCTCGTTGCCGCTAGCTCAACGAGTGGTAAAGAACGGTCCGAGGGATTATTCTCAATCTCATCGTGATTAATATTCGCGTCAATCGGGAAAGAAGGCAGCAGCACAATGGAAGCGAAGCGATTTCATTTCACACGTCGCCGGTCGTCCGGTCGTGGACTCCGTGTGGGCGGTCGTGTTGCACGCTCGTGAGATACTCGCGCCGCGACACCCAAATCTGCCACACCGAATCTCCGCTTCGGATTCTACAGGCGACTTGTTGATTTGCGTGATCACCTCGGCCGCCTAATCATTAACAGTTTGATGCTACTGACAGCATAATAAGAAGACCGTTATCGAAATACTTCCGATGCTTCACGATCCTCATATATAAAACTCTATTTCTTTCCGATACAGCAAAATATTATTGGACCCGATAAGTATTTTGTGACCGGAAATCTGGCAACAAATTAGGGTCAGCCGGAGAATGAATCAACATTTCCTAGTTAATTTCAGGTGAGGCCAATATTACGAGAAATCACGTCGTGATAATCAAACTCAATAAAATAATTGCGTCTAGCAGGGCTCCAAAAAAGAAATCACGGGAAATTACTCATAATTATGAAAACGCGGCTTTTTAAGATCCGAAATGCGACCCTAATAAACGTGATCGCCGGCGCCAGCCTTAATAAGAGAGGAGAGGGATGGGAGGGAGGGGGGCGACCGAACTCAACTGGCGGAGGTCAGACGAGAGCGCGGTGCGCTGCGCAGGCCGCCCGGCCCGGCCCGGGTGGGGGAATCATACGACAAGTAGGCGAAACTCAGAGAAACAACCTTCCTTTCTTACCTCGAACCAACTAACTCGCATTGTTTACACTCGCTCAATTCCTCCGATTGGAAGTCACTCGGAAGTAAAATTTACGATAAGAGTGGAAAGTCGGTTCACCTAAAGAAAATTTCGACTCTAGAAGGGAGGAAACCCGACGAATTAGGGAACATTTCTGCGCGACGTATCTTTTCTTCGAAACGACAAAGGGGAAAAAGCGTTGAAATTAAAGGATTGTAGGCCTATGACATTTACCGAGCATTATCATCTACGTAGATTAGTGGCAGCAGTCCTGGCTAAAACTACGCTGATGAATAATTCTGTGCAATAAAGGGGACACGGAAAGAGAATAACTCACCAACACGAAAACCCTTTAACTCAATCTATTCATTAATTCTTTAGCGAGATGCGCGTCGCGTAGCAGTTGCGATTCAAACTTGAGTCTCGTTTTACTTCCGCGTGCAAGTAACCTAACCAAACCTAAAAAACACCGAAAATTTTTAATTACTCAAACCTAATTAAAGTATTTTAAGCGGTTTCGGAAACAAATGGCAAGTCGGAACTTAAAAGATCAACAAAATTCAAACTTAAGCCACAATGTTAATCGTTACGTCAAAATCTGGTGTTTGTTTTAAATAAAAAAAAATATTCGATGAGGTTTTGCGATAAAATGCAATTTTTCCGTACGCTCAGTTTTGAAAACAACGATTTATTGAGACAAGGGCGCTTCCCCTGCCAAACTATGTCAGGAATGTTGTAAAAGTGCACGGGTGTGGCCAGTGTCGCCATCTAGCGGCTAGATCGCCAAGCGTCACGTCGCCTAACAGCGGGCGCCACCCCCCTCGGCGCCGCCACCCTCTCCTAGTCGATGACGTCATCACGAAACCAGCTGTTCTACCCGCCCGCGCTCCGATCGCCTCAACTCAATCTAGGTTACAATATTCAGACATATGTATGACCTCAAGTCCTTACGTCAACGCTGTTTGTGCACAAAAAAAGTTACAATAAATAAAAGCTGGAAAAGAGTTTATTTTTTCCGATAAAATCACTGACGTGAGAGCGCATGTCCCAAAAAGAAAAAAGGAAAGAAGAAAAATAGAACATACAGGATCACTCACTGTGATTTCCAACAGATATAATTGAAATTAAACGTTGGACGACACGGACTATAGCCAAGCATGACTTGAACTGGAATCAGGACGCAGAGCTAAACGCTCTCTAATGATCACTATAACATCTCTATCCAACAAGATGCAAACATTAAAGTGCTGAGTCAGGAGATGGTTGAGGTTAGAGGCAAGGCCGGGCCGGCCCATATTAGTCCAACTTGAGCTATCAAGAAAAACTTTAGTGGAAGTCCCGTGGACAAATGTCGAACAAGTGCAGGCTGCTCGGCCCTTCCCTCCCTTCCTCCCTCCGACAGTTGGTCATGTTGTGGTCACACGGACGAGAAAAAAGGGAGGAAAAAATAGGGTGGCGGCGGCGGCGGGCGGGCGGGCTGCCCGCTGCGGGCGCGCAGCTGGCCAGCTAGTTCGGCGAACGACCGCTAGATGTCGGGGGCTGTCCGTGGAGAAAGGGGTGCGCGCGACCAGGGGAGGGCGTTTGGGGTAGGTCGTAGGTACTACAGGCCAGGCACACACAGCGATCGGTACATCACCTGTTTAAGGCGATTTGGGGGAGGGACGGCGTCTCATCGCACCCCTGTCCACTGGCCTCCCCCAACAATGTCCAGTGATAACAGTGAACACGCTTGACCACATGTGCGGTTAACCTCAAACTGGCCGAGGGGAAAACTTGACGTACACGCTCAAGAAAAGGTTAGGTCGAGAATGCCCGTTCAAGGCCAGGTCCTATATGTGAAGCTTAAACACATACATCAGAGCTCGCATTTCGTCTAATTAATATCTATTTGCCATTTCACGGGCTGCTCCGCGGGACGGACGCGGGAGATCGGCGTCATGCTTTAATCCTAAGCCTACAACAGGACTTATTCAGAGTACGAAGAAAGAGGTTCGGTGCCTAATTATAGTTTTGCCGGGTGTATTATGCGATGCGGGGCCGGGTGGGGAGCGACGCCCACTACAGCTTTGTTTATTGGGGGACCGCGCGCAAATGCGTTGCGCAGATTTTGGCCAACAATAATTGCAACTGCCAATAAATTATCGACGGTGACGAGGGAAAGTGGTCGACAGCTGTGCCGCGCTGCACCAATACGGAGACGCGGACCCGCAAAGCGCTCACTGCCGACCCACAACCCACACAGGAGGGAACTCCAATCGATAATAAACATAATCTAGAAAAACTGTGACGGTAAAGGGAGCGAGTTGTTACGTGAGGCAGGCGCCCGAGGTGACGGAGCGAATGGCGAGGCGTGGCGTGGCGCGCCGGGGACCGACTAACAGCTGCCTGCCGTCCGTCGGCTCAAAAAAAAGAAGAAAATTAAAAAAAAGCGCGCTCGGTGTTGACCCAAGGCCGCGCCAAGCCTCGACCCCCTGCCGCCAAAATATTATTAACATTGTTAACATTTCTTCCAGCTAATCTCAGGTCCAGTGCTCCACCTACAACGTAAATTTGACAGAAAGGATTTTCCGTGTGTTGCACCTCTCGTCGCCACGCAACAACCATAACCTAACCTAGGCTAACCTAACCACTAGGTTAACCTAACCTAGGTTAACCTAACCACTAGGTTAACCTAACCTAGGTTAACCTAACCTATAACCCGACAGTCGACAAACTGATGCCACATTTCAGGCTTGCAGACAGCCGAACGTAGCGGTATAATCGAAACCGACGTGGAGGATATTAGCTTCACCTTGGTCCTACATCGATAATTCTCGTAAGGAAGGTTAAATCAGGATGGACCACTATAGTCGAAAACCTACCTTTGAAAAAAAAAAGGTAAGCCTACAGGCGCTCAGGGGTATAGAGGGGGGGGGAGGGGGGCGGGAGCGTTCCGGCAACGTAGCGGAGGGGCGACGCCGTCAGGAAGTCGTACAAGCGCGGGGGACAACCCCTAAGCTAGCAAATACTCCACTAGGTACTTACAAACAACTGTGCCGCGGAGTATAAACAAGCAAAAACGAGGGGGTAGAGCACTCGATAGACAGTGTCCGAGTCTTGAGGTAGACTGCCTGGAGCCTCTTGTGATAAGTCGTGGGTGGGAAGCCAAGATAATGCCCCGATAAAAAAGATAAGCAAGGACCGTATGACTCAAGCAGCACTACGCCGCAAAATCAATTATTGGCCAGAAGTCGTGACTTGATGACATCTCGCCAGATGGCGTCGAAGACGGACGGGCGCGGAGCGGAGCGAGCGCGCCGCCGCGCCGCGCCGGCCCGGCCGAGGAGCCCGTGGAGGGCGAGGGATGCCACACATAATGAGAGGACCCACACTACACCGACATCTTACTCTGGTTTCGACTCCAATTCTCCTCGGACAATTCGAGGTTAAGCCAGGAATATTGAAGAACAAGTGAATGTAGGCCTACTCTCGAATAAGATGACCTACAGTAAACCATCAATTTTATCGTGGTTATGACCACCAACAAAACTTGAATTGGTTCAGAGATGCCTTTTAAAGCTTGCGCCATTTTTTTAAAAATGATTCAGGCTTGGTTAATATTTGTTATAAAGGTCAAGAAAAAGTCGGAAAAAAACAGCAGAAAAACGTAAAACCAAAGTTGAACTGATCAAAATCTGGTCGAAATCATGTTACAAAGCATATTTTAACTTCCAACAAGATCACAGTAAAAATTAATTCCTGTTTTAGGTAGTCCGATACCTATTTTGGTTTGAAGGCGAAAAAGGCAAAGAAGGTAATGTGGTTCTTTCTGAAGCTAAAGCAAGCAATGACTGTATTAATACAGAGCTCTCGACGAGACCTTTTCATTTGTTTAAAAGTTTACCTTAAAAAATGACCAAATTACGCTATTTTACCGTTTCACCTTCATACCCAAAACTGGTACAGTACCACCCAAAACAGGAGCTACATTTTTCTGTGAATATTTTTTTAAAAATCATCACTTTCATATGAAGTACCGGTAGGTCTATACACTTGATTTACTTAGATAAATTTTACGTAAATCCCCACAAAAGCCACTGAAAAATGAGTTAAAAAAATACACTAATCTCAGATCTGCAAAGTAAAACGCACATTTCGATGACTTGCAAAAATGTTTACTTTTCCCAAACATAGAAGATTCTATGATTTTCTAGTTAATATTTATGAGCATATCGCAATTACAGTTGATTCAAGTTTATCCCAAACACAAATAATCTCGCAACGAGCAAACACAAACTCTACGATTGACAATTTTTGGAGCAGAGCCCGAAACGCAACGTGGATCGAATGTTTCATTCTGAGCACGCAACGCCCGTTACGCACACAGACAACAACAATTACGCACTCACGGCCAACGACAACGACAACATTTAAATGGCGCCAACAAATTCGGCGGGGACCGTCTCATGACCGAGCAGAACCTCGAGGGGACGTAATTAAACAACGATGGGCAACCGTTCCAGTTTCGGGAGACGCAGCCCCAACGCGCAACGATCCGCTGATAAAGTATCTTATCAAAAATGCCATTCAGTTCCGTGGGAAATAAGTTTGTTGAACACGATAACACCTGTCGGAACTTCGTCTCCACTATCCGGTCAGAGGTCAGCTTATTTTAACTCAATCAAGGTGAAAATTTTGTTTTTAACAGTAAGAAATATTTGAGAGAACGCCTAATTATTTCGATTTCTGCCTTAATAGGTAGAGAACCTTAAAAAAATTATCGTGCTTACAACCGGGTGTCCTTAACGGCGAAATTTACGGTGATAGGTAAACATTTACACTCTTGCTAGCTAACTCAAACCGGGTCCTTATTTTCAACGAAAGATATTTTTAAAAAGTAGCGATGTATAAAAATTACTGGATACCATTGGTCTTCTAAATATTAAAATAATATTTTAGGGGGTTCTATTTTAACTGTTTTGAATATAAAGGTGGCGAGTATTTTACCTATTTTGGGTATTAAGGTAGCAGGGATCGCATTCGGGTATCTTCTCAAGATATCAATAGCCATAACAATAAGAGGCTTCGCCTGCGGAGCTCCTTAATTAACTAGGCTATTGCTGATACTATCCTGAAAACTTGCCCAGTTATGTCTGTTTTATATTCAAACCAAAGCAGGTAAAGGGGTACCTCAAACCGTTGTTTGTTAGCAACCTATCAGCAAACCTTATCTCGTTAAAGAAAAATACTCAAAAAATTACAGCGTCGATATTTCGTCGGTAAGTCGATTTTCTCAGGCAACTGCGACTCAAGAATTGGAAACCAAATTGTTATATTTTGATATGGGCGAGCGTCTATTGGTGTCCATCCGTGAAAAAGAGATTCAGGCGCTCCTACCAGACAAGGCTGACTACCTCCCTCCTAAGGCTTCTTTAAAAAGATTAAATGAAATTAAGGTTATTAGGAGGAGCGCGGGGCGGTGGAGGGGGAGCGGGGGGGATGCCCGGCCCATACACAAGGCCCGCACGGCTTTGGCCCCAACCCGGCCCGGCCCGCCTCACAACAAGGTGCGACGACACCAAACTCTTGTCTGAATTTCTCATAGCAGCTTCTACGAGAAATAACATAAATTGCTAACAAAGAAGACAGCGACGGGTTACATGCAGCAGCTATTAAGCAAAGTCCTTTACTTGGGTAAGCTTACACGGGAATAAGTCTTAGTTTCGTTTTCAAGAAAGATCTATCAATGGCTTTATCGAACGAAAACACTTGGCGAGAGCTTTCGAATAAATATTGCCGATTGGTAGGTCTACCTTAAAAACTAGCTAAAATGTGATTTATACCCGTTTTACCTCTTTATTTAAAGGTTGTAAAACTAATCAAAGCATGTGTCAAACTGGGATAAACAAGAGTTCCAAAACGGTTTGCTCAACATTTAAGAACACGTAAAAAAAAGCGTGCAGGTTGAAGCACATTTTACGGTTTAGTAATTACGCTTTTTTAGAAGCTACGATAAGGCTGTGTAAAAATACGACAAACAATGAAGAGCTCAATCTTGAAATAAATAAATCCAAAAGCATGACCAGCTGTTTGATGCAAAGCACCTAACAGATAGCTGTACACTTAAATTTGCGATAAGAAAAAAGAAACCGTTTTTTTTTTGTTTTTCTTTTGAGAAAAGGAAAATTGCATGAAGACGTACTTTCCAGATCATTGCGTGGCGTATTAATTCAAAGAAGCCTTATGACAATTAATATTTTCGTTTCGAGACGCGAAATCATACACCCACTTTCGTATAGCTGAAAATCAAAACGTCAAAATGTTATAAAACCCACGGATATCAGATATTGAATGGGATTTACGTAAAAATACGAGTGATACGGTATGTAGAGAATCTTCTCTCAGAAATTCCAGTGATACGGTAACTTATAAGGACTCGCACTAAAATCCAGCTAAAACCGGAATTTCATTCATAGGGAATCCGAATAAATTATCGGGACGGAACTATAAAGAAGGCCGGCTGCACATTTTTCGCACACTATCAATGGGAGCAGGTATCCGAACCCAAGTCTAATTCAACCAAGGAAACTATCGCTTTTATAACAGCGGCCGGAGGGGGAAGAAAAAACGTGCAATGTAGACAAAGGCAATAAAACGAGAAAAAAAGGAGGAATAAGTAAAAAGCTTGGGACGACTCAAAGTAGACAAAGAAGAGGAACTTAGGGCAAGAGCCCGTAGTAATTGTTAGTCCAGAGGCCAATGACAATAAAACCGGCAACGCCTTCTTTTTCTAAGGAGATCAATCACGGTCCCACCATCTTAATAAACGCGTTTTTCGGCTCGACAAAAATAAGGGTCCAGATTTTTGTGCCGAATTCCTTTCGGTATAAATTCTTTTTAAAAATGAAAAAAAATAATTGAAAAAAGGGAGGGGGAGAGGGGTTAAACATGTCGAAGAGTTGCCTAGCGACGAAGTTAAATTTGAACGTTGTTTACTTAAAGATATCGTGGTCATGATTTCAATTTTTGAGTTACTTTGCTTGAGGATGGTACAAAACTTAACAAATCCTCGGATAACTCTTAGTTCCTTATGGTTGCATTATGTACAGTTCCGTCTCAAGCTAGGTCTGACCTAGCTCAAAAAAAGAAAGAAAGAAGGAAAAAGAAATATTCGGCGATTTTTTTAAGGCTGCAGGCCAACCTTAAACGCGGTAAGAAAGCAGGCCTGAGACGCGGGTCTCAAGGGACACGGGCCTGAAGGGGCACGGCCAATTTTCAACGCGGAGGACATCCTGCGCAGTGGGTGCACCGACGCGCAGGTGCACAGGAACAACACAATGCACTGCAGGATGCTGCTCTCATATCAGTACTGAGAACTTGGCTACAGTTGTTCCTCCCCTGCAGGTCTTTTATTCCCCCTCCCCACAGCCCTCGCCTAAGAACCTTACAGTAAACCTGACACGGTATAAATTCTGAACACACAGCAGATCCCAACTTGTGCATACGAACAATCCACCCTCGCCAGCGACTCAATATTGATAGACAAAACAGCCTATTAAATATTTCGCTCAATAGATGCCGCAACAACGCAGAAAGTTGACGTCTAAGATTTTTGAGGTCTAGTTTCAAGGGATGATACCCAGTAAGGCGTTTCGTAAGAGAGAAATTTTGGGAGTACTGATCTTTTCAAGGATTTTATATAGCCTGAATTTTAAGTGCATGGACGTTGTTTGCAGTGTCCTCACGTATGAACTCCCTGCTAAGTTTACCTCTAGAGGTAAACCTAGAGGTATAAGGCAGCTGCCTTAACACTACTTCATAAAGGCACAGTCGTGAAATATGTGAGTTAATAATTTGAAGGGGAAAACTAAATCCTTCAAAATTGAGAACGAGCCCAAGGTCGCGTCAACTACTCCTGCACATTTAAATTCAGGACGAAGAAGATACGGAAAAAAATATATTCAATTCGTAGCTTAGGCTAAGATAATTCTTGGATATCTTACAACTTCACGAATTAATTTAAAAAAAGACATGCTGTAGATATTTCGAAAAGTTCTCAATTAAAGTAAGGTCATATTAGGCTACGTAATGTTAGATGATATTAAGTTTAAGTAAGATAACGTGGTACGTTATTAAAACTTTGGTAGGGTAAGGCTAGGTAGGGATATGGGTTCCGTGAGCCTGCATTTTGGTCCGACAGGTGCCGAGTTACCGTTCTGTAGGAGCCAACTAGTGCGGTACACTGTTAATTATTTGAGGGTTGTATATTCATTATGCGTTCCGCCTTCGCGCAGCCAAGGCAAGCGATACAAGCCACTTAAACCTAACCTAACATTCGCAGAGCCTAATGCCGCTTACTTCTCGAAATCCGCCATCAAGAAAAGAGCGCAATCAGGCTATAGCTGACAATGAGCGATACGGAACAACCTAACTCAGGTTGACCTACCCTAGCACGGTTGTAGGTGTTCTCAAAATGTCATGAAAGGTTGAATTAGGGTGGAACTCTGCAGGTAGAAACTGCAATCTCCTAACCTTTCAGTGTTTACGACTAGACACCTGAGCTAGTGACGCACTAGTCGGTTTTTCGCAATAACGAATGATAACATCTTTATGAAACGCGGACTAATATTAGATCAACCTTGAAATCAAGCAAAGGTAGATACCGATTAAAACGAATTTAATATATAACAGAGGAAGTGTCGATTTTGGATGCATTCGAAGCTCGATCAACACGCAGCTCCGCACGCTACAGTTTCTATACTGTCGCAGATAAAAATTACCAAACATTAAATTCAATGGAGTTTTGATTCAATAGAACGTATGTCACTTCCGCTGGACAATAAATTAAAAAAAATAGTCGGGAGAAATCGGAAAGTCAAATTAGTTCCGCAGCTTGCTTGCCTACACTATTCAAAACTTTTTTCAAAAGAGAAATATTACGAAACAGACTAGAAATTTTCTGTGTGGCGACGCGAGGCGGCTGCGAGGGGTTGATACGGTTCACGTCGCTACGCTAACAGTAAATGACACAACAGTAAAGATGATCTCATAGCTGCGTGTAGCTTATGCTGCAGTATGTTTACGTAGTACAGCAATCCTTGCTGCTGCGATAGCTTTAAAGGGTGTTGTGCTATACGGGCTGCTAACTAAATCATTCGCTATGTGAGCTATAATGTTGGCTCTGCTTTATGGATTACTGCGTTATCTCAACGGATTGCTGAGGTAGCGTTAAGCAGTGTAGTTTGCGTGTAATCGTTGGGCTAAACAACGCTCAATAAGAAGATGATGAGAGATGGCAACAATAAGCCAAGCCCACATGAGGACTTTTCTTCTCATGTAACTGTTTTCTCCTACGAAAATAATAATGGCGCAACTGTTAAAATTAAAGCAAAAATAATCGCAATAAGTTACGTATTTTTGGGAAATTACTATTACAAACGCGTTCCTTTGTATAACTAATAGTTAAAGGGTTTCAATTGAACGAAATTGGTTTTCTTAGAACACTTGATTTCTTAAAAAGGGCTTAATAAAGGCCGAAGGCAAGGGTCGTTTATGGTAAAGTTGTGGGGCCCAGGAGGGCGGGATGCTGAAAGGTAGGTTTTTAGGTCAAATTAAGGCTGCTAATTGTGATCTTAAGGGCGAAAACAATGAAGTGAGAATGTTCCTCAGAAGGCAGTTATCCATCACTTATCGGTTGTGCGGGCACGGCGTTTACCTGCGGGGCGAGCTGCTCGAACAATGCGCCGCCATTAAGTAGAGCGATCGGAACCTACAAAATCAGCTTAAAGTAGAACAAGGAGAGACGCAGCGAACACTGGGAGAGCGACAAAGACGGCGCCCACTCAGCCCCCCCTTTTTTAATTTCGACGGTCTAGGTGGGGTCTGAAATTTTGGGAAAAGCCGACAGAGAGGGAGGGGGGCTTTTTGTTTCAGACCGGCCGTGCCTATTGCGAAAATCTTTTCGGCAAAACCTACAATAGGGCTTTATAATGGATTCCAGGCCAAACGACCCCCCCCCCAAAACCTCTGCGACTTTTCGACAATCACCTTCACGATGACAGTTTACTTTCAACACGTCCCAGTATTTAGAAAAAAAAGCACAATAAAAATATTTTGAAACCTTACAAAAACCTCTGTAGAAAGCACTGATAAACGGAGTATTCAACAATGATAAATAAAAAAACAAACCATCTCTTTTGTTCAGCTGAAAAGCAACATATACAGTTCAGAAACGACGAAAATATCGTCATTTCGACACATTAAACGCTACAGATTTTATCATCTTTTAAATGTTATTCGACGTTTAGTTTTAATGCCTTTCGTAATCTATGTAGTTGCCAAAGTATATTTACATCTGTATTTTCTACGTGATCTCACAGATTGCATGGTTCAACGGGAGTATTCCTTAATCATTTGTCTAATAAAACCCTTTCTAAACCGGTCAGCTTTATGAAAAAGGAGAAAGAAGTCCATCTTCATTTTGATTCCTAAAAAGAAAAGAACAGCATTTGAAATTTATTCAATAAAAAATAAGTAAATAAAAAAAAACAAACAATCGAACGTTCTGAGTTCTGATCATCTGTAGATTTTTGAACGATCTCCGGTAACTCAAAAGAACGGACCCCCCCACCTTTCCTTTTGCAACGCATAATTTTTTAACAAAAAGCAATTCTCCAAATCGCTTAAATTTGGTTGACGCAAGAAGGTTTGCTTCTCAGCTGGTCCAAACGGGCCATATACAGTTTACGACGCCGGGAGGGGGGCTGCGGGGGGGATGAAAGAAGAGGGAGAGAGGCATACATCCGTCGTCCAGTAGGTCAACTGTGGACAGGAAACACGCGCATGTACAAATTGGCCTGTTTTAGTTCTTCCGGTATATTGCCCAGGGGTAGCTACTCGTTGAAGCATCCAAGCTTCATAGACAAATTCAATATCAACCAATCGTTTCAATTAAAAAATAATTAGCAAAACGGAGGACCGGTCTATAAAGTAACACCGCCTTAACACTGTTATCACGGCACTAATTTATTCAATACGTATGATATGTTGGAACAGCAATTAAAGGCATTTACCGTCGATTGAGGTAATTATTAAAAATGTTTGCTCATTAAGAAAAAACAGCGAAAAGATAGTCATAAACGAATCACTGTTCGGATCCATTTTTTACTGATCGGCAAATTCACCGACTGCGGTCAGTTTTCAATGATTCATGTACCTTTTATTAGATCTTAATTTCAGTGATTTTTGACAGATTTTTATCAATATAAAAATCTGTTTATAGCAGAGAATAATTCAATAATTATTCACTGATTTTCCTTGGAATGTGTATTCAGAGAAAAAGTCATCGACCTTTTCGGATAGGCTTTGATTTCTTACAGAAATCAGACGTTCAAACATATTTTTTCGTATGTTATTAAATATTTACTAAACGCCGAAAATCCCTTCCAAATAAGTGCGCATTTTAAGTAAGGACCTTCTCTTATCCTAAATGAAAAATTACCTGCTTCAAAGTTACGTTTAACAAAATTTGGGGCGTAATTACTTTGATTATTTTAAACGAAACTTTCTTATCAATTTCCTCGATTCTACACGGAAACGGTGAAACAGACTGACTTCCCTTCTCCCAAATACAAACGCCTCGACATACTACACAAAAGCACATAAATCATACTGTAAACAAACAATTAGGTAAAGAGATAGTTTTTTTTCCAGGGTCATTTTCCAGCAATCGAAAATGACTCTGTCAGTTATTCGTTTTCAACTTAATTCTGATAGTCTGATAGAATGGCACGCGAGGTCTGCGCGAGGCGACAGTCACGGAATATTACATTCACAATCGTAAGGAATGACAAAAGGGAAAAATATTTACTGAAATTAGTTGGAAAAAATAATGAAACAAAGGGCAAAATGACACGAGAGGGAAGAAAAATCATCGCGCCAATGCGTCGATACGCCCCGCGAGGCCAGCCTACAAAGAAAATTGACGAGCATCTCGAAAAGAAGCGCTAGAAGATACGACACGCGATATCTGCTTACACTTTTGAACGATTTCAAAGCAAAACTAAAATGACGTTTATTTCGACTATGATGGATAAAGAGCTGCTAGTGACATGAAACCTAGCTTAACCTTGGACTGCAAATAGCTCCTTGACAAAGGTGTGCAATTTTGTGCACTTATGGGGTCCCTGATCTCGCAAAAAAAAAACGCCATTCGGTAGGTGTAAATCAAAGCTTTGGTGGAAAGCAAAAGGGGCGTTCACTCCGTAAACATTATTATTCCAGTTACACGGTTTTAAAATATTTAATTTAAAACGCTTAAGGTGAATTAATTGGACAGGACAGGTTTGAAGAGGAGGGTATTTTCGCTTGTTTTAATAACGTTACGGCTGCTTGCACCAAACTCAAATATTAAAAAGCTCCACTCAAAATTTTCAATTTGACGAACAAAGAACCGTCTCAATTTCTGTAAAACTTTTAGTTCTTGAATAAAAACACGACGCTACAATGTGTAAAAATTTACGAGGTACCGCGCATATTATTCGACAATTAATGTAGAATAGACGATTTCAAAGTGGCAGACGGATAGTGCAATTGAAATTTGAGTATATAAAATTTTGCGGGCAATACAATCATCCTTTTTTGACGGGTATTTGCAACAAACAAGCGGATCTAAAAAAAGGAAACCTTGGCTTTGCGCGAATTAATTGCACTTGTTCAAGGAACGTTCTCTTCAGTATTTAAAGTAAGCACACTGGATCAAAACTGGGCTACAATGCCGCCATGAGGCTCAACTCCAAAAACGACCTCCAAACACTTCAAATGCCATTAAAAGGACAATTAGCGGCAAACAAAGGAGTGCCGCTCACTGACAACCGATTTCGGCACTAAAAAGACACTCATACTCGCAAAATTTCGTTGAACGCGTTCACGTCTCATTCACCGGTATGACTCTACATATGC
>Ga0058701_10001098_pt1 | contig 18762 bp, 11 predicted proteins | sample AgamicOrMae_FD_97039 | JGI IMG/M metagenome (GOLD analysis project Ga0058701, IMG submission 97039) | Agave microbial communities from Guanajuato, Mexico - Or.Ma.e | ecosystem: Host-associated > Plants > Phyllosphere > Phylloplane/Leaf | place: Guanajuato, Mexico | collected 2012-06-04
AAGAGAAAGCTCTTTTCCTTTACTTCAAATATTAAATTTAGACCTGGTAATGTTCCTATTTTTATGTAATTCAAGGAGTATAAAAATATTTTTGGGAACCACTCTTCAAGAAGCAGTAGATAAATGCGAATACTCTAAACCTGATCTAAACACAGGGGCAAATGACGTGTGCTGTAATATCCCTCACCAAACGTGATAATTCAAATTTGGTACGTTGGTGTCGACTTTGAAATTATTGGTACCTACTCTTAAGAAAAAAAATCGTTTTTGCCCAAAACAATGTCGAAACCAGCTAGATATTTACAGAAAAAAATATTGGTAAATTTAGCTTGAGATGTTGCAGAGTTGTCTTTTTAGGAGAATTACTTACTCTTGAACGCTTGCTCAGGATCGGCGTCTTTTCGCTGAGGCTTTCTTCCAGAGGTATCAAGCTTTGATCCGTCTCGCCTTCGCTGAGAGGTCGACGACGCACACCCCAGTTAAAGTTATCAGTGCTTTCACCCTGAAAAAAAAAAAGAAATTGAATTTTACAATTGATCAAATTTTTAGTCTTGCTGAAACGCTGACAGGTATTTTGCTGCTAAACAATCGATTTATTTCTGATACCTCATTCTGGAGTCAATGAATGTCACATTTATGCAAAAGATGGGTTAGATCGAACTTACCTCGACACTTTCGCTCTCATACTCCAGAAAATCGAAGTCCTTGAAAACTCCAAACTGATCCGTAGCGTTGTCGTCGCGGCGCGAGCCACCAGATAGGTCCGGGGCGGACACTTCCTCTGTCGACGACGCCATACTGGACTGCCTTTCCATCAGATCCGAACTCTGGCTGAAGATAACCTACAAAGCAAAATCAAATTTTCACGATAAATTCTTTGACTACTTCGGTACGTACGGGCTTCTTCTGAGATTAAATCCTGCAACCTAAAGCTGTTGTTTAATTATGTATTGCATGCGAAAATGATGAGATTACTTGCACAGCAAAACTGTAAAAAAGGGAGGTTTACTGTAAATGTGTTGGCACACTCGATTCCGATGACATTTGCTATTTAAACTAGATTAAGTAACTGGTCAGAATATTGTTAACTCTTGGTCTTATATGGGTGGTTACGAAATAATGTTTAGTACCTAGTCCATGGTATGACAAAAAAAAAGATTGTTATAAGACACTTGATAAACAAGTTTTGACGAGTACGAGTTAGTCGCAACTGGCTTATAAAGTGAGGGACTATCATCTTGAAAATACAAGAGGAAAACTTGTTAGTCCACCGGTGGATGAAGTTCAAGCTTGATTACTGCGAATGGATAAGAGAACATCGATGAAATCTTATTATATGGCTCAGTTGATTACATATTAATAAAGATAAGGAAATTTCCGGAGTCTCCTTTGTATGTAAGAAAATCTTCCAGAAAAATCATCGGTCGAAAGTCAGACATAAACATGGAATCTTCAGACGCTGCACAACAAGAAGCAACTATGATTAATATTCGATGGATGTTAATTTTGCAAAACGGAAAACCAGGTCACATACTCAAAACAGTTAAATGCTGTCAAAAACCGGGGATGCGCGAAAAAATCGGCTATACTCGCAAGGTGCCTCATAGGGAGTAAGTAATTAGACCATGAGACATACATCGCAAAACATTTTTCAAAAAAAAACTCAAGCTCCAAACGACGTCAAAGACTTCGATGCACGAGGCTGCAAAAGACTGTTAAGCGCTGCCCGAGCGTTGTGCTGCGAAAGCATCAAGTGGTGTATTGAGATTATTGGCAAGTCTTACCGGGATCCAGACATTCAAAACCAAGCATTTCTTCACGGAATAGTTCTGACAGAAACCATTATGCGATTTTTTCTACGTCCAAAAATCAAGAATCTGACTGCAAAACCACTCTCGCTCCGATCAAAAGCACAAATGCGTTTAGGGATTAAAAGAGCGAACTCCCGAGAGAGCATGAGGCAAATTCCAGAAGCTCTTTATGTGCTCCAGTCAAAGAAATTTACGTTTGGAGGAGTGCTGGAAAGTGAATTTATTGATGCTTAAAAGATTTTCGCTGAGCTTAGACGCCTCAAAAAATGCAGCGCAAAGAAGAACAGCAATAATCCAGCATGGTTAAAGCAGTTAGTAACTCTGGTACATTGCGGTGATTGATTGATAGGCGATTATTGTTGGAAGCGATCCTGAAATAAAGTGTTTCGAATTCAACCGTAAATCTATGCATTTTAGGACAATGTCACTACCACCCGTAAAACTGCACAAAAACAGGACAAAAAAAAATGGTCTGCAATCTTAACCGTATGTAAAAGAGCCGTGTGCAGTAACCTCATAGATTGAGCAGTCAAACAATGTAAAAAAAAAAACAGATACTGGTAGTAGCTACGAAGTTGAACTGACAAGGGAACCTCTCCTACCATAGAATTTGAGATCTCGTTGAAAATTTGCAGATGCAATCGAAAGGCTTATAAATATGCTAGAGCTTGAAATTAGTTGCCGACATTCACCAGCACCCCTGCAACAGAGCGCTAAAGTTGGCCCTTCCTCTACCCCCTCACCTATAAAGAAGCAATCACATGGTGAGGGGGGGGGGAGTGGAAGTACCAACTATAACGCTCTGTTGCAGGGGCGCTTGTGAATATCCGCACCTGATTTCAAGTTCTAGCAAATATCTTGGCCTTTCGAATGCTTCTGCAAATTTTCAACGAGATCTGTAATTCTATGGTCCGAGATGTTCCCTTGTGAGATTCCTGTCAAAGACCTAAACTTGACTTTCATCAGAAAAGGCGATGTTTAACAATATTACTCTTCTTGGAGAATTCACTTCTAATTAACAGCTGGTTTTCTTAAGAGTAAGGCTTCAAATACATTGGCTGCATGTTAGCGTTTTCTTTCCTGTTGCTTTATTAGATTCGCTTCAAGCGTTTGGTGAAATAACAATTACGAAAGCCGAAGCGTCTTAAATTTTACACTCTGTTAGTTGTGCACCGTGCTATGAGTTATTAAAATTACGAAGAAAGAGTCTCAAGTGGGACAGTCGCGTTTTAAAACGATACTATTTCTTTAAATGGCTATGATACAAATCAGTCATGGTATTCATTAAATAAAATAGCCCCTCAAGTGGCGAATAATGAAGGAATGGTTATCATTTGTTCCGTTAAAGGTTCCGTTAAAGGAATGTCCCACTTAAGGCACTTGTCTGTGGCTTGTCTTGTGCTGATTATTGGCCAGTGGATTAATGGCAAGCCATGCATATGGCAACACTTCTCACAGAGACAGGAAAGAGATATGAATTCCAGTTACCTTGTTGATTGAGATAATTAAACCATCCTAGAGAATAGAGACAAGAGAGGTAATAAATAGAAAACAAGATACGAAATTCGTAGGTAGATTAACAAATAGGCTTAAATTTTCAGGTACGTTATATAATCCCTAAAAAAATCAACAAATTGATAAGTACCAGTAACCTTCCGAAATACTTAAGAAATAAGAAACATAGCAGGAGGACTGTGAACAATGTTGCCAGATTTCGCGACTCAAATTCTTTGAAACGCGGTTAAATTTAAAATCGGTGAGGATAACTATTAATTCCATTTTTGGATTGCTTAGCTCGAGAGCGATCCACAACGAAGCCGACATGCTGCATTATTACTTTTGGTTCTCCAGTTGATCGCAGTTAAAATTGACTAAATTGCAAAATCTGGCAACACTGAATTGTGAACATTGCAGGAGTACTGCACTCCACAAGCACCCAAGCCAGAGCGTAGAGCGTGCTTTGGGAATATTTAATGACCAGAAGGCTGAAGAATTTACATAGGAATAAACCCTTCCCGCGTGAGAGACGCGCACATGTCACCTCAGATGATTGAAGAGTGACATACGCGCTGCAGATCACTGATAGAAACATAATGAGGAGTGGCACATTTCGTCAGCCAAAGCTCAGTTCCTGATCAATAAGATCTTTTTTATTTTAATGTCATAAGACTGCTTACAATTAGATAAGGACGAAATGTTTTCGTATTTTTGATTATGTGTTCGCACCACTAACACCAATCTCTAAAATTGGATGATCTCAAGGGTATCTTCTTCAAACCCTGTATTTTTAAAGAAATTCCGATTTCTACAGAAATTTCGTAACATATTATTTACAGTCACGTCGAGAATAAAGAGACAGTACCTAACTAATATCACTCGAGAGAGGCTCTTTACAAGAAATTTACAAAGGTTCATTTCGATGAGGACGATTACTGACTTAGTTGTGCTTACCGATGGGCTCTTGGGCAGACCAACACGTTGACCACACGTGGTTAACACGTTGACAAGACATTCCCGCACCCGACCCTGTAAACAATAAAAAGTGTCAATACTCCGATCATTCCACGAAAAACAAAGTCAAATGGCGCCGAATTGTGAGAATCAATTACCTGTGACATCCAGGGCCTTTTCCATCCAGAAATCGAGTTGCTTTCAGCGGGAGAAAGAGAGACTGAACGCCTAGGAGAAGGCACTGCTGCAATGCCTGAAAGCCCAGTGACTGAGGTATCAGCCAAGCTCGTGGCACTTTCTTTTTCTTTTTCTTCTTTGTCTTTGTCTTTATTGAGAAGACGTCGACCGATCACAGGTGTCTGAGAGAGATCGAAAGTGAACTCCATCGTTCGTCCTGTGCAAGAGGAGAAAGTTCAAGTTTCAAGAGAAGTCTTAAGCTTAACTTAAGAATAGGAAAACGTGGGGGTACGCTTGTAGAATGAGGCATGTCATTTGAATAGCACGGTTGGTCTTCAAACTGCGGGAGGGGCGCAAAGAGAGAGTGCTTGAAAATGAGCTACATTAGTTAAACCGAATGTGGCTCGTTTTCAAATGGTAGCCCAGTTCCAGTTGCTACGAAAATTTTGTCCACAACAAGTAGGTGAATAAATTGAGCGCTATCAAAAAATAAGTTACTATCTAATACAATAACTAGGTACGCGCCATTGTAAGGCAGGAGCGATTTAATAGTAAAATATTTACTGGGATACCCAATCTATAAAACCATTATCAGGCTGAAAGAAGCTAAATCTCAAAGCCCGGTCACCTATTTTATTTCTATCGACAAAATCTATTGTTATATTGTTGAGCGGTAAAGATCGAGAAGGTTGGCAGCCCTTGGTCAATGAAAACGCAGAATCTTTTCCCTTTCTTCGTTATTTAAATATTAAGGACTAGCTCTTTATTTTATAGCTAAAAATGTTGTTTTTATTCTCTACAAAAATGAATATTGATCTAAAAAAGTAAAAAAAAAAAGTATAAAAATTCAAACCTGGAAGTTCTTTTTTGGAGAAAACTTCGGAATCAGTAAAAGATGGGTGGGGTGATGAAGTGCTGACTTCCCAATGAGGCGGGTTATTTGAATGAGAAGATGACGAAGATGATGTGCCAGGAGCGACTAGGGACGAAGAACGGGTAACAACGAGTTTGAGAACCTTGAGAGCCTCCTTCCAATGAGGACCCTGAAAAACAGAGAATAAGGGTTACGCACTGTACTGTACAGCTGCAGAGGTTATTTCAGAGGGTGTGCAATCAAACAAGAGTTCCAACCTCTATATATTTCGCTATAACACGTAGTAAGTCTGCGTTGAAAGGTTGGGCGGCCGTTGATCCCAGATCAACGTAATGCAGCATACAGTGGATGATACTCAACACAGGTAACTGGACACTAGTTGGACCTTTTTCCAAAACCTGAATAAAAAAGACAAGAATTTATTTTGATTATTAGCGTTATTTTTTGATTCCACGTCTTTTTCCGAAAAGAACTGTTTCTCTTCTGAGAGCTTATTTGTCAATGAGACATAAATTCCTAACTAGATCGTCGGTTTAGGTTGGGTGCCAACGTTTAGAACTCCGAAATAAGATGTCCTGCGATCGAATCTCGATTAAAGCAAGAGTTTTGTTAGTTTCCCGCCATTCTGTAGCGAATGGCGAGCGTCTGCGACCTTTCGGAAGAGCTTCAAGGTGATACAAATGCAGGCGACCATTCACCCGCACCTTAGAAGGTTTCCAATCAATACTTATATTTAGGACCAAACCGAAGAACCACACTGTAAGTTTAAAAGGTTGTTTTTTCACTTCTTGTATTCTAACATTCCGAGCGGTGTGACAGCGACGCGAAGCCCATCAACTTAACCTTGCTTAACCTCACCTAACGGTTGCCTAGCCTGATAATACCGCCAAGAGGTGAGCAGCAAGGCCCTGCGACAGCCGAACGGAGCCATAACGAATCAAGGCACAAGGCACACGATCTGGCCTAACGTAAATTAAAGTAATCTCCGCGATCGCATATCCTTAATTACCATAACGTTATAAAAGACTAAACCAGGATATACCACGAGAAGTATCAAAAGGACGAGTTAGTAGTTAGACGAGTTAGTATAGAACATCAACAATTTTCAAATGATTACTCAAACTTGGCGTCACTTTTGATTTAATACCGTTCAAACTTAAATCATTTAAAATTAGGCGTTTCTTCTCCCGTCCAAAATAATTTACTATTCTGAACTTGCACAATCTCCGCTCTCTCGAACCCTGTTTTCTCACTCACTCAGGTCCACCATTTTTAAACAGGAGCATCCACATCCAATGAGGACGCTCCTGGTTACTAATGGCGGACCTAAACGAGCCAGAAACCGGAGTTCGGGGAGAGAGGCGGGAGATCGAGCAAACTCAAAATAAGTTAGTCAATGAAGAATTATGGAGGCAACCCACCCACTTACCTCAACTAAAAACGTCAGTATGTTGAAACTTAAATGCGCGTACGTATCGTGAAGATATTTAACAACGCATTTGGTCCATTGGAAGCTCTCCTTGCTGAAATTTCTTCTACTGTACAAAGTCATCACAGTTCCTAAATATTCCAGTTTCTTCCCCCGATCTGTGCTGGCAGCTGCGATGTTCTCCGCGCTCAAAACGCAGAGTTCGTTGGCGTCTTCAAAGTTGAGCAGCATGTAAGGCAACAGTGCTATGACATTCATGGGGAATGCCAGACTCTGAGTGGGGTCCACTACCGGTAGATCCAACAGAGGAGTGAATTGCGCCAGCAGTGTGACAACTGGTTCATACGTATTTGGGTTTGTGCAGCCCTGGAAGAGAAAAAGAACTGAGTTGAATATGCAAAGTTGTTTTCAACGGCGTATAGAAATAAAACCCACATGGCGCAAAGGACACAATAATCATAAATATTTTTTTAGTGCACTGGGATTTGAAACTAAGTTAAACCCACTACCGCCCAGCGATGCCGTTCGGCAACAGAAAAAAAAGTATTTTAGAAGATCTGTCTAGTTCAGTTTTGTAACAGCATCACCCCTCTGGAAATCTGAAATTTAATTATTTAGGCATTTTTCCGAAGCTTAAAACTGTATATTTTCATGGGAAAAAAAATCCTTTCAATTTCTCTTAAGCTGAATTTCACTCCATATACTTTGAGCTGTTATGGGTTAAGACATTGTTATGAGAGGCAACGCTGAGAACATTTTTAAGTTCCACGGAGTTTTTAAAAAGCGCAAAATCATTTTTTTTATGAGCCAAGCCATTTTTAACAGAAATTTAATCGAAAAGAAAAACAAAATCAGGGCACAAAATGATATTTTCGACTTTGCGCTGGGTTAATTTTTAGAATAATGGACATTCTTTCAGGAGAGTTTATCTGTATTTTCCATATGCATCACCCGAAAAAGTATGTCCACAGTTTTAATTTCAAAGGTAAAATTTTTCACTTCTTGTGTTCCGCTCTAATTTAATCTTTCATCCCATCGCAAGGATTGACGATAAATACAGTATCGCTTAGACTAAATTAACTAGGGTTAGGTTGACCAAGGCTAGATTACTCTCGGTTAACCTTAGTTGGTTTAGGTTTTCCGCTAGCGCTCCTCTCAGCTGTACCCAAGCGTGATGCCGCTTACTTCTCAGCGATAATCTTTGCTGCCGAGAAGAGTGGCATCAGGCTTAACATCCGTCAACTGAGGTCAAAGTTATGTTAGATTCATTTACAAGTCTTATGCCTCGCTTCAACGGTGCTCCGCCCAGCGATAAAAGGACGAACGCAAGATGATAAATATCCTATGAAACTTCCATTGTATGCTCTGATATGTGTTTCTTCATAGGACAATAACGATACATCCAATAAAAAATCGATCTGGTACAAATGCGTGTTTCAAAAAACGGTCAAATCAACGCGTTTGTTTGAAAAAACGATCAACTGCTTTTGTCATACATTGCAGCTGATCGTTTTTTGAAACGTATACTCTTTCACTTGATTGATTTTTGAAACACGCCCTTTAATATGATCGGTTATTTTACTGGAGGGATCGAATAATGGTACTTGCCTTTAAGAGGAGAGCGTGAACCCCAGGAAAACCGTTCCATCTCAGTTGTTGCTGAAGTTTCTCGACTTTGTCTCGCGCATCAGGCCTATCCAGAGGCAATCTATGCAGCACCCGGCTGAGAAGTCGCAAAGCTAGCAGGAACTCATGCTCGTAGTCGGATTCCAGCAACGAAGCCGCAAGCCAAAACAATTGAGCTAAAATTGTGAGCTTATCATCCTGTAAGTAAACCATAATATATGAAAATCGTGACTCCATCACACCCATAAAAAGAAAAGACAACAAACCTGTGAGGATGTATCTCCCAGAAGTTTTAAAGATTGCGCTGACCGAGATCTACATAAGTTGGTGGGATTACATTTATTTGACCTAGATTCCAACTGGGACATCACGCGTCCACGCATTTCTGTAAACACGATGAAGAAGCTGTTGAACAAATGTTAGAAGCGGCAAAAACTTTTTGTAGAAGCAAAACAGTACCCCCTTTTTCTTATCTGCAGAGTAATTTTTGTAGTCTTTTCTGTCTCTGTAGAGAGCGTTTACACATTAATGACTAATTTGTATTTGACACATTTCCGATGATACAACAATGGGGTACTAGACCAATTTTTATCGAGATAGACATCAGAAAGAGCTCAAAAAATGACGAAGAAAAGTCAAAAGCAAGACCTAGATACGATCACCTGATCGCCCGGAAATCGAGTTCAAAGATGCCTGTAACGTCACAGAATCCGTAAATTTTGCCGAATTCCACGGATTCTATGACAGGCAACTTTGAACTCGATTTCCAGGCGATCGGCTGATTGTATATCTAGGTTCTGCTTCTGAATTTTCTTTGTCTTTTTTTTAGCTCTTTCTGATGGCTATCTCAATAAAAAAAAATGGTCAAGTACCCCATTTCAAGTAAACAAATGAGATTCATTTTCCACAAAAGGAGAATTTTACGTCTGAATGCTGCGCATGATCTGTCAGTGTCACATTTACAGCACGCCGATATGAGTTCGGAACTTTCGTCGTGACCTCATTGAAAAGTTGGACCAAATACGTATAAGACGTTCAATATGCTCACAGTAAATACGACGTTCCTAAAGTAGCTTGCCGTCATGCTCTGATAAATCAATAACAACTGTAGCTTGATAACGCGATTTTTGGAGAAGCAAAGACAAATACCGGTAAGATAAAAAAAGACTTGCCCTTCGATTCGTTTGTGATTGGTTGAGAAGTTTTCCGGGTGAAACAAGCGACGGAGCAACTCGTGCTGCGAGTATGCCCCGACGCCCCCGCGTGGCCGGCGATGGGGCTCCCGGAAGTGCTGAGCGCAGCGGCAGCACCTCCACCCGCACTCCGTTTCCCTCCTTCTTTGTTGTTCAAATTTGGCGTTGATTTGAAAATTTCTTTCATAAAATCAAGAGGACGGAAGTCTGATTCCAAGGAGTCGACCGCGGCCTCCAGAGTCAGCAAAAGTTCGGTTACGTAACCCTGAAACAGATACAAAATTCATGGCCATAAGAAAGGAATGAGAGACCATTCAGATACAATTATCTTCAGTCCCCCGTCCCCACTAATTTAATATATTTTTTTTTAAGGGAGTGTCTATTGACCCGACTTCCCTAGTTAAAATGTATTAGGTTGGGTTCCGTGTGATCAAGTCACCCTGCCTTAATGCATGTTGGGTCAATAGCAAACCCCTATTTTTTTTAAATTAGCTTTAAGTCGTGTGAGAATCACCTCTCTTCATTAACCCATTTCGAACGAATTTAAGTAAGATCATGATAAATTTGTAGGAGGGTACGTTAAATAGAAAGGGTGCAGGGTGTTCCTTGCCTTACTCATGAATGCTAAGAGACAAGGCCTCCTCGTTAGGATTGATAGTATGGTTTGGCGGTTCAAATTATCTCGTAGCCTCAAAAAATCCGACTTGTATCACCCTAAGATTGTGCACTACAGAGGATATTTGAATCTTTCGGCTTCAAGAAAATAAAGTGTGATTCAGAAGTCATATGAGAAGAAAAGGAAGCGATGGAATCTCACACTCCTAAAATTATATCTGTTTATACTTGTGTTCTTGCGTATCGTTGCTCATTCATCTGATTTGCAGGAAAAAAAGAGGATTTCGTAATACAAGGTTACTGAGGCAGGATTTCAAAATACAAGGTTATTAGGGCTTGAGTTTTCCCATCTCTTCCCCTGTAGAAACCGTACTTTTCTCTCAAAACCCCTATTTCCGATAAAGAGTATGCACACGACCCCTTATATTATCACACCATGAGACTTGCACGTACTACTGTCATGCTCGCACAGTTGTATCCCAGGAGCGCCTGAAAAGTAAAATATAGGCAACCAAGACACACGCGCGCAACGCGTGTTGCCTATACCGTTGTTATCAGGGGCTCCTACAGGACTCCTCAAGATTTATAACAAGTCACTCATTCAAAGGGTACTCAGGCGTTTGTTGAGGGAGTCTGGTCCCATATTCAACTTTGGAGATGTGTAAGAATATCTTAAATGAAGAGTTTGATATACTCTCCGTTGACGCGAGGGCCTAAATACAAGTTACGCTCGCGAACCGAAAACCGGCCAAAGCACAGAATTCAAACTCATCACGATCATTCAATGTAGGAATAATATCAACGTGTAGTATGTGATTTGTTACCTGCATGTCTTCTCCCTGCTCTGCAACGGTTTCAACAAGTCGAGACAAAATGTCTGAGAGCATTCTGGACGTGATAGGGACGTGCAGCGCTCGGAAGACCTGGAGCGACCTTCCGGCGTAATGTCTGCTGGAACACGACAGGCCCAGCTGCAACGCGGTTTGAGCCCAACGCTCGCTGATCACAGCGTGAGGCAAAGACTCGTGGAAAACTCTCAGAACGTGCTGCAAAAACACGTCGAGCTGCTCTGCCGACCGGACTGACCACACTTTCGCGGTTATGTCTTCGTAACTCCATAAGGGCGAATGCCTGAAACACGCATCATAACAGGTTATGTTTGGTGGGCGTTGCGACCATAAGTTTAAAGAGAGGGTTCGAACAAAGACCTACATTTGTGACCTTTACGAAAAAGCACGCGTTTTCTATTAATTACCAAGAAAGCGCTTTCTTCATTTTGTGTTCAATCTTTTGCTGTCTACAATGGGAGAGTACAAAAGGCAATCACCCAATCCCAGTTAACCTTACATCGAGCCATATGCCGTTCATTTTTCGGCAGCAAATGGCAAAAAGCCAGGAGAAAAGCGGCAACATGCTCAGTGGAAGCTGAGCGGAGGAATCGCGAGTTAAGGCCCAACGCACTTAACCTCACCTAGGATGAGCTAGACTTGGTTAACCTATCCCATGTTAACACAACCTACGTGATTGGATATCAATAATTTTTGTACTGTGATGGTAATAAAAAATGAAATCAAAGTGGGGCAGCCTGGAAAACGTCACCTTTTTATCATACGATGATCGATAAAAGTATTGAAATAATGAAGCCTGTGGGAGACCGTAATTTATCTATCTACGAGAAAACTTTATGCAGGAGCTAAGCTGACTAGAGCAGTGATCCGCTGATTAGTTTGAAAATGTATTGTCATTTAGGGCAAAGGTCTTACGGACATCGGGGCTTGAAAACAACATTTTGTAATCCTCTATCTTACGTACTAATTCATTGGAAATAAGGTATGTTCACATAGGTCATACACTGGAAGAAGTTTACCTGTGCGCTAGAAAATGAATAAGTGACTTGATGACATCTTGAATCGCCATGTTCGGCCCCGGCAGGGGCTGGGGACTTATCCATGGGGTGCTCTCCTCCGGTATAACTATGACAGGAGGTACTGGCGAAGGTGCAGACGCCGTTTGAGGAGTTACAGGAATGTTGCTCGCTGGATCTGAAAGCAACAGAAAAATATCAACACCCCGAACGAGGGCAAGATGATCTCACTAAACATCTTCCTTCAATGATCTCACTGAACATCTTCTTTCAATGATCTCACTAAACATCTTCCTTCAATGATCTCACTAAACATCTGCCTTCAATGGTCTCTCAAAAATACTTTCCTCGCACAACGTAAAACAAAAAACTACCGTGGTCTTAATTATTCACGGCACGAGACTTATCTTCCCAAATTCCTATTAACACTCTTTAATTACAAAGGTTATTCCATTCTCTAATTTTTTTTCATGAGACGAGCGGAGCAACAGCGAAGCGAGACATACAGCACCTAACGTCATCTATTCCTGAATTAACATACGCGATCGCATGTCGTTCGTTCTTGCAAGGTTACAAAAGGTTTAATCGCAATAAATCGCAGGAAGAACATTTAATTTGAACGGTGGCATTTTCTACTTATTGCACTCCACCCTGAGTTTAATATTTAGTAATATATTGAGTTTATTTTTTATTACCCTTCGAGAGATAACGATATACAGCCAAGTAGGTTTGGCGAAGTTACCCCTGGTATAGTTAGGTTAGGTTGACCTACTTATGTCACATGCGCAGAGCTTCGCTCCGATGCATTTTCGCTAGGCTGCAACCAAGCGGAATGCTGCTTACTTCTCGGCGGCAATCACTGCCGCCAAGAAGTCTGCATGCTTGGCAACCGTCACATCAGTTAGCTTAGGATGAAATCCTCACACCTTACTGCGCGCGGGTCAGCGAAGAAAGGTGGAACACAAGAGATAGGAAATGCGACCTTTTAAATTAACAATACGAAAAACGCGACCTTAAAAAATTATAGTGAACGATTAGTGGAACACTAATTTTCCCTGTTGAGTACTTGGATTTCACGGTTATCCGCTTGTTCCGTATATTTCTCATATTTCTGATTCCTTCTACTTCATACAGCGTTCGTCGTTTGTGAATAGTTTATCTTTTATCTTCACGTTTTGTCTCTAATTGATCAGTCATCGCTTTGAAATCTTCCAGGAGGGGTTAATTGGTGTTAATCGTGATTTCCCCGCAAATCACAATCTTTAAAGCGAGTTAAATTCAACAACGCCTTCTTTAGCTGCAAAATCCCTTATTATTTTACGAAAGTCTTCCTTTAATTCTTTTATCAGCCGAATAGAGGTTGAATATTGGTTTACTGCACCAGTTCAACACTCTAATGAGTCCGGAGGCGCTAAAACTCTGCTGTAATGGATGAGTTGAATCAGCGCTGCGTTGAAAAGGGCCAAGAGTCCTTTAAACCATCCATTAACGCACGTCCCTTCCGTGCTTCGGTGGGGAGGACACTCACTCTATCAGAACTTTTTCCAGCTTTCCATCGAGAATAATCGAACCACCTTCCTCATTAGAAAGAAGCTTCCCACGTTCACTCTCGACTTCATCAACGGTATCAACCTTTAATGGGCACTTCAATTTGGAATCAAAACTTTTTTTTTCCAAGAATACTGTAGTTAAGCACAAACCATTTTTCAAAAACGCTCCTTTTAAACGCGATTCTAGGACCTTCCCACTTATTCTCTTTTCCAGATCTTGGAAGTAAAAAAGATTCATTTGCTAGTGAAGTATTTCTCTGTTGGTGAGAACAAAGGACATTGAGGAGCGAATGTTCTCCGAAATTGAAAGTCCTGCAGGACTCCGCTTCCAAAAGTTGCATATGAATTAAACTTTCAAATGGTGTATCTGCCGATTGAGTTGATTTACCCAATTCATTATCCCTTGCAGTTTTCTTTTTGAGTGTGTCTATTGACCCGATTGCTCTTTAAGTTGGGTTCCGTGCGTTCAAGTCACCACCCATTTGAAACGCATTAGGTTGGTTACGTGCGTTCAGGTCTCCCTATATTAATGCATGTCGGGTCAATAGCAACACCCTGTCTTTTTTCCGCCTCTCTCCGATTGGGCCTGTATGCATATTAACAAGCGTCGCCGTAAGACTCATTTCGGCAGGTGAAAACGGTCGTAATCGTTTTAAAAGCATAAGCCGTTTGAAAATTTAGGTCTTGAACGGTTTTATTGTCAAAACCTTATTACTGTGGGATTTCTACTTTCGGAGATCGTTGGCTCCCCGATTCACTCATTAAATTATTCGCTAAACAGAGAACCAGGTCCATTGATAGCTTTGTCTCCCTCTTACCTTGAGTGCCACCAGTAGTGTTGCCTGCGTTCGTCAAATAACTGTCGAATTCAGGATGTGGTTCTGAAACGAAAAGCGGTGCGATCTTTAAAACAAGTCACAGCCTTGTGGATGTCGCTGTTTTACGGAACACGTACGACGTTAATCAAATTTTGCCTGTTTGCTTTGATTGGGACACATTCTATGCGGCAACTCCACAGCCTGAATGTATTTGTATCTGTTCAAAGAGTACTTTACTATTGAGCTCCATTGTCATAGATGAAGACTTTGCCAGGCTGGGAGCAGCTCTTGCCCCCCCCCCCTCTTAAGCGAGACAATAACTTTGGGATTCGCAACTCAAAACACAAAAGAAGAACCTTTCTGCGAAATTCACGTCCAAAATTTTGCTATATTCCGTAATTCATTCAAGAATGTTAACATTCAGCTTCAATGTAGCGAAATTCACGTTAACTAATGTTTAAAGCGATAGCGTAGGTTAAAATACATAAGGGTGTGTCTATTGATCCGACTGCCCCATTTAGTACGTATTAGGTTAGGTCCCGTGCGTACAAGTCAGCTCCCATTTAAAATGCATTAGGTTGGTTACGTGCATTCAAGTCTCCCTATATTAATGCATGTCGGGTCAATCGCAACACCCATACATAAATTTTAAGTCTAGTCACCAATGGCAACCAACGACAAACAGCTACGAGAGGACTGTGAGATGCCGAGACTACGCTTATTCTGCTAATATATCGGCGCAGGATTAAAGTAAAAATTAATTTCTTTTTTGGCAACGAAACCCGATGGACTAACTTTGGAATTTCATGGGTAAAAAATACGAAGTGGCCATTGGCCATTCGCCCACCTGCGCCATATCAAATTTATTAGGTTGGGTTCCGTGCGTTCAAGTCATCTCCCATTTAAAATGCATTACGTGCGTTCAAGTCTCCATGTATTTGCGCTGACGGGCGAATAGCCACGACCTTTTTTTTTCTTTCTTCACAGAAGAGAGAGGTTGTGAATTAAGTTTGTACCTGTGAAGTTATGAGGGACAACGGGGAGCTGGGGTCGGGGCACTGCGAGTCCGAGTTGCTGGGTCTCGGCTGAGAGGAGGATTCCGGCGACGGTGAGATGGTCGTTGTGGCTGGCGACGACGACGAGCATGTTGAGCAGTAGGCGGCGACAATGGTGGTGCACCAGCTGGCGCGAGTGATCCAGGCCCAGGAACGACATGTGCAGCATCAGCGGCACGTGGATGGACCAGTCCACGTCCACGCCATCCACGACGACGTCCGTCAGCAGCATCACGGCCAGATTGCACCTGGACACACGCATCACATTCAGTCTCCGCTGCGACATCATGACGATCATTTTCAGTTAACCCATAACAGCACAACGTATTTAGAGAGAAATTTAGCGAAAGAGATATGCGAAGGATTTTTTCCATTAAATTACGCAATTTCAAGCTTTGGAAAATGCCTAAATCATTAAATTTCATGTTTCCAGAGGGGTGATATTTTTTAAAATAAGACAATACTGAACTAGAAAAATCCTCCAAAATAAATTGTTCTGTTGCCCAACGGCATCGCTGGGCGGTAAAGGGTTAAGACACATCTAATTAACTTGCGCCCAGCGATGTCGTTAGGAAACAAAAAAAAATTAGAGCATCTTTCCAATTCAGTATTATCACAATTTAAAATGTATCACTCCTATGGAAAAGTGAAATTAATTTAGGCATTTTTCGAAGCTTGACATTGCATATTTTAACGAAAAAAAACCTTCCAATTTCTCTTAAAAGCTAAATTTCACTCCAAATACTTTGGGCTGTTATGGGTAAACCAAGCCCATATGGGTTATCCATAAGGGAACGTCCATAAAATACCAGCTCTTTCACAGAAGAAAGAGGAGGGTCAAGCTTCGGGTAGGATTCATCACAGTATAAACAAAAACCCGTTTTGGCGAATGCTACACTTGTTTGAGTTGTGAAACGGACTTTCCTAGACTGAAACAAGGATCACCACCTCTCAACCACAACGGCTGTTCTGTTTGTCATCGCGCACTTTGCGAAATCGTATAAAAAAAAAAACTATTTCTTAGCTTTAATTTGTTCGAATCAGCTGTAAAGGGACTCCACAGCACAATATATGGAAAAAGTATTTCAGTGAACTTGCCTTTGCCTGAAAACAAGCATTGAATTCCTTTTTATTATTTCGAGCGAATTTTCCTTTTTTTTTATGTCCTCAAAAACTCTGTCTAGCTAGAAATGGTCTCTCGAAACGAGAGGGGGGGGGAATCAAGAGCAAGAGGGATGCGATTGGACTGCTCGACAAGGCCAGGTCCTGTGAGACTGTGCCACTGCGAGTTTGGACGGATGTTTTTGCCTTCGTCCCCCCCCCATCTTCCAAGAAAGTCACCTCCTTCCTAAACAAAGTTTTGGCCGCTCAGAGAACATTTATACAAATTAGAAAATGGCACCCACTCTAGGCAACCAAATCTTTTTTTCTTTTTTAAAAAAAAATATTTTTTTATTTACCGAAAGACCATGATTTTGTGCGTCGGGTCATTTCTCATATCTTGAGCATAGAGTATTTTACTCTATGTCTTGAGTAATGCGTCAAAATATGCTGCACTAAAGATCCACAAAACAACTGAGTTGATAATACAACAAATAAAGCTTAGAGTAAGTAGAAAAAAGCAAATAATTGACCAATTACTTTCAATCAATTAGCATTACAATTAATTTCATGTGACTAATGACATTTCATTTAGCACCACCGGTTTTTGATAACGACAGAATGTTTTAATTAGCAACAGCGGTTTTGATTAGTACAGAGTGTTCAGATAAACAAGCGAAAAGATTGCACGACTGATTTTTTTAAAACTTGTATGATAATCCAATTAATTCAGAAAAATAGAAGTTTCATAAAAAAAGAGGATCATATTTTTTCCATCACTTTTCTATGATTTCTCCATGGTATAAAAATTCTATTACTTTTTAGGATTTCCATGTTTTCTAGGAATGTAGTCACCCTGTTAATATGTCGTTGAAAAGAGTACCGCATTTTCCGATCAAACAGATAAAACCGTACCCAATGATATTTCGAATACAAATAAACCGCACGGCAAGACGTTTAATTACTAACATCCACTTCGTTAATTATTCTGTTGTGCCATTCCCGGGGTAAAGTTCAGAGTTCATGAATTTTTCATGGCTACCTCGTAATGCAAAGATAATCCCACATGACCACCATGAGGTCACATGACGTCACATGACACCAAGCCGTCAAGTCCATTTCGGTCATTGATGTGAGAGTAGTGAGATGCAACGTGTTAATTCACTGCATAATAGTGCTGCTGTTTCGACCTTCAATTTAAAAGCTTTCCGACCACGAAGGGTACCCATCATATAAATCCGCAGGGCAGTTTAACCTAACCATGTTATCGTGGTCGGATCAGCATTAGCAGCGGTGTTAAAACAAGAGGGCGCTTTCGGTTGGATTTCAGTCCGCAATGATAAAAGCAAATATTGAGTTTACCGGAGTGGTTTCACTCTGTGCTTTCAAGAAGGCTCCTTTAAGAAAAATATGACCCTAAGAACCATGTTTGGTCAAATCCTATAAGCATATTGAAAGAATTATTCACTTCAGGGGGGTTTGATCTCTTATACCATCACCAGTCGCAAAGTCGTTAAAACTCTCAAAACTTACAGGTGACATGGACTGCATGGCTGGTTCAAATTTTAGACCCGGTTACCGCCGTGTTTTTTTACATTTTGACGAGTTAAATTTTGCGGATTTACAGTGAGAAGATTTATTTACACACAGGGAATGACTCTTGATTGTTTTATGAAATTTTCTACATTGATTTTAAAGTTTTAACTAACCTTGACTCGTCTGAAGGGATCAACCACCCTTAAGAAACTCTAAACATCAAAAAGCTTCATTTACCGCAGTTTGATAGAAATTAAAATTTAAGATGTCCCTCTTTCTCCGCGCCCTATCTTTCTTGACGAGACATAACTATCAATCTTGTGCTTTGGGCTACCAATCACGTTCATTATACCAATCACGTTGTTGTCCACACTACGAACTAACGGTGAACAATTTCGGGGGGCATTCGATAGCGCCAAAAACCACAAGCGCCAGCGCCGCAAGCGCCAGTCCGTAACCGCCAGTCCGTAACCGCCAAACGAGAAAAGTCGCAAACGCTAAAGTTCGTATAGGTTAGGTTAGGTCAAGGAAGGTTAAGTTTAGGCTAAGTTAGGTTAGGTTAAGTTAGGTTAGGTAAGGTTAGTATTGCGGTTAAGACCTTTGGCGTTTGCGACTTTTCTCGTTTGGCGGTTACGGATTGGCGCTTGCGGCGTTGGCGCTTG
>Ga0058701_10001099_pt1 | contig 18746 bp, 9 predicted proteins | sample AgamicOrMae_FD_97039 | JGI IMG/M metagenome (GOLD analysis project Ga0058701, IMG submission 97039) | Agave microbial communities from Guanajuato, Mexico - Or.Ma.e | ecosystem: Host-associated > Plants > Phyllosphere > Phylloplane/Leaf | place: Guanajuato, Mexico | collected 2012-06-04
AACCACAAGCGCCAACGCCGCAAGCGCCAGTCCGTAACCGCCAAACGAGAAAAGTCGCAAACGCCAAAGTTCGTGTAGGTTAGGTCAAGTTAGGTTAAGTTAGGTTAGGTGAGGTAAGGTTAGTATTCCGGTTAAGACCTTTGGCGTTTGCGACTTTTCTCGTTTGGCGGTTACGGATTGGCGCTTGCGGCGTTTGCGCTTGTGGTTTTTGGCGCTTATGACAGCTACCCGGATTTTATTCTCGTTAGTTTGTCGTTTTTTTGTTCATTTTAAACCATGCATACCAAACTACAAAAGTTCAATTTGGAAATCCACTAAAGCTCATTAGTTTTATCCCAAAATATTGTGAAACATTTTTTTTCAGCGGAAGAAATATTTTCGGTATATGGATTATATCAAAACTTTGAGTGGATTCTAGCGAACGACGATTTTTTTTCGGCGTGTCGCCTCTGGAGGCACTTTCTGATATACATGGCCTTCTCTGGTTGGCTGACCCCTCAGTTCGTTTTGTGTGACCAAATTTAGTGTGTTTGCTTGGTATGGGGGTCCATACTTAAAATATTAATGTCTCGGGCCGGAGAGAGTTTGTGTAGTGCTGGCAGGCCCTGAGTCAAGGTGACACGCGCTCGGTGCCGGCGAACTGTTCCTCGCTGGAACGTTGAGCCTCAACCTCCACTAATGGAAAATTTACGCAATTTTCATTCAAACTGTCGATTTAAAAGGCACCTGCTGTCTCTCAACGCACCGTATCACAGAGCGTTGAATTTTTCATACTCTTTGGCCATGCCTCATTTTTTGATGCATAGCTGAAAAAGGAGTGGGAAAGAGGGCAAAACCTTGAAAAGCGTTTGAAAATACGCGAAAACTTCTGAAATGAAAAACTTAAATACGATAGTCAAAAAGTTGCTGTATTTAACTCTAGGTCCGTTTCTACCAAAGGACACTATTTTGTTAGCGCATGGAAGCTTAAAAATCAATCCTTTTTTTCGTACAGACTTTAATTTTTACCGGTTGTAATCTTTAAAAACAAAAACTACCCGTTGTTATCCTCGTGATCCGGAGGTAGACACGCTGACCACTCAGCCACGCCGCCGCGTTGTCTAGCGGCAAAAATATACGCAATAAGAACTCAACCTGGTTGTCTCGAAGTCTAGGGTGCAACCATATCTCCCCGTCTCCATTAAATCTCTCAGAGTTGCGTACCGCAATTCTTGAGAAGTTGAAAAACTGGCTTATAGTTGAATATTCGATCTTCTATCACTACCTTGGATTTAGGCTTATGGTGCGTTTATTTTAGTGTAAGCTATAATTACGGAGTCGCCTTTCAAACCAAAGCGAGGGGAGTTGTTGACTCTATCATGGGAAAACAAATATTATCACTCAGCGGGTTTCCCCAGATTACTCGCTGTATTTCTTCAACCTATGAAGTCATCCATGCATGACGTCACACAACGTAAATGCCGTTAAACCATCGCGAATTTCGATGGAAAGAATTATAATGTTTAGCCGCTCTAAAGTGTTAATCCAACTTTGGAGTTTAACAACCTCTGATGTGAATACATACACCGCATTGTTGAATCGAGAATCAGAGCTTCCTTCTTGAGATAGTTTTAGACTTTTCCATTTTGTGCAACATCGTTTGCCTTGGTTTACTAACTTGTAATACGGATCTTTTTGTGCCCAGGAAATTCATGAAAGTTACAAAAATGTAATTTTGAAGTTCTACTCTATGTACATAACGTTTTCGTATCAAGGAAAAAATAAAACATAAAACAAAATTATTGAGGTTTAAAATCTTGTAACTCGGTTTTTTAAGGGGGATCTAGCAACGCCATCTTGAAAAATTCAGTTTTTGACGCAGTACTCACTTCACGGCTGCGATATCAAAAATCGGCCGCCGTCGATTTGTAAACATAATCATCAGCTATCTGAATATTAAAAAATGACCTACATAACTATCACCTCACGACCAGAAAATTTAAAACGGATTGAAATATGAGAAAACGAGCGTTTTACATTTTCTGGGCGTGAGGTTATAGTTAAGAAAGTCATATTTTTATTTTCAGGCAGGTAATGATTATGTTTACAAATTGACATTGGCCGATTTTTGATATCGCAGCTCTGAAGTGAGTGCGTCAAAAACGGAATTTGCAAGATGTCGTCGCTAGATTCCCCTTAAAGCCATACAGATCGATAAAAATGTTCATATATAAATTTTCTAGGCTTAAAATCGTGTTTTTTGAACTTTTCGGAGGTTTGCGTTGAACGAATTCAGTTTAGACGACGAAATCTGTGGAGATAATTTTGTTGTTTGAGGATGGAAACATAAATAGATTGGGTTCAAATGTATCCAAATAGTGGGGTGTTTTAAAAATAGACAAGTCCTTCCTCAGTTCTCGCTGTGCTTTCTTGAAGTAAGAAAACATTTGGTTTCCCCGACGGAGCGAAGTTGTTTGGAGGAAGCAAGTTAAGGAGTCAAATGCATTAGCTAGTGTACTTTGCGAATTTTGGGGGCTTTGCTTTACCGAACACCTCTCTGCCACCGCCGCTGCTAACAGCAGCTCGACTTTGCAATGCAGTGTCGTTTCCTACTCCTAATTTTTATCTTAAAAATTTCATGCCTTCGCTTTTAGCGGAACTTTTAGATGTGCTGCATTGCTGTCAAACTGAGCTGTCGGAGGAAGGGTTTATACTAAGGCTATGTTTATTTTAAGCGCGTTTAAAGTGGACGCAGTCGAGGACAAGACCGCCGGGATGGAACAGGGCAAGATATTGTGGGCAGATTTATGGTCGCTCGTAAGGCACGGTGGCACGTTCGGAGCCCGGCTTTGATTTCTCATAATACGCCATTTTCGTGGGTCCTATCAAAAGACGGGACTTCGCTTAGCCTTTAGGACCACGCGATTGCGCGCAACGCACCACAATTCCGGGAACTTTTATATGTCAGCGATGACACGACTTTTGAACCCGGTGTTGTATAGAATGAATACGCACCTAGGATTTTGTACCTTAAGGGTATACGTACCCCGATTGTTTGTCGGGGATACTTATACCCTGCCAGGGTTTGTGTACCGGGTTTGTGTATTCCTGATAACTGTGCAGTGGGTATACATATCCTAAGGATCGTGTACCCCCCGGTACAAATTCTAGGGGGATAAGCACACCCATCCGGTCGTACCTTTTCCGTCGTCGAAAACTGAAAATGTTTACCTCTTTATGCGCAGGAAACGCATGGGAAAATAGTAGTGTTTTTTCTTGCAATGTAATAATATTTAGAACAGATATACTGTATAACAAAAATATCTTATATTTCTAGTACGGATTCAGAAAAAAAATATTTCTAAAACGGATACAAATATTTTTTTTAATATTTCTAGAACGGATACAGTGTTTTTTGTTGTTTTTTTTTCTTATTTATGTCTGGAACGGATACAATTTTTTTCTATGTCTAGAATGGATAAAATTTTTCTCTAATATTTTTAGAACGGATACAATATTTTCTTTCAAATATGTCTAGAACTGATACATTTTTTTCGAAAATTTCTAGAACAGATACATTTTTTTCTAATATTTCTAGAACGGATACAATGTTTTTATTAATATGTCTAGAAAGGATACAATTTTTTCTAATATTTCTAGGAGGGATTTTTTTTCCTATTTTTTCTTTAACGGATTCAACGTTTTTTTTTTCTCAAAAACGGCAGATGTTGATTTTGCTTAAAATACAAGAATTCGGTGTTAGTACATTGTCTTCGTTTATAGTTAAAAAGAGTCGAAGTAGAAAGTTTAGAATAAAATGGATATAAAAAATTCTGGTCAAATAATGCACGACCCTGTAAATTTAAATAATTTTTACTTGAACTATAATAATTGTGTGTTTTTATTGTTTCAGGTGAGTTGGCAGTGTGGCTTTAAATCCTTAGCGTGTGGGGTACTGTAAGTCTAGCTTTATTTTCTCCAAGACTCACTTATTCCGGTCTGCGGCTTTGTAGCTGCAACTGACAGAGTCTCCATGATTAAAAAGAGAAAAAGCCGAAGGCCAACGTAAATTTGCTGCGCGAATTCCGCGCTTGTTTCTATTGGTCAACTTTTTTCCATTCCGTTTTGGAGGACAAGAAACGCACGCTCGGGCCGCGGACGACTTTTACACATTTCTTTTCCCGAAGAAAAAGAAAAAAAAAAAAAACAAGCTATGTTTTGAATGCTGAATCTCTTCATAGCGGAAACCGCCGAGGGAAGCCGAGCGGAGCCGATCCCCAAATGACTACCATTCCGAACATTCCTCGGCAACCGCAGAAATGACATGAGTATGGAAAAATTATGCTCGTTTAAAAACAGATTCCGAGAGGCTTGAATAGTGTGCGAGGACGCTAATAACTCTGTTTGAGGACCCGCTGCATTTTATGGCCCCTTTTGTTGAGCAAACTGAAATTTGTGTAATGAATTTGACATGCGAATCGGGGGAAAACCTCAAATCTGCTATGATTTGGCTTTGAATCCCTCTTTTGTCTCAACGGCAAACATCCCTAAATCCCCGCAGAGAAATAATCAGCTCAGAAAACAATCAAATTTTTGACATCTAAAAGTTCAATTGATATGTACAGTTATATGTCAGTTCTATTCGCACGCGTAGTTAAAACAAGGGAGACTTGAACGCACGAAAACTAACCTAAAACATTTTGAATGGGAGGTGACTTACGCACAGAAACCAATCTAATACTTTTCAAATGGGGCAGCGTGTGAATAGTCATTTCGTATATTTACTGATCGATGGAATAGGGACTATTTGTATAGAGAAGATACTCAAAGTTAGACAAAGTTTTTTTTGTTTGTTTTTTTGCGAAAAATCGTCTTCGCCCAAAAATTAAAGGCTTTTTTCTCTAAATAACCAAATATAAGTAATCTGAAATAGACTATATGATAAACTTTAATAACCCAAGTTGTAAGGAACCTTTCCCCTCATCAAGCAAAGTCTCGGATAAGTCCACGATACATGTGCTCGAGCAAGGGCGCCGTGTGTCCCATTCGGTTTGGGACACACTCAGGCCCCGTCGTTGCGAACAAAGTTAACCTCGTGTCGCTATTCGCGGGGGATTGTGTCCCACGGGGGCTTTCGGGCCCCCAGTGGTGATGGTGAAAAGGGGCGCTCCCACAGACCGATTCTCTACGCTGACATTTTTATTACCTTGTGTTTCTCTCGGCCGATCAACATCAGGCAAACCGCGCCGCTTTGCGCCGCGTTGCGCTTCAGAAGGAGTCATTTCAGATTGGTCGGACTTTGGGAAGGACGACCTTACGATAATAACTAGCTGGCAAAAACAGCCTGGTCCACATCTAATGCCTTGCGTTAAAATGGGAAAAGCGTTTAAAAAAGGGTTATTTTGTGGATCCAAGGAAAGCGTTTTTGGTGGGTGTAAAATCTTAATGTCATTGCGTAGATAGAATACCGATGAAAAGTCTCCAAGGATCGGGTGTGAAAAACTGTGGAATGCCATACACTGACTTTGGCGCGATCTAGCGGTAGCAGCCCGAACTGACTGATCTTCCGCATGGTGAAGGTCGGCAGTTTGGGCTGCTGCCGCTAGATGGCGCCAAAGTCACGGTATGAGATTTCACAGTTTTTTTACGCGCTATCTTTTGAAGAAACTTCGTATCTTTCGCCTCCACTATTTTGGTAATAGTAGAAAATTGTAATCTAACACAAGCTACAACTCATAAGCCAGCCTTACTTGTGATATATTCCGCAAAACGCTCGTCGAAAACATCTAAAAAATAATTACGAAAGAAAAATCTTCGGACTGATTGCTGTTTACGAAAATGTTCGCAATCAAAGTCGATCCCTCGAATCTCGAAACAAACTCGAGCCAATTACTGGGTGGACGTGACAAAATGGAAACGTGCGTTTCTTTCAGTTTGCCATCTCAAGAATGTATGCAATGAAATTTGGGTAAAATCGGTTTATTTACAAAGTTGGCAATCCGAATTCCGATGAGGCGAGAGGAGTTACCGCGGCGTCGCATCCCCAAAAGTTGGTAAAAGCAATTAGACGGGTTTGCCCCACGACGCCCCCAATGGAACCCCCCCCCTCCCTCCCACCAAGACGCCTCACGACGCGTCGCGAAGCATTGACGCTTCTTCATCAAATCGATGCCTATTTCTTATTCATCTCAATTCCTTTTTTCCAATGGCGATAATTAAGGTAATTACGCAAGGCTATTGAGATAATAAAAGAAGGGTCACACTTTGTAAAGAACTCTTGTTTGAAAAGTTTGAGTGGAACTTTCTTATTGTGATTCGTTGTAAAGCGCAGGTTTCTCGGTTTGTCATGAAATTCCGCGGCACGGAAAAAAATGGTTTTGTTACATAAACAAAATTAGGGACAACAATAAATTTTGCTGCAGCAACCAAACGTTTTGTTGATAGAACTAAACATTTTGTTGTAACAAAATATTTTTGATATCCCTATTCTAACAAATGATATTGTTGGTATAACAAAACTTCTTATTCCGTGGGTGTGACTTATATCATGGTTATTTTCTTATGTTAAACCTATTATTGGTCATATCTAAAGATGGAAGCGGGATGGAAGTACCCATCGCAAATTATTTTAAAATGTATCAAATTTGTAAAGCGGACATTTTTTAAATGTTCATTTTGAATTTTTTATATGAACGAGCTCTATCAATTTTAGAAGATTTGAGGTTGGAAATTGTCGATAGGGTTAGCTAAGAATTGAAACGGTTTGATCAGAAGATTTTTGAAAACTGGAATCCAACATTTCCAAAACTTTTTTGAACACCAAAAACTTATATTTTAGATAAGCCGTCTTTTTTTAACCATTATCTTCTCTAAGTGTCTATAAAACGAATTCATGCCTGAAATCAAGTTAAGAACGGAAACCCGGTATATTTTTCAGTGTTTCAGAATAAAATCATCTGTTACGGACTCTGTGCTTTTTCAATTTTCGCATAAACAGACAACAAGAAAAATCTTTATCAGGGTTGATAATCATGGTTTGATTAGAAATCCTGGAAGCTTAGAAAGTAAACTTAAGCCGAGTTTTGAGATTGTAAAAAGGCGATTAGATCGCTTGACGCAATCGCGTACTGAATCCAGAATCACTTAATAAAGCAAACTAATCGTGCAATAATGCCAGCTGCTCCGAATCCGTGATTAAAACTAAACCAAGGGACCTCATCGCGACAGTCGCTAACGCCGTGTCTGGCAGCTACACCGGTGCCGGTAACGGATTTAAGGCGAAGTTAAGCCGTCGCTCACTTGACAACTAAATCTTTTTTGAGGGGGCTGAATTAATTTGCTAATCCAAGACAAACCATGGATGATTAGTTTTTGAGGAAACAATTTTCCTTACCACCTTAATAACGCCAAGATGGTCGGATGGGAACCTCGCTTAAGGATGTTCCAGCGCAACTACGGAAGTCAAATTGACGTATGAAAAATCGTCATTAAATATCTGTAAAGGGCAAATTAGCATCAAACTTTTGCTAAATAACCGTTCTCATTAATCTTCGACCGTCCATAACAATGACTTTAATTTTTTGAAATCGTTAAGTTGCTGATTTGGCTTATATTTACACCGAAAATCGTTTTTTCTTTTCATTTTTTCAGTATTATTTTTCTTATTTACGGTGAAGTGTCTGTTTTTTGGTGCTGGATTGTCTGTAGTAGTATTTTGAATCATTGAGAACACTTTTTAATCCTGTGTCTTATTTAAGACTGGCCTGAGTTTTTGAAAATGAGTTGTTTATTTTTGTACTGCCTCTACAGAGCACCATGTATTTTTGGCTATTTAAGGAAGCCTGAAACTGAGAAACTACTCGGTCAAAGTTCTTCCAATATAGCAGTATGATAAGGATGCATGTTCTAAACCTAAGCGTAGGATTTCAGGTCTCCGTCCTATTTGGACGATCCCGCTATCCTTAGGATAATGAACATCCCCCCTGAACCTCGATTCGTATCTCAAACGATTTAAAGCTTTAAGGTTTTATTGGGTATGCGTTCGTGAGTGAGAACCTTTTTCTTAAACGTAATGTTGAGTGTCCTCGTCGATTGAGGCGAACCTATTCGGCGGAAGTGTCACGGCGCCGATGTTGTCCGAGTGAACCCGAAATAGAGAGAGAGGGGGGATGAGCGATTTGATGGTGTTCACGTGTCCCACCAGACTCGTGGTCCAAGTGGGACAATCGCGCCCCAAATAGGTGTATTTTACGCTCTTCTATAACTTCTTCGCGCTCTGTCTTACCTTGATATTCCCCTCTCAGAATCGAGCAGCCTAAAGTGCGTTTGCCATTCCCGGTTTATTCTTAGACATTGAGAATCGTGACTTTATAGCTGTGGGAAAGTTCACCGGTCTCATGACTTTATTTACACGTTTTTATGACAAAGGGTTTGTATGTTTTGACAAACTGTTCGTTACTAGCGAATTTCTTCATGGAACATGTAAGTACAGCCATGTCCTTAAGTCATTTTAAGATTTTCTACGATTATTTTTTTCTTTGTTATATAGATTACAAAATTTTGATTGATAATTAGGTTGGAAAAAAGCCTTTTAATTCTTTTTCCGCTTTTCCGACATTACAGAGCTACACACTGAAACAAGTCACTAGTTTTGGGGAAAGCTAAACCTGTTTTGTGTATGAAACTAAAACGGAGTCAGTTCGTATTTTGGTTATTTTACAAGATAGGCCTATGTTCAGCAATATAATTCGAAAGGTCTCGGCAAGAGCTTTCCATTGATGTGGCTGAACACAGGTCTATGTCGTAAAATTACTAAGATACGTACTACCCCTGTTTTGGTTTCACATCTAAAACAGGTATAACATTCCCAGAAACGGATATTTTGTTTTTACTGTGTACAGTGTTTGCATCAATACCGGTAGTTTCTGATCACGACTGGATAGGAAAGGTTGTGCGATTTTGATAATCTGAACAAAATTAATAAATCTTTTGACCTTATTGATAAAAGAATGTTTAACAAATCAGTTTTTTTTCTCAGTTCGACAGGCAAATCCTCCTGTAGCTTGAAGGTTTTCTTTGAGAATTAAGATTTTTTTCTACCTAAGGACATCTTAATTCTGAACGGAATTCTGAAATGTAGAGTGTTCGTGCAATCCGTGATGTTTTCGAAGAGGGCGCTGCGCTGCGGCTATTGTTATTGGAGAGGGTTGTTGGATTGGCCGGGTTATTCATGTCAGACGCGTGCGACCCCGACGCCGTTCACGCGCCGGCCGGCCGGCGGCACCTTTGTCAAACACCCGTCATCTCGGAGGGCCCAGCATCTTGCAGCCGATAAAACAGGAGAGGACCGGGGCGGCACATGAGGAGAAAAAGGACCCTCGGAATAGGTCTGCCTCCTAACTGGAGGAGCGCGAGTGGGGCCAAGGCGTGCATGATTACTCTTTTGCCACCTCCTTGGACTCCCCCACTTCATCCACTCCCTCCTTGCCTAGAGGTCCACCGCTGAACGTTTTTGATAAACCCTCCGACTGAGGTTTATATTGCTGCCCTAAAAATTCCGGGAATACTAAAAAATTTTCTTTTAAAGTTAATCGACAGCCTTTAAAACAGAAACATCTTCTCATGCCAGTTTCATATCGGAGTCCCTCAGGTATGCTATTTGTAGTTTGCCCCTGGAATCATTGGTTGCAGACGTATTTGATTGATTGATTGATTGATGGATTTATGGATTGATTGATGAATTTATGGATTGATTGATTGATGGATTTATGGATTGATTGATGGATTTATGGATTGATTGATTGACTGATTGATTGGATTGATTGATTGACTGATTGATTGGATTGATTGATTGATTCATACATCGGTGGATTGATTGATGGTGAATTGATTGATGGCGGATTGATTGATTGGTGGATTGTTGATGGTGGATTGATTGATGGATTGATTGATTGGTGGATTGTTGATGGCGGAATGATTGATTGGTGGATTTATTGAGTGGTGGATTGATTGGTGCATTGATTGATTGATGGATTGATGAATTGATTGATTTATCTTTATTTTTCAATTTCACCTAAACAAGGTTTTCGCTTTGTCGATTTTTAGGGGAGTACTTTAAGTTCATATTTTAGAAAATGAGCCCTAGAAGGGTTGAAGTAGATCCTTAACTCCAATGCAGCTTGGATGAGCGAATCATAAAGGCACGAGATAAACTGTTCCCCGCGGGGGGGCGTGCAAAATTGCGGCTGATCCCCTCCCCCCCCCGCATTAATGTCAGCGGCCCGACACGGTCAATTGAATCATTAAGCGATTGAGCGGAGGGCGTCTCGCCCGAGTGGTCGCGACGCGAGTTGCCTTGTCGGTCAGCTAACGAACCGCTCGACTCGAGACACAAGCCACTAATTTCGGGGGCGTTTTTCGGCCAGTGTGGCGGGCCACACACGCCCCGCCCGATGAGCCGTCTCGATGTGGAGTGGGGGATGGAAGTAGGAAGGCAGAATATAAGGTCTAAGGGAATAGCTCATGCGAAACCACTCGGGCACGAACCAAACCCGACCGTACCTGAAGGTCTACACTCTCAATTTGAACCACTGAGAGTGTACCTACCCTAATCTATTCTAACTGAACGTAACGTCAAAATTATTCTCCGATCATAATCTCTTAACGAAACCGGACGTAGATAAACTATATTAGACTTAAATATCATCTACCTATATTCTTAGAAGACCTTCAATTAAAACCTTCCAGCAACAAATAAACGGCAGTGACAAAATCGCATCCTTGAGGCTGTTAAGCGCGAAGTGACCCTCGTTTGGATTTCCGTTCATTAAAGAGCCTGGGATTGAAATACGTATTCCCTTAAAATACGCGTTTCTCTTAACGGTTTTATTTTAAACCCACTCATTTTCTTTTCCAAGAATGTCCTTTTTCAGGTGTCTCTCTTAGAGTATTTTTCTCAGAACCTGTCCCATATAGGGTTTCTTCTATGCTAGAACTGTTCCATATATTTACGCTTTACTTCAGATCTGTACCATGTAAGAAGTCCGCTAGCTTGATTCCAAATCTTTTTCAATAACCTTGTTCGATTGTATAAATTTTCCTCGGCTCTCTACGGTAGGAGGATATTCTTCAATTGGGCGTGTTTAAGAAGAATAATGCTGTGTTTGTGGCCCAGAAGCGAATATTTAATAAGTTCTATAATCCTATCTCAAAGAATTTTGAGACCCAAAAGCTTGAAATTTATTTAAAGAGGAAAACGTGGAAGGAATATGACTGGGCTTTTATTAGTCTAGTTTATTGACCTTTTTTGGGGGGGGTTTCAAAGATAAATTTAAAAAAATGTTTTTTCTCTGGACCCCTTTTTTAAAATTTCAAGGTAAAGAAAATACATAGTAATTACCCTAAACGCACTTTTTCACGTAATTTTAATTGCGAAAAAAATCCTTATATTTTGAAAATGTCAAATAAGAAGAACATTTTCAAGTATTTTCGCGTTTTAAATTTTATAAAGTGTCCACATTCCAAGAGACACATCATCAACGCAACTTGGTATGCGTTGCCTCGTCAAGAAAATCACCGGCGAAAATCGCGAATGTTAATAAAAATAGCCATCGTCCGGAGGCCAGAGGCCGAGATTCCGAGGGGTGGCCGAAGGGTTCCGGAGGGGTTTTGGTTGGGGGGGGGGCTTCGTCCGGGCCGGGTTGGGCGCTGGGTGTCCGCAGGCCGGGCGCACCAGAAGACGCGTTGCGGGTTGCCCGTCTCGCCGGGGCAGCCGCCGCGCCGCCACGCCGCTTGGGCCAGCCGGGGATGCCGCCTTTGTGGCGCCTCCTCGGCCGGACAGTGTGGCGCCGGAATTCGGCTCTGGATTTGCGTCCCCCCTCCCCTCTTCCTCCCCTCCCTCCCTCTATCCCCTCTCCCTTCCCCCTCCCTTCCCCTCCCCTCCCTTCCCCTCCCCCTCCCCCTTTCTTTCCCTCTTACGCGTTCTGCGGCAGCTTGAGGAAGGAACTGAGCGACGCATTCCGGGAATTTCACCGTGTGCAGGCTTACGGATACGTTACGTTTCTTGCTTAATACGATCCTGGAGTTGTTTGTGTACCTCTCCTTTTTTAATATCATCATAGTTTAAATTCCCTCTTGCCGAGTTCTGGTAATTCTCGTGGGTGGGAGCATAGAGTCTCTGGGTAAAAATGTATTGAGAAACAAAATCTATTTAAAAAATTGTAATACTGCTTAAAAAAATTCTTAAAGCATTGGATAACCTTCAGCTTTTTCCTCATCTTTCATGCCATAGGAAGACACGCCGCTAACAATATTTTATTTTTAACGCTTTTTAAGCCCGCGTCTTTTTGGCGAAGAGTTTGATAGTTTTGCTCGTTTTCTTAAAATATTCCTTGTGCATTACTTGTATTGGCTCGAAACATACTATTTTTATAAAATTAAAGTTAAACCATTAGTTCTTTAAGGAAAAGATATTGGACAATCCATGGCTCAAATCGAGTTTAAGAGCCGAAAAAGAAAACATGATATTTAAAAACGTAAAGCAGGATTTCTCGGATATTGCCTCATGTTTTGTATAGAAGAGATTTCCCGTGCTGTTTTGGTGAAATATAATCTGTTAGGGTAGGTTTTAAACAAAAGTGGGCCCTCACTTGCATTCCAGTGGAGCCATCGTGGTACAGGAATTTGGAAAATTGGTGGAGGCTGCCCCCCCCCCTTCCTCCCCCCCCCCCCCCCAACAACCCTGTTCTACTCGCATACTTCGAGACTCGCTACGTTGCTTACATACTACCACATTCAGTCCCCATTTTTCGGGAGTTACCGCCGGTCACCGACGCGGTAAATTAGCGAATTGAACTTATTTTCGCAAAGTCTGATGTGGCTTAATTCTTGAAAGAAATCATGTTTATTGCGTAAGAATTTTCGAATATTTTATCTATAAGCTCCGATCGGTTAAGAATTTGTGGACTCATGAGAGCCCCTGTGAATCCTGGCATAGGCAACCCTCTTGACATGAGTGCAAAGCGATTGCCTATCCCTTATTCCGCAGGGGCTCCCCGCAGAGCGTGACTTCCGATACTAAAGACGAGAACACGAGAACAGGTTTTATTATTTCAAGTTACATTAGGTTAGGAAAGATAAATTTTGGTTGATTATTCATAAGCTTATAGGCTATTTCAAGCTGTATGTTTAGCTTGTTAATAACATACATTTATTCATGTCGTTATCGGCGATTTCTTTCTTGAGTGCAACTGTCAAATATTCATCACACCTCCTAAGCCTGATTAAATATTGTATACAATAATGCAGGAACGTTAATTTTTTCCCGTCTCTCTCGGTATCTTGTTCATCTACGTAATCTCTCATTTCCCTTCCTTCTCTAGCTTTGATTAATGGCATGAATGTGGCGGCCTGCTCCCTCTTGAGGCCCTATCATTTTTGCTTCAATCATTTTTCTTTTAGTACAACGCCACTGCCTTGGAATTTGTTTTTTCTCTCGCTTTTGTGTAGCCCAAAGTATTTTAGCTTTTTTCGCAAATTTTCCATCAGCCGCTGTGGAAAAGAAAGGTCGCGCCTATTATTTCGCTGATACAGTGGCGACCAATTTCGGCCCAGCGGCTGACGTTTTGTTTACAGTCCTCGCGATCAAATTATTGTCGGATTGAAAATTCTAAAAGGCGTAATTGATTGCCGTTTAGTCCTCCGACGCAATAGCTGAAATGTTACTCGTACCTCAGGTTCAAGTCGACGCAAAGGCGAAGGCGGCGGTTGCTTTTTTTACTTGACAAAAAAAAGCTGCCTCTCATTCAGTATCAAGACTTTTAAAGTAGTTTGCCTATACACAGTAAAAAGAGAATCTTAAATTCAGATGCAACAAAAGTCAAAACCACGGATCTGAAAAGAATTTCAGTCCAATCACTGAATTTCAGACATCGTTTGTAATTTCTATAAACTGCTTATTCTAAGCACAATTTAACTGAAATTTAGTGAATACTTGGACTAAACTTTTTTCAGACCGATGATATGACTTCTGTTGCGTCTGAATTTGAGATTCTCTTTTTACAGTAAATTAAGATATTGGGTACACTAAATAACACCGAAACATCATTATCTCCTTTCCGTTTATTTTTTTTAATTACACCTGAAGCAACTAAAACGTTCTGATTTTAAATAATGAAGTTATCGTTGCCTATACATAGAAAAAGGTTAGTAATTATTCCACACCAGCGCTGTCTTAAGGCTTTGGAACAGAATATCACTGAATAATACTCCAACTTATTTGAAGACAAGTCAATTCCTGAAACCTTCTGAACTCCTGAAGACTTCAAATTTAGTGCGCAAAACGATAAACACAAACTCTTCTGGTAGGCTAAAATCTGTTTTAGGTATGAACCCTTTTTTTGCGACCCTCAAAATTTCGAGAATATTTGCCAGCAGACTCGTTTTTCTGCGGAGCCAGAGGGCGGCCCACGGCCCCCGCATCCTTTTAGTGGCGACAGGCTTTGCTGCGCTATCATCCCCGTTGGCAGAGCCCCGGGTCTCCCCGAGCCACGTCGCCGTCGTGGCAGTCGGGCCTCAAGACCCGGGCCCCGAGCCCCAGCCGCACTTTCCTCCAAATCTGTTTTCCCATCGAGAGGGCATTGCACGCACGCCTGGCTTGATCTGCCGAGTGCAATAAAAATGCATCAGTCCGCATTCTACTACAAATAGGCAACAAAGTCGCGCGCGACCTTTTATTTCGGTGGACAGACGAATTTATAAGACTCGACCGCATGAAACCTACCAATCAAATATGCGTTGGTCATATTGAAAATCAGCTTAGATTTTTTTGTAGTCTTTAAGAGCCTACACTCAATAGACTAGTCAGTTGAAATCTACTGATTCTTAGTCAAACTCAAACCACTGATTCACTTTAGTGATACGGTTTCGATTGGAAATAAGTGGATGTATACTGAGAATCAGTAGATTTCCTCTGATTGAAGTTTAGAGTGTAGGTATTAAATATTTTATTTGGTAGTAAGTGAACACTAAAAGTTAATTTCAAAACAAAGTTTGTGTTCAAGTGTAATTTTTTTAATGATCGTATTTTTTTTAAACATGATCGTATAAAAATGTATTCCGAATTTCCTAAAATAGTGTTAGAAGTACATGGAAAAGTAAAGGTTTTACATTTAGAGGTTTGATCCAAAATAACCTACTTCTACTCGTTAACGTTACATTTGAAATCAGCTTGGACTTTGTTTTATGTCCTGCAATGCTCGTGATTTTTTTTTGGAGAATTGGCCTTAAAGTCTCTCCTCACAATGGGAATGGATATGCATGACGTCTTATAGGCTTTGAGCCCCTATAGGATTTTCTATCATCGCGATAAACCTGCTTATCTCTTTAATGAATCCTATAACTATAAAAATTCATCTTAGTAATAGCCGAAGTTGCAACAACTGTTACGTTTAGGCGATAGTGTGATATCCTTTGATCCTTCAATCAAATCAGATCATTCATTTCCTTCATCCAATCACTTAAACGAATCCGTAATCGTTTCAAACGATCTCTCTTATCGCTGCAGAAATAACTTATTTGCTCTTCACTAACCGGAGTAGGAGCAGCTGAACCTTAGGTGTCACCGTCTTCAGTGATCTTGACCCACAAACCGAGTTTGCGACAGCTGCTTTGTGAGCGAGCCTAAATCAGAATTACATCTGATTTGTGGAGAATTGATTGGAGGGTAGGGAGTAGTTGGTACTACAGTTGAGTGGGTATCTGACGGCGAATGTGTGTGAAGTGGCATCGCATGGCAACGACAGATCTATCTTATGATGGCACATCATGCGGCCCGCCTCGGCGTCACACCGTGGCGTGGCGTTGCAGCACTGCGTGGCACCTGCCTCCGACTATTGTCAGATGTGCTTGATGACTCTTCACCAACAATACATTCTCTAGCATATCAAAATATCTGATAAAGGGAAACAAAAATAGATGGGTATTCACCCGACAGATAGCGGGTGAAGACGTAAAATATGCCGGAGAACTCAGAACCCTCGACGTTGACATAGAATGTGCTACCTTATGCGGAAAAAAAAACTTGTTTGGAAAAAGGTATTTTTTTACTATCACGCTCTTAGGTTGGTGACCACGAGTCGGGTGAATAGACACTCCCAAAATGTATTCATTTGACCCGCCGCGATGCCCAAAATACCAGCTATACAAAATGGTCCGATAGGCGAGGAAGTTGCGTATAACTCACGGTACGAAAGGTCACCGGTTCGAATCCGATTAAAACCGATTTTTTTCTCTTACGTTTTATGTTTTTTTCTTAGCATTTTTCGTTTTGCCAACATTTGCTTGGCTACGTAAGATCAGGTTATGCCCTATTCCTCGCTGCGACTCGCTTGGCGAGAACACAAGAGGTAGAAAATAAAACTTGAAACTTACAGTGCACTTGTGGGACCAGCAGTCGAGTGTCGTCAGTTGTTTGTTTGCACCGCGTGATTCCGCGAGCCTGGAGGTCGTTGTGACACCCCCGAAGGGTGTCACCTACGCTGGTTCTCAATGGTGGTGACTTTGACAGGTGTGCCAAGGCCCCTATGCTCTTTGGCGCCCGCGGCGATCTGCAACTTCATCTTGACATAACTCTCGACAAACACGGAGACGTTAACGTTAACTTAATTTTAACCATAACTTTGACATGTTTAAATGGTTATCTTACTGCACAGATCCATTCCTGTCCGAATTTCAGCTCTCCCGTAAAGAGAGCAAAAAATTGGCTTAAAAACGAAGTAGCAATATGAAGGTTTTTTTTGTTTGTTTTTGTAATGGTCGGAGAGATGTGCTAATTCATTTTTCAATTATGTCACTCAGTTTGATACCTCTATGCAGGAAAATAATAACTAAAAAAACCCACTCCTGTAAATTCATAACTTTTGAACAAAGTGCTGTAAGGTTATAACTTTCCGCCTGAAAATTGTAGCGCTTTTGGAATTCTGATCTCTACGCTCACGGATAAATTTTCCAGCATTTTTTTCTACCGAGTACAAACTTAACAAATCGAAGCAGGCTTTCAACACGAAATATACACCGAAATCAGCCCTTGGTCGTAGAAACTAAAATACTAAAAGCACTAACATTCGCGGTCTAAAAGTTATGACCTTAGAACAGTGGGTTTCGCAGTTATGACCTTACAGTTCTGCGCTCTAAATTTGAATCAGTGAGAGTCTCCGAGATTCATTGAAAATCACTGAATTTCATTCAATATAGAATGACTTAACTGTTTCAGTGGTGCTTTATTGACTGAAATTCAGTGAATTTTTACTGAATCTCAGAGACTCTCAGTGATTTAAATTTAGAAAGAGGGTTTTTCAAATATGCCCTTTTCGCTTGGAGGTCTCGAGATTTTGTCATATATATGTCAATTTTTGTAATCACCTGGGCACATTGATATGGTGATGTTGAGGAGGTAAGACGAGTAATTATTGAGTCTTTTCCTGGGGTAGGGGTCAGTTGATAAATGAAAAATTGGGGGATGACCGTGAGAGGAGAAAGGTTCTGCAGCGAACAGGTTCACGTGGTCGTTTGGCAGGAGGCGCGGAAAGCGACGGAAGTGACTTGCACTTCATCCAAACGAAATCCTCGGAGGATTTTGGTGATTAAGGAGTCCCTTAAACGAGCGCTTTCTTTCTCTCGATGTTCCTTGTAACACGACCAGAGTGGATTTGGGCCACTAATCGGGCACTTTCCGCTTCTTTCCAACTCTTAATCCGACATAAATCCGGGTCGCACTATTACAACGTGAGAAAAAAATTGTTGCGTGGCCAATTAATTAGTAATTAATTATTAGTCATTTCTAGCAAATATTTAGTTTGAAACTAAATCGTCAAACACTTCTGACAGAAATGTTTCCTGGTGCCAAGAATTTTTTTCTTGATATATAGACAAAACGATTTTTTTATATTTTTTTTTTCAACAAGAAGTTTTTGTGTTACTGTAAAAATTCTTGTGCCAAGAATAAAAAATCTTGCGGCAAGAAAAAAAATCCTTGGCATCAGAGAACATTTCTGCGAGTGATGAGATTTCCGTCTCTTTACACGAAAATTTCTGCTTGTTTTCACGAAGAAATTCTTGTTTCTTCAGCGTAGCATTCAATACCCTTTGCTTCCAATGTGATTTGCTCTCTCTCTCTTCCCTCTCGTTTCATTTTTTTCTGTCTCGCTCGATAAAGGTTCAATCCGTAAGGCGACACTTTTTAAGCCCGCCTCCTTCCAGAAGAAGGGCTATAGTGTCGTGTGAGTCCGTATGTCTGGATGTATGTTGTCGTCGCTCTGAAGATACTGGTCGAAAAGTAACGTCCAGTACATGAAATGGACGTGAAATTGTCCCCTGATGACGACTGGGTGTCAGCAAAACTTGTCAGTCGTCGTATTTTTGAATATTCAAAAAAAGATATGATTGAATAACGAGTTGTAGACTACTCCACTGTTTGGTGTATTGACATACTTTCTCGGGTACGAACCATCCCTTCTTTTGACACTTTATGTTTTTCTGCTTACTAGCAAGATTTTTAAATAATCACAAAGAATTAATGAGGTGGGATTTTTAATCGAAGTCCCAACTTCGTTTAGTTCAATTAAAAAACTTTAAAAAATTGCTAATTTCTCATACTAAGAGGCACCCACCAATAGAAATCGGGCGGGCACGCCCGATTTTTTCTTCGCATCCATTGTTTTTTTTTTTTTTTTTTTAAATTACAGCCCCTTTTTTTCCCTGTTTTTAAATTC
>Ga0058701_10001100_pt1 | contig 18744 bp, 11 predicted proteins | sample AgamicOrMae_FD_97039 | JGI IMG/M metagenome (GOLD analysis project Ga0058701, IMG submission 97039) | Agave microbial communities from Guanajuato, Mexico - Or.Ma.e | ecosystem: Host-associated > Plants > Phyllosphere > Phylloplane/Leaf | place: Guanajuato, Mexico | collected 2012-06-04
AAGAATAGTAGCCAACGCAGCTCATAAAATGTCGGGAAACCGCGCGGACTCGGATTTCGCCTCGCGCCAGGAGATAGGCAGCCCACATGGCGGTTCTGTATCTCGGTTGGACACACTGTACACACACAATACACACAAAATCCGAGGATTTTCGAGCTCGAAATAAGGCGAGTTGCCTTGAGCTAAATCCACCTCGAGTAGAGAGTCGGTGTTTGATACGAAAACTATCGTAGATATAGGTAAACGCGAGTCTAGTACCTGCTCCAAGAGAGGACAGGCTGGCGGGCGATCCGATCGTGCCCAAGTTGCTGCTTCCAAAACCAAGGGATGCAGAGGATGAGGGGAAACCACCACCTGCTTGATCCGCAAGCCAGAAAGGACAGGACACATACAGTACCAGTTAGTTTACACACCTTTCACTTCATTACAGGTTAGTCTAACATCCCGTACCCAAATTATCCCAAGCACAAGGCACATTCATGAGAGGAGGAGCAACGGGCTGGCAGAGAAGCGTCGTTCACGCAGGGAGTCTTCCAGATCGAAGGATCTTTTCAACAAAGGCGGGTAATTTAAAACACGAGTGGAGCAGCGACACTTCAGATTGCGGGCCGCAGTAATTAGGTTAGTTTATAAACTATGAGTAAGTAATACAAACTCTAAAAAACCTTCGGGCGGCAAGAACTTTAAGCGGAATGCCAACGCTTTGAGTGGCTGAGCTTTAGTCTCAACGAGTGAATTACATAACTATCCTACTATCTCATCAGTTGATTAGGTTAAAAAAGGAATTTATTTATCAACAAACTTTTCCTGAATTTTCCACTTTTTTTCTCTCAGGTATTCCTAGTGCGTAGCAACCCTTTGGAGAAAGAGAAAATCTCACTGGCGTATTTACCGCTACCCCGCGCAACAAACCCACTCCCGGTCAAATCAAATGTTCCGCGTTTGCTTATCCACTAAGTTCGCCGAACATAATATTGACGGTTCTCGCCGGGCTGAGGTCTGACCAAGAAGAATAGCGAATCCGACATGAAAATGCGCATCGAACCCATTTTTCCCAAGGGGGAAAGAGATAGACAAACGGGAAAGAAAAAGCCAATAAAATAATAGGTAGGTACGCACTTTGGCGATCGACACTGTTGCCAGATTTATCAAAACGGTTTTAACCGTGGTTACCTCCACGCCCGACAGGGATAATCAAGCATATATTTCCATTTTTAATATGCCTGTTTTTTCACAACAGGTGTTGCCACGATAATCCGATCGGTTCAAGAGAAAACCACGGTTATATTCTACGATTTCACAAAAATTTGCAAGAACAGATCGACAGAGTAAGTAGATGCCATATTAAAGGCCGATTCCCCGCGTTTTAGATGCTGTCTAACACAACGCTATGTACAAGACACAAGATGAAAAGATATGCCACTGCACTCCTATGCCGACTTTCGCAGGGTGAGCGACATATTATAGGGAATTGATTTGTACAAACCAAAGACATGCACGAAGATGATCAGGGATGAAGGAGCATTTATCTGAAAAACTTAACCACTGGCCCAAGAAATAATCTACAGCGATGATTGAAAGGAAACAAAAAAGTAAAATGCCTATAATTTTAAAATCACGGACAAGGCCCACTCAAAAAAGGTTAGGTTACCCTAAGCAAATATTCTCTTTCCATTGAAGGCACAAAGGGCGGTATTCTTCAACAATAATAAGGAAAACGGACAAGAAAATGTTCCACAAAACAGCACTTGTCCTGTGATGAATTATTCGAGTTGGAAAGGTTGGATTTAAGCTTAGGTTGAATGAACCCGGCTTGGGTTAGTTTAGATGAGGCAAGTCAACATAAGACAACGCAAGCAAGGCGAAGTAAAGTTAGGTGAGATGGGGCCAAGTTAGGTGAAGTTCGGTTACATTAAAGAAGGCTAGTTCAAGTTAAGTTACGCTAAATTAGGCTAGATTAAGTTACGTGGGGTAAGGTTAGTTTGCGTTTTGGCGGGAAAACGTGCGAGAGACCCATGTAGGGGAGCTGCGTGAAGGAAAGATAGGGTAGGTGGTTTGGTAGTTAACTTACCGTTGGAGTTGGAGTAGAGAGACGCGGCTTGGCTGTTGGAGTAGATGGACGAGGCGGCAGGGGGCGTTGCGATCTGCTGGGGCTGGCTGCCCAGCAGGCGCATGTTGGCGGCGGGCGTGCCGGCGTTCACGATCACAGGCGCGGGGGACACGAGTCGCATGGGCGCTCCGTTCCCGATGCCGCGGACGTTGCCCATCACTATGGAACCATTCTGGTCGTAATAGGCGGGAATAACCTGGTACTGCCCCTGCGGTACCTGAAAACAACCACAGTTCGTTATTACACTTTCTCATAAAGTGTGCGTTACCACGCTGATATTTTCTATTGGTACATCGATATTTAGAAGGTACTAGGCGGGCGAACGACCGGCAAAAATGTCAAGAAAAAAGATTCCAAAAAAATGAAAACAAAACAAGAAAAACTGTGCACCTCTACGCATTTCCTGAGCAGAAAAGGGTTGTCTCTGATTTTCCAGCTTAATAAGGTGGGTGAAGCAGAGTATCCCAGCAGAGACAAATTCCATTCTGATGGACTGACCTGGGTGAGGTTAGTGGTGCTATTGTTAAGCTCCGTGCTGGAGGAGGGCGTAAGCGGGCGCCTTTGCGGGGCCCCGGTGGCGCCCTGCTGGATGATGTTGGCGGGGTAGACCCACGGGCCCATGCCATAGTAGGCCTGAGGTACGACAGCCGGCCCGGTGATGAGGGTTCCCACGTACGGCTCCTGGGCGTTGATCAGGTAAGGCGCGCTCGCGAAGGGCGCCGCGGTCGCTGTTAAACCGGCCAGCTGCTGCTGCTGCTGCTGAGTCGCCAAGTACTGCTGCTGCTGGAGCAATTGGATTTGTTGCGGGGTGGTCGTCTGCTGTTGCTGGCTCCGGAACAGTTGCTGCAACACAACAAGTTTTCATTAGCTAACAGAACCACAATACGCCTGTTACAGGTCCGGCCTAGTCAGATTTTACTATTCAAGTCCCGCCAATACAAGAATCTACCCTTTTCCGACACATTAACGTAGCATAACCTTACGAGGCATAACCTAACCTAAGGAAGACTAACCTTATACGCAGCCTGAAGTAAGTCTAATCTAATGTGGACTGACCTAAAGTAGCCTAAACTATTGTATTTTTTTCCCCAAAAAATGAAAATTTTTAAATATTGATCCCTCCTAATAAAAATCCACCAATTATGCGAAGTGCTCATCCGGTAAATCTACCAACTGCAAAGTGCTTTTACTAAAAATCCAATAATTGCAATATATTCACACTGTAGTTGGTGGGTTTTTGGATCAAGCACTTTGCAGTTGGTGTATTTTTCGAAATAGCACGTTGCAGTAAGTGGATTTTATTAGGAGTGGTTGATATGACGTGTGGTTGAATATACGTTTCGATTACGAAAATCAAACGTCACAGGTCGAAATTTTGAGTTTATCGACAGTCAAATCCGCATAAAAGTTTCGGCAAGAGTCCTCTGATGCGCTACTAGTTTTTTCCGATTCTAACCATGAAATTGATTCCATGTGCCGCGATTGCCATTTCAATGGCAGATAATTAATAAGTATTATAAGGTCACTACTTCCTAACCCTAGAATTACTCCTTCATTTTACGGTGTTCGCGAAAGTAGGTCACCGGTAGATATTACAAAAGGTTGCGCGTCATTACTACGATTTTTTTGCAGTGCCTTCGAGGGAAAATTGAAGGAGCTGTATGAATGAACGATTCGCTCGTAACTCGCCGATGGCTCGAATTTTACGAGTCTCCTTAGAAACAAGCTAATGCCGGTCTCATGTAATACGACACATTTTCGAGACTAGGCATGGAAGCGCCACTTAGGGAAATTAAATTTAATCGAGGCGGTTGAATTTAATCAAAATTTGTTATATGTCAGCAAGTTAAACCGGAGCTGGCGATTCCACTGCCAGGAAAAAAAGAGCATTTAGATACAAACTTTGTAGCGTTTTATCGACTCTTTGCTATATAATGTTTTGGTCTCATATGTTTGAGCGTTTTAATTGGAATCCAACACACTCCTCTCAAACGGGCAGTTTCTTTCATAACACAAATAGAAACGGGAGAATGTAAAAACAGGGAATCACGCAATATATGTGCCCAGTTTTCCCGATAAAGGAAATATATAAGACAGAAACAAATGGCGCTTCTGGAAAGAAAGATGTTTTTTTAAACAGTTACTACTTTTCAATACGGTTAGGATCCCACCAGAACTAAACCAATACATCTTGTTATCGCACAAAAACTAACAATGGTTGCATTAAATAGAAAGAATCGTAAACATTTTGAGGATTCCCGTTGCAATTCAATAAGGATTATCGTAAAAAATTTAGAGGATTTCCCGTAAGTTCAATAGTTATTCAGGGAATATTTTCATGAAATCCTAGAAAAAGTCAATTTTTCCGCACAAAAACGCGCAGCAATATAACATTCCGAAAAAAAATCATACTATTTTTGGAATTAATCCCGACTTTGGCGGCCGGAACATTTTGATACATCAAAGTCACAGCGCCCAGCACTCAAACGTATGATTAATTGGACAGACTTTCGCCTACCCCCAAAGAAGTGACATGAAAAATATCTCTTGAGAGGGGTGAAGGAGAACCCTCTTAAAAATCTATTTTCCGCACAATAACGAAAGAGAAATCCGCAAAGATCGCATTTTTTTCTGTGCCAAATAGAGCTCTTGATCCAATACTTGGATGTCTCTCTTTCCTTTGCCAGCCCTTCAGATATTATTCACTCAAATTCATCACGGAGCAGAAGCTGAATACCGAGCTCTTCAGCGCAGCGCCGCTTCTTTTCATATTCCGCTTTTTTTCTCGTTTCCATTTTTTCCCGTTCTCTTGATCAAACGCCCATTGTCACGCTCACGACACCAAATTAAACGTATTTATGTAGGGAAGTCTGGGTGGCGTCGTATTAGCTAGATACTCGAGGTGCCTGCGTCATTCTATACATCGATAAAAAAGGCCGGAGTTTCGCTTTGTGCATGAAACAAATTATTACTTCAATTCGAAAGATCTTGTAATTATACGGTACTCGAGAGCTTGCCATTTTTTTCTGAAATACACTACGGCTGCTTTCTTGAACGCCTTGTTTTGTTGTTTCCCCCCCCCCCTTTTTTAAATGCAGTAGTCGCTCTTCAAATCAGGCGAAAAATTCGGTTTTGATAACATAAATATTAGTGTTTTTCGGACTGAAATGGAAAAGAGAAAGCATTGTTTCAAACTTTACTTTTTTTCCTACGTTCAGTACCTCACAAATCAAGCAACGCTTGATTTTTTTTTGTCATAATCGCCTTTTTTAAAGAAAAAACTTGAAGCTGCCATTTTGATTTCCTATCAAAACGGTATCTATAAGGCGGAAACCGGAGTCAAAAGTTCCAACTATGTCGTGTGCGTTTATCATTCATGAGTGTGAGTAATTTTGTATACTGTGATTTTGCGCTGCATAAGGCTGAGCGCGGTTTCCAATATCGGCTGCGGCGGGGCTGGCTGCGGCGGGGCTGGGCGCCCGCCGCTGAACGCCCGCTCATCAAAGACACGATATCAAAATACGAACGGCGGTTTATGATAACGCCATTTGGTACAATAACGCAAAAAACCAATGAAGCCATCACTGCAGGCCCACACGCGGGCAATTTAAAAGGCTGAATTTTTCATCTCATACACATACATCGTTCTGCCTTCCGTCTCCATGCCGTGCGCAGCGAGACTGTCTTATTGAACTGATTTTTGAAAATTATGCTCAACCAATTTAAGCCTTCAAAAACTATTCTAAAATGCAAGATTTTTTTAGCGTCAGATGGAATCACGGTAAGAGTTTTGACATTGTTCCTTTCTTGCTGTGGGCAGGTGAACGCTGTTGAGTAAATATTTGAAGACGGTCGAGGAAGGCCCATGGGAATGAACTGGGTTACAAAAACATCCTCTTTAAGTCTGACATGTAAGTGGGAACCACTCGATATAAGGCCTGGATTCAGCGCACACAAAGTTATGAGTGGGGGGATTCGACTTAAGAGAGTGAAAGAATTTGTTACCTCGAAACACGTCTTCGCAAAAGATTGTTCCCCAAAACCAACTTACAGGCTGAATCTAGATCTTCCGGAAGAGGCGGGTATGAATTATTATCATTCCCCTTGCTTAGCTGACAAGAGTTTGGTAAGAGGTCGTCTACGTAATGTGATGATCTGAAGTCTGTCTTGAAAACTAATCTGTCTATAGGACTTGTTTTGACCTAACTCTTTACAAGAACAACCAAAGAGGGTGTTATTCCGATGAATTATAATTTAAGTCAAAACTAAAGTCATTTGACTGGAACCACATCTCCCCCGACTAGCATCCCATATCATTCGAGTCGAAAGGCTCCTCATTTGGACTAGATGATCATGGTACTGATTATCTCGAGCGAAACCGAGCAACAAGGATAACGGGGTTCCGCGTTCTTTGCGGCGGCGGCGCCTGCGCCTCGGAGAATAGATTAAAATGTGTCAGGCTCTGGCCTGGAGTATCAGCTCATTTCGGAGCGAACGGCTGCCGCAGCTGAGCGCCACCGAGCAACGTTGCTCCGTTTTATGTGCAATGAATGCAGCATGCGGGCGAGATCCTCTATGAAGATAGGCTTGGCAAGAACAAAGAACTCGCTCAATATAATGTTAGCCTATTTTCTTTCTTGCGGCACCCCGGCACTGATTAGGCCCGCAAAGGTGAGGTCCGCATAGGTGAAGCTCGTAAAAGTGAAGTCCGGATGGATGAGGCCCGCATGGGTGGAGACCCGCATGGGTAGAGACCCACATGGGGGGAGACCCACATGGCAGGAGACCCGCATGGGTAGAGACCCACATGGGAGACCCGCATGGGTGGAACCCCACATGGGAGGAGACCCGCACGGGTGGAACCCCGCATGGGAGGAGACCCGCACGGGTGGAGGCCCGCACGGGAGGAGACCCGCATGGGAGTAGACCCGCACAGGTGAGGCCCGCACGGGTGAGGCAATGCTGCATTCTTGAAGTGGAACACTTTCCAAAGCGCTGAACATCTCTCCTTTAGGGTCTAGAAGGTGGTGAAACTGAGTAGGTTCTATCACGGATAAAAGTACCTGCGCGGTCCAACATTAACTGAGTAAAAGCGCGAGCATGTCGTGTTTTTATGGACCAGTGTACTACTAGCTACGCTCGACCGTTCGTCAATGAAAACACACTGGAATGGCCTATACGCGCGTTTAAGTCACCCCATTTCTTTCCACAGTCTACAGCTAGGAAATTAAAAATTATATTAAACTCTTAATTAGGTAGGATTGTTGAGGTTAAGTTATGCACCTCAGGTTACGTGAGTAAAGGCAAGGCCACAATAAGTTAGGTTTAAATTTAGTAATAAGTAAATCTCCTACAGCAAAGATTATCGCGCCTTAACTATCAGACGGCCTTTTGCTGAACCTCAGCTCTCATCTACGCCTCATTGTCGAGATAACCTCCATCGTCAAGTCGATCACTATAACCAATCCGTGTCCTGAAAACTATCAATAGAGGCTGCACAGGCTGAAGGCGCTCTCCTGACCAGTTTGGCGGCATGAATGGACCCAAGCAAAAACGCCGCCATTGTTGCTTGTTGGCCAGAGATTGCCGACACGTCGCCCTTGGACTTACAATCCCGCGACGCAGACCGCGCTATGTGGAGCACAGACGGACAAGGCGGTGGGCGCCTCTTTAGCGCGGTTCTCTGTATGGAGTGGGCAGAACGCCGCCCTCTCGAGACCTTGGCTCTATGGATGGGTTGCGTTCTTGGCAGAGACGCGTCTTGTGCCTATGTTCCAAGTGCTTGCCCAATGCGGAGAACGCATTTCCATTGGTTGGATTTGTTTGTTAGCATTGAGACTTGCGACACGCGTCGCAAACTCTCTAAGAAGAGTGAGCAAATTTTGACTAAACACGCGATTACACGGTATAAAAGGTTTTGTTATACCTTCAAAATCATTTGTCAAAATAGGGACAACAAAAAACATTTTGTTACAACTACAAAATGTTAAGTTCTATCAATAAAACGTTCGGTTGCTGCAGCAAAATTTTTGGTTGCAGCAACAAAAAATTTATTTTCTTGTCCCTAATTTCGTTGCCGTGACAAAACCATTTTTTTCCGTGTAAGGATGACAATTGTACGTCTATGAGTCCTCTACGCGGTTTTCAGGGCAGCGAATCGCCCAGCAATTTGCTTACGAAAAGAGTTAGTGACGGCAAAATTTAACCCGCTATCGCCCAGCGATGCCGTTCGGAAAGAGAAAAAAAAATTAAAGCATCTTTTTAGTTTAGTGCTGTCAAAAATTAAAAAATATCACCCCTCTGGACTCTCAAATTTAATAATTTAGGCATTTCCCAAAGCTTCAAATTGCGTAATTTAATAGGAAAAATCCTTCGAATTTCTTTTAAGCTAAATTTCACTCCAAATAATTCCAGCTGTTAGGGGTTAAGGATGCTGACAAAAGGGATTTTTTTAATCCCTTTTTTCCCAATTTTCAATTGTCTTTTTCTTAAAAAAAAAAGATTCTTTCATTTCCCCTGTTTCTTCTTTTATTTACGCAAAACGCTTTCGGCGCAAAACCACTTTATCCTCAACTTGTGAAAACGACAACTATTATCCTAACCGAGAATTTCTATTCTAGAGCCATAACAGACGGAGACAAAAAAACTTTCCTTCTTCCACGATAGAACAAAAAAAAAAAACGTCAGGCAGGAAAACAATCGTGCCGGGAAGCCCGCCGTGGACGGAGCATTTCGAAGGAAAAGTTTTAAAGATCGGACGGGCGAAAGGCTAGCGATTCGATTAGATTTCAATCAACGCAACGTTTTCGAACGAAAGTCCGTGGCTATAAAAGCCGCCGAGGTTAGCTGCGTCATCCAGCTGCGGGGAGATTCGCAGCGCAACGCGGCGCAGCCAACGAGCCTCGACTAGGAATTGAACCCGGTTACGAAAAGGTCGAAGACCAGCGGAGCTGCAGTTGGGCCCTGCGCTGCCGTTGGGCTCGTCATGACTCGTCCATGAGACGAGAGAGACGCCGGCTGACTGCCATATGGCCCCCCGCAACGCCGCTCGTGCTATGGGTCCGATGGCTTCGCTCGAAAACGACACAAGCCTCCATATTTGTAAAATTGACGAAAACGCGGCAGCTAGTCTAAAGTCGCGGGCGTCTTAGTTTTTTTCGGCGGTTTAAACTAGGCTTTATATCACTCAAACGCCGCACACGAGAATCTGCGGATCAAGACATGACGGCAGGCATTAATCTACGTGGTGAGTTCATATGTCAGGTTGGTTTTATCGGCGAGTCATCTTGACATTTTTTTTAGTTTAAGTTCTCTGAGAGTTCTTTCCAAAAACCGCGGGAAGCGATTTTTTACCCTGGGCTTAAAAGGTTTACGAAAGGTTTATGAATTGAGCGAAAATTGTGATCTTTAGGAATTCTAGAGTGCAAACACTGCTTTTCCAGTAAGACATCCCTTCAAGGTGTGCACGGAGCCGAACTCTCGTCTGTTACACTCAAAAAAAATGAAATGAAAAAGAAAATCTGTAATACATGAAAATGTAGTAATCTTCCTTGGATCGGAATCAAAGGTTCAATAGTCAACACTACAAGTTTTTTTTTGTTTTTTCTTCCTTTTTTTATTATTTTAAAGCACGAAGTACCCGTCACTACAGTTAAAAGCCCCCTATCTGTTGACAAGGGAATACTTTTGAACTGGAGTGTAGGCCTACAGACTTGCATTCCTTCGACATGAAGCCTACAGCTATCTCACTGATTGCTCGTCTACTTTTCGTATCGCCGGTATCAGGTACAACTAGCCAATTATTCCGCATCGAGATGCACATTGCCTTGCGAAATTTCGCATTAGAGAAGTTCGAGGAATCGATTTCGCGTCATTTGACGATGGATAAACGGCTGACAGTGCCATATACATTTGGTCATGCAATAGTATCAGCAAAAGGAAAATTCTTGGTATCGATCCCCGCGGATTCGTAGGGACCGATTTCGTTCGTGAAGACTTCGTGGTGACTTGGACGCGCGGGCTCGAACAAAAATAAGGCGCGAAATTCAAACTAGCCCCCAAATTGCGCGGGGAAAAATTGCAAGGTCAATCATTTGTAAACGCCGCTGATAGGTCTGTGGCTATGGTTTAACACTACTCGACTTGTTTTAAGTCAAACGACCTGATCGTATATTTTTTTTTAATTTTAAGCCAGGAAACACCTAGATAAGAATTGAAAAGAGATTCAAAAAATTGCGTTTTTTTTGCAGAGATAATTGATAATTTTTACTCGTTTAAAAACTCAATTTTAAATTTAAGGCAAAAATTTTTGGCTTAAAATAATAAAAAAAGGATGTGCTTTCAATAATTCCATAGGGCGGCTAAAAAATATTCACAGCAAATATTTCCCTCTTTTTTTTTCTTTTTTGATTTTTTGTTTAGAACTTCACACATAGAAGTCGATTTTGTACAGTTTCAAGCAGACTTCTTTTCCTATAAAAAGATTTATACAGCATCTTTAAAAACTCAAATTGAAAGTAATGCAATCCATGCATAAGCTCAATTTCCTTCACGTAATCGAACTATGACACAAAATCCGTAACATCTAACTTTTACGGACACACGTAATATATTAGGATTTCTCCATTAGTGCCTGCTTGGTATACCAATTGCAGTAGCACGGAGCTCTCAAGACACTAACTCTTCGTGAAAATGTGAACTATTCTATCCAAAAATAACCTCCTGAACCCAAATAGAGTAACTTTTAACAACGCCGATGCGTCACGTATTGATCCAAAGCGTAATTTGGGGGGGTGGGTCGCCTTAGGAGCCGTGTGGACAAATTCCAAGCAATCGGAGCCTCGCTTCATCAAAGCTTTTAAAACAGATACTGCCCCAGACTAAAATGTCGCCTCAAGACGTCCCCAACCCGTGTCACACCGGATTAACAGCTCGGCGCTGTCCAACGCACGCTAACCCTTGATAATACTCTCTACCCAGGTCACCAAGTCACGTAGATCAAAGATCTTTTGAGATGAGTACTTACGGGTACTCTGTGACTTGTTTTAAGACCAGAAGTGGTTTTAAAATAAAATATTCACCAATTTCAAAACACGAAGAATGCTGAGATCATATTTTACGATTTGGTCTCGTTACTGCATGAGATTTCCGCTTCAGGTACAGTAATTAAAATCGTATTTTTGTTAAAAATTCGAGGGAGTTTATCCTCTGTTATCAAGATTTCCCCAAAGGGCTGGTCTGCACCTTAAGATTAAGATTCCTTTTCGTACAATTCCTACGACGAATATTTATATTATTTTGCGTATATTTTACGACGGACTACCTAAACTGCGCTAGCACGCAATTTCGTTGATTTGAAAATTTGATTTTTCCTATTTTAAGCCAGGAAAAATTGCTAATTTTACGAAAACTGAAATTTTGAGACAACTCCTTGGACTCAAATCAGCATGTGAACGGACAATTTATCTTTCTAATTTAAGAAAAAAACGGGGGGGGGACGTCAAAGTCAAAACACTAGCTTTTGCCCGAAGATGGATGGGTTGGAAACAAATTATCCCTGAAAAACATCCTTGGAGTTGCAAGGCGAAAAGTGCCGCAACTTCCTTCGCCTCGGCGCCGGCTGGCCGACGCCTGGCCGACGCCTAGGCGACGCCTAGGCGAGCGTCGCCTCGGACAAAGTGTCATCATAGCTGCGTTACGCCTCGCAGTCGCCTACCACTCATTGTTAATTCATTGTGCAATCTCCCTATTCAACCCTCGCTGCTCGCGAGTCAAAACTTATTTAAATAAAAAAAATGTTCGTATACCAAAACGCCACCGCCACCGCGCAGATGAGTGTCAAAAGAAAAATTCTCAACTGGCTCTCGCAACTTTCGACCAAACTTTAAGCCACGTTTCTGAGTTTTAAAATTTCGCTTAACGGTAGACATAGTGGTCTAAGAGCAATTCAAACTATGTTCGGAGCTGGTAAAATTGTTCCGACAACTGTTTCTACTCAGACTTGCTCTAGGAAGAAAAGAGGTAAAATCCAATAAAAAAAAGGAACATCTAAAATAAATATTTAAAAAATTTATTAAAAAAATATATATAAAAAAAAGAAAACGTAGAAAAAGAGAAAAAGAGGAATTATTGTTGAACAAGATAGAAAATCCTAGGCCACAAATCCTCATTTAAAAGGAAAAAAAAAGAAAAACAGGTGGGGTTGACTTTGGTTAGGTATCACGCCTAGGTCCGCTCGGCTTACCGATCAACAAAAAAGGTAGAAATTTTACTTCAAAATTTACACTGTAGCGGCGTTCAGTTCACTCTCCCCCATAGTTCCCTCTACTCGCTATTGATTCCGTCTAGGGAGGATAACCAGGGTAAGTCGTAACCGGGATCCGTGATTATCGAGAGCGGTAAACCAGCCAATAAAAGGGATCACGTAATAAAACCCTTATTAATGCTGTTTACGACGTCGACAAGTAAAGCCATCATCGAGTATGCCTCGTAAAGGTTTAGTGTCTCTCTCCTTCTTCCCGACCCTCGCAGCACAGGGAAACTGCCCTTTGATATCGAAAAAGGTCGAGCGACAACCTCTGCCCCTCCCCCGGCCCTTCCACCCTCGACCCGCCGCACCGTACATCACAATCAGGCGAGGAGGCTCCGTGCTGCGTCTCACCGGCGAGACGCGCCGATGGCTAGCCCCATCGGCTTCCTGTCCGGGAAGGGCCGGGAAGGGTGTGACTAAGGGCTCGGCCCGGCCCAACCCTCTTGCTCCATTTCACACCGAAATAACTACTTACGGCCGAGGCCGCCCGAACAACTAGTGCATTACAGTCTTGTCCGCTAGCTTTTCAATGAATGGGTGGTCGCTGCCAAAGATGGGCCCTCCGAGAACTGCGATTTTGTTGCAGAGCCGTTTTCGAAACGGGGGTAAATAGTTTTACGAAAGATTTTCACCTATTCTGCGTCAGTTTACTAAAAATTAGTATTTAAAAAAAAAGAAAAAGAGCGACACCCAAATCGGCTAGAAAACGTTACCATATTTTGAGGGGGGGGACGTTTTTTCTGTCTATGATGGTACCACGCGAGTTACGAGATTCAGGATTCTTCCTGAAATGACGATACAACCCGCTCGACAAGAGTGCTTTGCGTGTTGCCTAACACCAAATGAACACCAGGTAATCCAGCCTGTGGTAGGCAACACGCATGGTACTTGTGTAGAGCGGGCTGCATCGTCAATTCCGAACATCAGGTGCTGGCAACTCGCTCCTAAGGGATCGTGCACATACTACGTACCCTGTTTTAGGCCACTTTTTGACCCCCCCTCCCCTGTCGAGCCGTTAAAATCGCCAAAGGCAATAATAAAAATACTACGTACCCAGGCCTTGACCCCCCTCCCCCCTGAGTCCCAGCGTAGTGTTTCTCGAGACCCCCCCCTACCCCCTTTCGGGGTACGTAGTATGTGCACGATCCCTAACCCTTTCCGAGTAGATTATCAATAAAAGGCTGTCGCTGAGCCAATTCTTTTCTAAGGGCTATTGAAAGATATATCGTAAGAACTGCCTGAATTAAGATATATACCGACTTCACCATACACCTAAAACAGATAGCTACCTGATTAAGAGATTTTTCCATGAACTAAAGCCTAAATTACCTCAAGCTTTGCCAGTAAATTAACGATGCTACCGGAAAAAAAAATCTTAAATTTTATACAGGACTTCCCGGTCCGCGAGGCTATTCCTTGCGGCTAATCGCTGGTCCGTTGCCGAAGGAATAGCCGCGATACGTCACACGCCGCGCCGGAAGTCCCGGTGATCCGCGATTCCCAGCATATGACACGTCAACTTGTCCTTACCTGCAACAGAAAAGAAAAGAGGCACGATTAAAAGAGAGCCGAAGAGAGCCGATGAGAGTCGAAGAGAGCCGACACAAAAAAGAGACCTCGGCCGCGCCTCGTACGTGACATTCCATGACGGGCCGTGATCAGCGCTGGGCGGCGCTGCAGGGCCCAGGGCCCCCGGCGCGGCCGCGGCCTGAGCTTCTCACACGCGTTCCACGACGTGTCTTCTCAACTACACGGCCATTCGTGCCACAGGGACTGTGAATGTCTTTGCCTCATCAAAGCATTACCGCAAAACCCATACACGAATTATGTAGCGCTCATACGTATTACTGTGACATCAAGACACTCTTTCAGTCTGCTTTCCTCCCTAAAACTCTTCCGAAACCAAATATATTTAAACAAAAGACTGGAAAAATATTCCGAAACCAAAAATATTTCAACAAAAAGAATGCAAAAATCTTCTGAAGCCAAACATAAATTTATGAAAATAACTCAAAAATCAAACTTTTTGCATAAAAATTATTGTTAACAAAAAATTTAAACAAAGATTTTGCTTTGAAATTTCGAAAAATCGCGCCTCCTTAAAAGATCAATTTTAGAGTTAACAAAAAAATCTAAAAAAAAAATCGATTTAAACATACCAAAATTGAATTTTAAGACTGGTGACTTGCATGAAGAACGAAGTTGTTGCAAGATTCCAGTTTCAAATTTCCCCACGAATCGGACTTTTCCCGTCTTTTTGCGGGTATGAAGCGCCAGCGACATTTTCAAAAAACCTATCTGAATCAGAATTTTCAAACAACTCCAAAATTTCGTTTCTTTAAATATTTCCCCCACATTTTTGACTTCATTTCCCCGATTAAAAACCCCGAAGAAAATTCAATATCGGATTAAATTCGGTGCACAACAGAATATCCATCATAAATACCCCTAAATTTACGTGGCTAGTTAGGCGTCTGGTCAGCGATAATTTGCGATAAGGAATGTAGGAGGCGGCTGAGAGGGCGCCTCCTTTGAGTCGGCGAGCGTGAAAATTTGCCTCGAAGCGATTCGTCATGCTTCCTAGTCGATCTCACGTCGGCGTCTCTCTCACGTCCGGAGCGCGCTGCGAGGCGAACTTCGCGGGGCGATATTCGCGGGGCGATATTCGCGGCGAGATTCGCATTAAGCGAGGCGAGGAGCCTCGCGAGGAGCAACACGAACAAGCAAGTAGCAGCGCGTAGCTCCTGGATGCGAGCGACGCACTGAGAAAGTTCATCCTGCACGGGGGTTATTGATGATATAACCGCAATGGACGAGTTTTGCCTACGCAGCCGTCGACACGACACACCTGGATTCAGGCCTCGTTTGCCAATTGACCTAGCCTTATCTTGAGGACGACTAATTAATCTCGAGCGAGGTTCCCCATTGCGGTGCCTTATTGTATTCGACGCAAGCTGGTTAGATAACGTGTTAGCGGACTAACCTATGAACAGGGCGGTATTAACACCAAATTTTTCAGGTTACGTTTTACTTATGCGTTTTAACTTGCGGCATCTAGCGGAGCGAGGCACAAGACATGTAACGTTTAACCGATGAAAACTTATGGTCACTAACGCGTGATGGAGCTTATTGTTATTCCTTTAAAAATATATTGAAAATTCTGAGATTACTAATACAAAAAAGGTCAGTTCTATCCGCACGCCACGTTAACCCATAACCGCCCAAAATATTGGGAGTAAAATTTAGCTTATGAGGATTTTTACGAGGGATTTTTTTCCATTAGAATACAAAATATTAAGCGTTGGAAAATGCCTAAATTAATGAATTTCAGGTTTCCAGGGGGGTGATATTTTTTTGAATTGTGACAATACTGAACTGGAAAAGATCCTCTGAAATATTTTTTTTTTGTTTGCGAATCGCTGGGCCGTTGAGAGTTAATACAGGGGAGACCTGAACGCATGGAAACCAACCTAGTACATATTAAATGGGGCGACGTGTGAATAGTCACTTCGTAAAAAAGACAAAACCAAAACCGTGTTCTAACGCAGTGGAGCGAACTAGAAACAAGGTGAGTGTCGGCCTCCCCACTTCCCGCCAAAAAGAAGTTGACAAGGAAAGGATCTCCGGAATCTACGCACAACGCGAATTCCCACGCACTCTTTCCGAATCATGAATGACAATGACGCAGTTGAGGCGGCCTGCTGTACGTACGAGCTCTGCGAGCCTGCTCCGTCTAGTTAGCGTACGGCAAGGCACGGTCCACGGTCAGTGCGAACGCGAGCACGGGACGGGCACTGTCTAGTCGCAAGGTCAGGCGAGCGAGCGGGGACCCGACGACGGGGACCTGGGTCCCGTGGGCGGTCCCCGCCGTAGCCCGCTACGCCGCTTCGCGCTGCGCCCGGAAGCGCAGTGCAGGGGGCACAGGACAAGCGGAGCCGCGAGCTGGGCATGCAGTGAGTGTTTGGCGGGCGGCGGGTGACCTTCGAGCGGGCCCATGGCCCGGCCCGCCGGGCAGACCCGTCCGCCGGCCAGCTGGAATCGTAGAACACGAGCCAAGTTCGAGGCGCTTGCGCAACGCGAGTGGCACGTCCAGCAGTGCCCACGTTCCACAGCAAACGAGCTTTGAGCACTGATAAAAGCAATGCCTTGTTGAGCTAGACCGAAGGGTACTTTCGAGGTAGGCTAAAGAACGAGTTTACATCGTCAAGTATTATAGTCGTTTTTTTATTTACTTATATTTTTTTCAAATTACACCTATTAATAGCTATACCAAAAGGAAGGGCTATCCTTATTTTGTTACATCGCTATTGGTAGGCCTGGCAAGAAACGTTCTTAAGGCTTCAATTGCGTTTCTATCTTCTTCCGTTTTACGTATTCAATTATACCAATCCAGAAAAGGGGCATCCCTGGTCTATAGACCAGGAGTGCCTTATATCTAAAACGTCAACGTTTCCAGTTGCAGGGTCCGCTAAAACTTGCATGCGTTCACGGCGCATTGTCCAGCTCTGGTGAACACGGGTGTTATTTTCATAGCCTGCAATCAGACCCTAAGCTAGGGTATAGTGCGCGCTTTCAAGCATACCAGTTCCATTGGAGCATGCGACCTGAGCCGCCCCGACTCGGCCCGACTAGGCCCGACTCGGCTCGGCCGTTTCCGAGGCATGAATGCCCTGCACTCCTAGCGCCATGCTAAACTGACAGGCAATCCAAAAAGGAAAACGAGCCTTTAACGATGCACAGAGGTCGACTTCTCATCTGACCACGAATTTGAATGATGTATGCTTTGCTTATGCAATCAGCGAGCTAGCTCGAGATCAGATGGGGCTGACCTCAATGAACCCAAGCTAACTACCCCGCCACAAACATAGGTCTTCTGTTGGCTAGCTCGCGTCTGGAAGTTGGATTTTCAATTCATCTGGTTTGCGTTAAATGGCTCGAGATCTGCGCCAAAGCTACAAAAACTGGTATGTGAATAACGAAAGCGGAAAAAAAGAAAAGGCGATTATAGGTAAGGAGATACGAGCACTCGTCGTGCACTGGTTAGTTTTTTTTTACGACTAACGTATCAATGGTCATATCAAAGGAACGGGCTTAACAAGAGCTTTCAAAAGCTGTAACTGTTGGTAAGGATATTTTAAGAGCAAATTTGAGAGCTAACTTGAAAGTTAACTTGAAAAGCTAAACTTGAAAGCTAACTTGAAAAGCTAGCTTGAAAGCTAAACTTGAAAGTTAACTTGAAAAGCTCACTTGAAAATCTAACTTAAGAATCTAACTTAAAAATCTGACTTAAAATCTGACTTGAAAAGCTAGCATGAAAGCTAGCTATTACTGCTATTTTCCCTGTAACTCCACACCTTATACAGAGGAAAAGGACGCATATTTCAGACGCAGATATAGAACAGATATCACGAATGACAGATGCAACTAGAGTGAGGTAAGGTTAGCTCGAGTTATTTAGAGTTTAGTCGATTCAAGTAAGGTAAACTTTGCTTCAAGTTCATTCGAGTCTGCAGAGTCTGCCGATCCGAGACAGTTAATAATATCAACTCCTAACTTTAAATCACAGCTGTTGCTCTGCTTTAGGAGAAGCGGCAAAAATAGAGCAACTCCGGCGCCTCGACAACTTCCTCAAGAAGACAGAAAATCATTTCAATTTAACGGCGGAAATTAACCAATTAAAGCATACTACGACTGCATAATCAGTGATTAATATCGATCGCTTCAGCTGCACTCCCCCCTCAGCTCGGCTTTCGAGGTGCCATGCCCCATTGCATCGCCCAGCTCACCCATGAGGCATAAGCTACAGGACGCGACGCTGCACGGCATGGCACGAACGAGCCGCCGCATACGAGGCTCACGTCACGCTTCACAAAGACGAAAATTGCTGCGCTTACACCTATTCCGATTCAGTGAGCCTAGCCTTGGAGTTGACGCCCATTGCGCCGGTGTCACACGCCGAAGCCGCAACTTAACACCTTTTAGTATGCGGTCCCGCCGTCTTAAAAGGCCGGAAAACCTTTTCACCGCGGCGTGCGGGATCGCTGTACCCCTCAGATGATAAGGGTCACCTCGGGAATCGGTGCGGATGCAGCCGCTGAGCGATTCGTCGCCCGTCTCGGGTTCGATTCCCGGTTGCCACCAAATTAATCAACCGCGTGGCAACTTCCACCTGTAATACTTGGGGTAGCATAAAGAATTTTGGGTGGAGATTTAAAATGACATTTTCACTCTTTTTTTTTCATTTCCCCCCCTTTTTCCATCTTTTTTTTCCGTTTTTCTTTTTTTTCCATTTTTTTTTGCTCCTCTAAAAAAAAATAATTACACA
>Ga0058701_10001101_pt1 | contig 18738 bp, 16 predicted proteins | sample AgamicOrMae_FD_97039 | JGI IMG/M metagenome (GOLD analysis project Ga0058701, IMG submission 97039) | Agave microbial communities from Guanajuato, Mexico - Or.Ma.e | ecosystem: Host-associated > Plants > Phyllosphere > Phylloplane/Leaf | place: Guanajuato, Mexico | collected 2012-06-04
GTGTAAGTTTATGTGTGTGTATGTAAATGTGTGTATCGATTTGTTATTTGTACGTGTACGTGATGCGAGAAAAATATCAGAATTTTTGTTTGTTTATATCATCAATAATAGAGATAATGATAATAATAATAATGGTAATTATAGTGATAGTATTTAGACATAATATGTGAAACGAACATGGTGGGAGAAATAGAAAATGATGGTAAAAAGAATGTTTTTTTCTGGGGAGAGACCGCCGCGGCGCGAGTAGCGCCAAATAGAAGGCGGGCGTAAGCACATTTGATTCAATGGCATTGACGCACGGGCAGACAAACAGGACTAGTGTTATGTTCTGGAGCTTGTGACAGTCGAACAGGCGCACAAATTGGTGCAAGTCTGTGCGCCGGCAATCGCGCGCTACTGGCGCCGCTGTGCTCCTGTGCGGCCTCAGCGAGGACCGCGTTGAACGCGCGCGGAAAGCTGCCAGACTGCAGCTTCTCGATTTGCGCGCCTCGTGGTGGTGCTGGTGGTGATGTTGTGTGTGCGTCTGTGTGTGCGTGTGTGTCTGTGTGCGTTGATTCGCTGTTGCTGCTCGCAGTGGAGCGTCCGCAACGTCGTGTAAGTCGTCGGTAGTTTGTGCGCGAATCTCTGGCTGAAAGCATGGTCGTGGTGGTTGTCGTCGGTGTCGTTTCTGTTGTATTCGGGCGCGCGCGCGCACATGAGCGCATGTTGTTGTTCGAAGTGACTCGAGGAGAGAGAGAGAGCGCGCGCCGCGCGCATAGAAACGAGAAAGCGTGGATGGAAGGAGGCGCGGAGGCTGGAAAAAACTGTGCAACTTCTGCACAGTTTTCGCGCCCTAAATGGGACACGTTTCATTCGGGCAGCTGTTGTTTTGGGGCAAGATTCTGTGAGAGTGCGAGCCGCAGGGCTAGGCAGAGCCGGTGCGATGCAACATCCCCGCGCCCAGCACAATGGGCATAAAATGGACGGCCAGAGAGAATGTGGGGTCCCCGTTTTAACAGACTGCGTGCCAGGAGGCTTGGATAAACAGGGGCCCACTCAGAGATGGGTGCGTGTCTCACTGGGCACAATTCAGGGTATTCCCGAGTGGCGAGAAGTCACCTCCGCTCGCGTTAGAACGCCTCCTCTTGACTTTCGGACTACAGCGGGAATTGGGCCCAGCGTAACCTAGAAACGACCCCGGGCGCTGAGCACGCCCCCTTCGCGGACGCGGGCCAGATTCCCGCGCAGACCGAATCCGCGTAGAATCCGAGCTGTACTATTCAGTGTGTTTGCAGCAAGTGTGGTCTAACTCATTTTTGCAATTGGTTATTTTTTATTGAATCCATTCTAATCTATCACTATAGTGTCACTTCAACTCTTGTTGCCTTTAGCAGTCCCTATCTATGGCGAACTCTGCTTCTCTAACTTCGTCTCGGCTCTCGAGTTTAGCGAGAGTGCCAGAATCGGAATAGCCCTCTTCAATGTAAGATCAATTTGGGATACAACTACTCATACTAGGCCACTGAATTTTCTAGACAAGCTACGACAACCCATTCGAAGGCCTCTAGAAGCGCATACAGTCTCATTTTAGCTCTGCTTGCTCCACCACAGGCCTGACTAGCCATTGAGGCCCCGCACTCTAGGGCCCACAAGGGTCAAGATTGCAGCCGTCGCAAGACGGCGCTCTCAAGACGGCTAGCTTGCATGTTGGTGGCCCAGTTGTCACAGTTTTTATTCTCTACTGCATCTCAATTGTGCATTCTGGTGCAATTTATAAAGATGACAAATATCTCTCCTGCTGCACAATCGAACATGTTAGCAGGCTAATCTCGTGCATGCAACAGTCTGAATGTCTACGAAGTGCATGACAAATCGCAAAAGCACAATACGACCTCCACTTTCTCCATAATAGAGCTCAACTTTCCGACTGTGAGCCCCACTGGGGGCCGCGCATAACACTTTATGCACAACCAGACTGTATATCAATGTAGCAAATACATTTTGCAACATGTTGATATGATCATTTTCGTCCTATCTCAATCGGTTGCGAAGTTATCGATGCTTCATTGTTAAGGTGTCAAAATCGTCTCGGAATTTGAAACGGAGACGCTCTGCGGATTGTAGGCCAGAATAACGATGGTAGCAATGCGCTAGCGCCTAAGAGCGGGCCCGTGCAAGACATGTAGCCTCCAACTTGTGGCTCTTCTAAGGGTGGTTGCCTCATAACAAGGTATTCAACATGCTCCTGGCACGCATTTGATAAGAACTCGAGGGTCATATGGATACTACCATAAGGCGTCTAGCCGCTTAGTGAGGCACTGTAAGAGGCTCCGATTCTTGCAAGAACGATTCTTCAAGACGCGAGGACGCCCTGGTTTGCCGCACATAGGTTCGTTTCTGCGGAAATCCGGCTCCCCTGCTGGAAGAGAAGGGAGGTCGATTTGGTGTCGGATCACACAGGTGGAGTGAAAGGTCGGGACGATGGTTGTCGAGGACTCATTGTTGGCCGAGCTGGAGGATGACGTTGGGTACTGATTTGTAGTGTCGAAATTGACCGACTGCCAATATGTCGAAGTAAAGTACTAACTTTCTCATCATTTGTAGCCTCTGTGAATTATAGTGGACTTTAAATTGGCGATTTTATCCCGACTCGAGACGCTTAGCGAGCGGATTATCGAGAGAGGAGGTCAACAGAACGACAAGGGATGGCCAAGACGACTGCTCAAGTCGTGAGCCACAGACTACGCGAATATAAAATATCTTTTCTCCCAGTAATATACCATTTTCTAATCCTAACCCCCAACTAGCCTGTCTACTTTAAGCACAATTCTATAACTTGGCTCACAAAAGCTAAATATTTCCAAAGAGCTTAGGAAATATTGAAACATATTGATTTGCGGCGACCAATGCATCGCTAGGTGCAGCACAAATCACACCGGCTACAATTCCATAGCGAGGGGGGAAACTTGCACTAGGACTGAATCGATATTACAATGCCCGATGAGATCGGTCGCTCGATTGGCACCGTCAGCGCCGAAGTCGACAAAGGAGCATTTGAGCACTTCCGAGATAGAGATTTAGGAATATACATCTGACCCTGTCTATTTATTGAAACTTCTTCATACTAGTATGGTGCGCCGGGTCGGCCGAAACCTCCAAGCAACTGTTGAAGATTGTTAAGACGGTCTCTGAGACGTTGGTTGTGCCTGTTTCTCCGCTCGAGCTGTGGACAAATTGATATGGGGCGAGAAATGTGGATTGTTAGACAGGTATTTTGAGGAGTGAGATCGTTTCAGAGTCGTCAAGTGGGATTAATTCGCAATCGCAGCAAAATCTATACTCACGTCATACTCTATTCTTGATCTGCTCGGTTCGGTGTCTGCAAAGTCGCGCATCATTGAGTCGCCCAGTCGTTTGGCCACATCGATTTGCTTCGATAGGCCACTCTGTCTGATGGACATTAATTCGTAGCGAGATTTTTGCAGCTCATTTTGCATGCTCGCAGTTTGGTCTCTATCGTGGATTCTACCTTTAGCGAGCCACTCAATGACCTCCTTGGTGATGGGCGGGGGTTTAGCTCCCGAATCCTTTGCTTTGGTTGCACTCACTAGGCCAGTGGAATCCGCCTTATTGACAACGTTTTTCACCTCTGCTGGTCTCGTGCTGCTCACAACAATTAGCGGCGGTCTTGTTGATGGTACAATCTTCACTTTCGGGGCCAGATTGCTCTCTACTTTGCTTGGCGCCACGCGGGCAACAGGTGGCACAGGTGGGGGCCGTCTTGGTGGAACAGTGACCAGCGGAGGCAGAGGAATTGGAGCAGGTGCTGCTGCAGGGACTGTGGTAACTTTGGCTTGAATTACTGACTGGCTGGCCGGCAGAACGGGTGGTGTATGGGCAACAGTTGGGGCCAGCGTCGAGGCTGGAATGAGAGCAGGTGGTTTTGGAGGCCGAGTTACGTGTTTGTGCACCACTCTCAGTGTGTGGCCCGGTTTCCCGACGCGGCAGCAGTGGTGCGGCCGGCCCGGGTGTTTGTGGACAACATGGACTGGGGTTGGACTGGTGGCTACTGCTGAAGGCACAACTGCTGTGGCCACTGGCGGAGCTGGCACCTGGTGGGGCCCAAGACTTGCCGCGGTGGGCGGGGGAGGTGAGGGAGGCGGATGGGTGGCGATGGCGGCGGGTGGTGGGGGCTGGTGGGCAACAGTGGGTGGAGCTGTAGGCACAGCAGTGGGTGGGGCGACCGGCTGGGTTGGAGCTGGGCTGGTCGAGTGGACCTGAGGCGAGGGTGTGGGCGTTGTTGGTGGTGGTGGCGGCGGCGGTGGCAGCGTGGGTGCTGGGCTTGTGGACGGGCTTAGGGTCGGGATTGGGCTTGGGCTCGGGCTTGGAGGCAAGCTCGTGGGCTGCAGGAAGGGAAAAGCTGCCCTGGACTCGCCCGCCGGCTGAGCAGTGGTACTTGAGACTGGTGCTGGGGGCTTCTTGTGGACGCGGCGATGGTGAGGAGCAGCTTTGGCGACCGGTGGTGCACTTGAAGGATGGTGCGTGGTTACAGTTGGGGTAGCTACTGTTGGAGCTGCTGTGGGTGCTGCTGTGGGCGCAGTTGTAGGCGGTGCTGTAGGTGCTACTGTGGGTGGTGATGTTGGTGCCACTGTGGGTGCTACTGTGGGCGCTACTGTAGGTGCAACCGTAGGTGCTACTGTAGGGGCTGCTGTAGGGGCTGCTGTGGGTGCTACTGTAGGAACTGCCGTAGGCGGTACTGTAGGTGCCAATGTAGCTGCTATTGTAGGAGCTGGTGTAGGCGCTGGTGTGGGAGCTGCTGTGGCTACGGGAACAGGAGGGGCTACGGCAGTGGCACTTGGGACGGCGCTCGAGGAGTGAGGGCCTGGAGAGGGCGCGACAGTGGTTGTGGTGGGCCTCTTCTTGCGCCTCGTGACCTTGATCTTCCTTGACCTATGCGATGGTTTCACACTCGCTGGTTTCACACTTGATGGTTTCACACTCGACGGTTTCACGCTAGATATGCTAGGTGCGACTGTGGTGCTCGAGGCGGGTTTGGCGTTGGTCTTCGGCGAGGGAGTGGATGGTTTCTTTGCACCATTCTTCAGCTTCTTGCGGGAAACCTTTTTTATGATTTTCTGCTTCTTTGGATGCTTAGTAGTGCTCGAACTATTGGTTGAAACGGTCGCATGGGCCTGACTGTGGGTAGCAGGTGGAACGGGTTTCTTGGGCACATGTTTGATCTTCTTGGCGGCTTTGGGGCGTTCTGCAAGGGCGGCGTTGGTGTTTGGCGATTGCGCGATCATCGTCGGAAGAGGATCATTATTGCAGGATTATTGGTGTTGGACGATTTATCGTGGTCAGAGGTTGCAATGAGAGAGCAAGAATCACACCGGCATGCAAGGTGGGGGCGCAGTAGAATGCGACACATGGACTAATTCTCCTCTCATCTTAGTCTGTCTCGCTAATGATATTCCACAAGTAATCGCCACCAGGCTAAATCCAACTGCAGAAGATGAAGAAAAATTATATCACACTGTCGTGGGGGCGAAGGCTGGAATTGGTAGGGAATTAGGTAGAAAGGGAGTGATGCTTTTCATTTGTCGAGCACTAGAGTTTTGGGCACTCTTTTTTAGGGATTGGGAGTGATTTATCTCAATCGAATGTTCTTTTAAATGGAGCACACAAGTGGAGAAAAATGAGAACAAGCGAAACTAAGATCAAACATACTCTTCGTCGCCCCTCAATCGCCGCCCTTCTTCAGCTCGCCCGACTCCACGTGGATCACATCCCCAGGTGCCAGTCCGTGAAGTAAATGCTCATGATCCGAATGATCGTCCGCCGATGTCTTGCTACTTTCGGCCGCGTGCTCAATCTTTAGGCTCTCATCATGCGAGTGGCCACCCTCCGAATGGTGCGCCCCATGTTGGCCACCATTGGAATCCCACTCGCCACCCCCATGATGGTGCTCCGAGTCGTCGTCAAGATCGTGCACCAGCTCATCTCCATCAACATGGCTTCCCACCACTATGATATCGTGAATTTCTCCATCAGACGAGTGCTTTGAGCCCATCTCATCGGCCTCATGGTGGTCCATTGCGGTTGCCTGAGGAGATACATCGGTGCTCACGGTCACCACTTTGGCCTTCTTCGAGCCAGACTCGCTCGGCCCCGAACCAATGCCCAAGCCGCCCAGCCCAAGTTGAGCTAAGGCTCGATTGCCAGCTGCCTTCGGGGAGACAGTTGTGGGGCCTCCATTGAGGAGGATCGAGATGGTCTTGTCAGGCACGGGCGCGGGCGCTGGAGCTGAACCGAGACCGCTGGCTGCAGCTGCTCCAGCCTTGGCACCTATTTGTCCGGAATTGGCCACCGCTTTGAGGGCCGCCTCGACCTTGCTGGCCACCGGCGAGGCAGTCTGTGCGGGGACCGATTTTGTCGTCGTCACCACCGGAACCAGCGGCACTATGGGCACTGGTTTGGCCGGTTTTGCAGGAAGTTTGAGCGCCTGTCTGATTTCTTCCAAGGTGAACAGCTTTCCTGAGCCGCCCTTCAAAGCTGAGGAGGTAGAAGATGAGGCCGACGAGGCTGACGAGGATGATGAGCTTGTTGAGGATGTCTTGGACGTGGATGATGAAGATGAAGCACTTCCGGCTGCTCCCGACTTCGACGAGCTAGCAGAGGCACCAGTCAGGGGCGGTGCAGCAGAGGCGACTGATGCAGCCGACGTTGCTGCGCCTGGGGGACCTGCTTGCGCTCCTGCAAGCGCAGCACCCGCACCACTTCCAGTTCCGGTTCCAACGCCAACACTGGCCGCAGCTGCAGCTCCAGATCCATTCAGTCCGGCGGGCGATTGGCCGGCTGCTGCTTGTGCCGAGGCTGAGCTTGCACCGGGCACTGTGCTCACCGCGCTTGCTGCCGCACCTTTGAGACCGACCGCAGCCGAGGAGGCGGGCTCCGTCCAGCCCTGGCCGCCCCCTTGAACTGCCGCACTGGCTCCGGAAGAAGAAGCTGCTCCAGAGACAGCTGCCGCAGCAGCGCCTGCGCCTGGCTGTGGTGGGGCGCCCGTTTGGCTAGCAGCCGCGGCACCAGTTCCAGCGCCGAGACCTGCACCAGCAGCAGCAGCAGCTCCAGCTCCAGCTCCAGCTCCAGCTCCAGCTCCAGCTCCAGCTCCAGCTCCAGCTCCAGCTCCAGCTCCAATTCCGGTGCTTGTTGCTGCTGCCGATCCCGCTCCAGCTGTACCAGTGGCACTAGTTGCACTGGTCGCGCCAGCGGCACCTGCAGCACCTGCAGCACCAGCAGCACCGGCGGCACCTGTAGCAGTAGTAGCACTAGTGGCACCGGCGGCAGTGCCTACACCCGCGGCTGAACTCGATCCAGAAACAGCGGCCGCGCCACTAGCAGCACCGGCGGCACCAGAACCTGAAGCAACGGAACCAGCGGCTATAGCAGGGCCAGCATTTGAGGCAGAACCAGCTGCTGCGACACTAGACACAGCGGCACCACTGGAAAGACCGGCTCCAGACGCGGCTGCTGAGGATGCCACAGAGCTTCCGGCAGGAGCCGCTGCTGGCGCTATGGGCTCCACTATGGGCGATTTGACTGAAGCACTGGCAGCAGCAGTAGCTAGAGGAGCCGCCGGTGTTGCAGCAACGGCGGTTGCAGCTCCGGAAGCAGGCTGAATGGGTCCACCTGCGCCCGAGGAGGCCGCGGCCGCAGCTTGATTTTGTGAGCCTGTTTGAGGGGGCGCTGCTCCGACGGCGGAACTTGCAGCTACACCAACCACTGGTATTGCGCTCACTGCAACGGCGGCCTTATCGGGGACAACATCCACAACCTTAGGTGCAGCATCAGCCACTACCGCCACATTGGCCGAGGACGAGCCGGCGGGGCTTTGATTGGCAGTCGCTGCTGATGCTGCTGCTGCGTTCCCTTGTGATCCCTTGTTGGGGTTCCCATTTGCGTTTGCGCTTGCTATCGCTTGATTCTGGATACTTTTATCGATATTCAACTGTTGGTTGTTGTTGTTGTGATTGGTATTCGTGTTCGTATTGGTGTTTGTGTTTGTATTCGAGTTCGTGTTTGTGTTCGTATTGGTGTTCTGTGTGTTGATTATGTAATTGTTTGTGTTTGTTGTTATTCCGGCGGGCCTCTGGGTGATTGGGGCGCCAATTTGCGGTTTGTTCACCAGTATGATCGTTGTCTGTGGCGCCTTTGTAGTGGTTACCACCTTGTTCAACCTAATGGAAATGGGCTGGTTTGGATTGCCATTGATAGTTATACCAGTGGTTCCGATGACATGATTGTTCTTGTCAAGCAACCTAAGATTGATCACTGGCCCCTTGGTCGTTTGCCCACCAGACTGCTTTCCTGAGTGACCACTGTGATGGCTAACGTTATTGTTGTTATTGCTATTGTGGTGGTTACTGTGGTTGTTGTTGTTGTTGTTGTTGTGATGGTTGTTGTTGCTGTTGTGACTGTTTTGGTTGCCGCTGATCTTTTTCACGTGCTCGGAGGACACCTTAAGATGCTCGACCAGGGTTGGCGATGCGGTTGAGGTGACGAAATTAGCTTTAATGTTATTGTGACTAGTGACTATCTTTACAGGACTATCGGCATTATGGTGTCTTGGTGCATGGTTGTTATTATTGTTGTTATTGTTATTGTGCTGATTACTATTAGGGTTATTCTTATGACTGTTATGATGATTGTTGTTGTTGTTGTTATTATTACCAGAGCTTGAGGAGGCACCAGTTTGGACATTCAACACGCTTGGTCTGGACGAGGTTGATGATTTTGGCGGCGACGGAGTTGCGAGTTGTATGTTGATCGTTTGATGCGATGATGCAGCAACAAATGACTCGCCACCCTTCAAGCTCGTTGGAGCTTTAGTGATAGTTGCCGATTTTGTTGCTGATGGTCTCATCTCATCTTTGGATTTGTGAAACACTACTGCACTGCCACTACTCTTACTCAAATCACCATTTGTTAAACCCGAATTGTGCTTACCAGAGCTTGCTTGAGACGATTCAGCCGAACCACCTGCAGCAGCAGCAACGACGGTGGCCGGTTTTGCTGTACTAGTGGCAGAGACCACCACTGTTGACTTGAGGGCACCATTCTGATTTCCAAGCGAGGTTGAGATTGCAGTGGAGGCTGAGGCGACCACGTTCTTCTGTTCACCCTCAAGCTCGCTGGCAATCTCTTTGACTTGTTCCTCGTGAATGTGGGCCACGATATCGTCAATGATTGATATGTCGCTCGTGCTTAAGCCGCCAATTTTAACCGGTTGGCTCTTTTTTCCCTTCTTCAAGCGTTCCTTTAAAATTTTATCAATTTCCTTGTCAATGGAAGCTGGCCAATTGTGGCCCGCGCAAGAGCTAAAGTGGCGATAATTGTCGCCGGAACCATTTCTTGCGGAACAAAAGGCCGCCAAATGGTCACGAGAATGGGCCGACGACAGTGGATCGAGGGCTAGTCCATTGTCATGGAGACATTTAGCCAACGAGTTGTTGGCCTTTCATTTTGATTGGTGGTTGATTTCGATTTTTATCAGCATTGAACAACGACAAAATGGGAATCATTATTGTGCCCATTATTAGATTGATTGTTCAAAACGTAAATTATACTGTGATTATGAATTGGATTCAGAGATGATGATGGAGATTTTCGACAGATTGTCTCATAAACTTACCAGATGCGAAAAGAGGCGCAATTGTGAGTAAATCTTGATCAATTGTTTCTCAGTCAACTTGTTTACCTGCTCACAAATTGGATCAATATATAGGTCGAACTTGTGCAAATGGTCTGCAACATTTATCTTCTTATTTGAGTGCTTATGCTCCTTTTTGGGCGTCGTGGTGACTTTTGATGCTGCACTAGCTGTTGTGGTTGTTGTTGGCGCTGATGTTGTTGTTGTAGGTTTGCTGTTTGTACTGCTGGTTGTTGCTTGGGTCTTGGCATGATTACTGCTACTGCTTGGAGTTGGAGAAGATGAGGTTCCACCGTTGTCAAGACCAAGAACGGCGGTCAATCTTTGCGGGCTCGTCGGTTGTACATACTGGAAATTGACGTTTATACTACTGGCCTGAACTAATGAACCGATGAGGCCTATAACAATTAGCAAGTTCACTTTATGCGCCCAAGGCGCACTAGCGAGTTGTCTTGACAACCATTTCCTTTGCGAGGCCATCATTAGCAGATGACAAGTGACGAGATTTTGTTTAACTATCAATTGGAGCTAGTTTGGGATTTTTCTCCTCAAATCAAACTAAACAGAATAACAACCACTGTACTCAACCTTCATTTGGGACCTCTCATTAGTGTGCGGGCCCGCAATGATGAGATTGGAGAGAACAGTCTGACTGGTATGGGAACATCTTTGATTAATGTTAAACTAAGTTTCAGATAAGATCGAAGCTTACCTCTCTCGAGAGTCGACCTTAGTGAGCGTCTACTTGCCAATCGGCATGCGATCATTCTGATCCTCAGCCCGTACTTGCTTCAAAAGGATTGCCCCACCATTAGCAGAGCACCTGGCGAGGAAAATTGGATTGAATTACAGTCTGACGCCTTTATATGCATCTTCGTATTAGCATTCCTTTGAAGACATGATTGACTATCTCACGCTGATCGTCATGACTGATGCTACATGGCGACTGGATTTAGGAGAAGTTATGTACGAGACTGGCAGTCAGAGCTCCCCTTTTGAGACTGAACGAAAGACTGAGACTGGCTCGTCCCGACTGAAAAGCTCTTGATGATATAGCCGGTTAAATCCTTCAAGGGTAGATTGGTTAGTATAAATCGACGAATCGCTCAAAACCGGCCAATCTCAGTCAAACGAAGGCCTCATGTAAGTAGGAACAAAACCACTCGCCTTCGTTCCTTGCAGTGCTGCTCGAATATTTCTGGTATACCCATTTCCAGAAGGACTTCAGGTGAGCTGCAACGGAAGTTTGCATCTGAAATGACGGATCCGATCTAACTGATTGCTGTGCATCCGAGAAAGATGAGACTTCTATTTCCCGTTTTCGACCAATGGGACGATAGGCAAGATTCCGCCCATAGAGCTTTGCCTGGTCGCCATCGAAATTGTCCACGAGGTTCTGCTTACCTCCACGATAGCACCCACTCAGGCTATCGTTGCTTTCAAGGACTCGGGTTTCCATCTAGGATGGAGATTGAGAGGCTATAGACTTTAGAAACAGTCTGGAGAGGGTTTAATCTCCCCAAACTTCAACTTGATCAGCCATAGAAACTCCCAACAAGTCCAACTGGTGATTATTGTTTCTGGTGGTATTGGTTCTGGTCATCTAGTTCCATGGGCGTGCCATCTTACTGACTGTCTTGCATACTGGGCGAAAAGTCTTCCCCAGACGCACTGTGAAAGATGTCAGTTGTGAGCTCCTTCTTTGTGGATACACTGGTGGTGATCATACCGGGCAAATGATCATCACCCATCGGACTGGTCGCGATCAAAGGCATTGGAAATGCTTTTCTCGATTTATGATAGACTCGGATCTCTGTGATGCGCGCTGTGATACAAATACACACGCGAGATGCAAGTCTAGATGCAGAGCAGAGTCTGCGGAAGTCAATCTTGCGCGTCTGCTTACTTCCGCACCTGTCGTCTGTCAAAACCGTCTTTTCTCTAGGCTTATTGTTCGTATGCGACACAGAGTAGCATATCGAGATTGATGTAGCGAACTCAACTATTATCTTCATTCTTCCTTGTTGATAGCCTAGAGTATCATAGTGTTAAATCGGCTGGAGGTGATACTTTGTAGCGCCGTTTAGAAAAATAGCATTCGGAAGAAAGTGATATCTTAGCTATCTTTAGTTTGGGGACAGCTAATCCACTTACAATAAGAGATATGTCAGGGGAGATTCTGAGTCAGCTCGATCATGGGGATTCTGAAAGCCGGTCGAGCCGAAAAAGTCTCAACTTGGACAGTGCCACGGCGAACGTGCAGAAACTGGACGGAAGTAACTATCTGCCTTGGAAGAGGCAAATGACAATTATCCTCAAGCTCCATGGTTTAGAGAAAGTTCTTAGCGATGTAGCGGTAGACGAGCTTTCGGACATGCAAGCGACTTTGATCTTGCTGTCCAGCATGAACAACGACCTCAAACTTCAGGTACAATCCGAGCAATCTGCGAGGGATATACTCGCATACTTGGATCGACAATACGCCGACCGGAGTGAGGCAACCAAACATCGACTGCTGAGTGAGTTCTTGAAGTGCACAAAGAGACCCGAGGATAGCATTGGTCAGCACATTGCATGGTTGAAAGAGATGAGGGCAGCCTTGAAGAACTTGAACGAAGAGTATTCGGACGAGTTCTTTCAGGTGATAGTGATCAATTCACTGCCCGCTGAATATGGCGACCTGCTTGGCCAGTGGGAGATGATGCATCATTCCATGAAGACCACTGCCTTCCTAGAGAGCTGGCTAAGGCAGAAGGAGGTCAATTTGGAGAGCCGAGCTAACATGGTCCTGGCAGTCTCTTGTGAGGGCAGGAAATCATGGGCCCAGATGAGCGTGAGAGAAAGGAAACTGGCATCGAGCTGTAGAACGTGTGGCAAACGTGGACACTGGGCCAAGGAGTGCCCCAGTCGCGGAGAGAAAACTGATACAGCCAAAAGTATCGATATCTCTAGTGCCAAGGTTAATGTGCTCTTCAACGCTGGAAGATTTGGCTCAGGGCTGAAGGATAAGTGGATTTTAGACAGTGGGGCAACCCAGCACATGAGCAACAATAGAAACTGGTTCACTAAGCTGACCATGTTCAGCAGCCCCAAATGCGCGTCCATAGGCGATGGCCAAGAGATAGAAGTGTGGGGTCATGGCTCGATCGACGTCCAGTGTCAGGTGGGTGTGGAAACTGTGTCGGGAACGCTGACCGACGTGAGTTTCATTCCAAAGTTGGCCACAAACCTGGTCTCAGTGGGGGCGATGTCTCGAAGAGGAATTGCCACACGTTTCGAGGGCAACAAGTGCCTCATCTATGGAGGCGGTAGGAAACTGATGCATGGTAGGAGAACTAAGGATGGTTTATACGTTCTTGACATTAAAATCCTGAAAAATCACACTACCAGTCTCGAGAAGATGTCTCGCCCGGTAGATGAGTTGCACCAAGTTCTGGGACACGTAGGTCGTGATCGTCTTGATGCAAAAGTCAGACCATGCGGGGCCCTGAGGAAAAAGGAGGTAGTGGACCTTCTGAGTCCATCCAGAGTTACTGGGGATGCGGATGAGGTGGGGGATAGGGTTCACATAGGTCTGGGATTCATCACGAATAAAGCAAAGCCATCATATGATTACTATCTTCTGTGTAGAGACGAGGCGAGTGCCTTTTGTTTCATTTACTTCGTTGAGTGGAAGACGGAATTGGTCACCAAACTAGCGCAACTGATCGTGGATTTTGAGCATGGTTCAGGCAGAAGGATAATGCGTATCGTAAGTGACGGAGGCTCAGAGTTCATTTATGAGGAGGCTAAGCCATTATTTCGGAAAGAGAGAATAGTGCACGAAAGTTCATCACAACCAAATGGTATAATTGATAGAGAAATGAGGGCCATCAACACGATGGCACGACTGATGTTGTCCGAATCGGGGCTGGTCGAGTTGGCGGGCGAGGCTCTGAGGATGGCTTGCTTCATCAAGAACAGAACGGTGTCCAGCCCAAGTGGTCGGACACCTTATGAACTATTCATCGGACGCAAGCCTAACGTCGCCTGCCTGGCAAAATTTGGGACACAAGTTCATGTTGTGGGCAGAGATCATCAAAGGAATGATCTGGATGCGATAAACGAATTTGGCTACCTTACCGGCTTCTCAACCAGCCGGAACACCTTCCGCGTCTTTGTCCCAAAACTAAACCGGGTTGTCGAGGCACCTGAAGTGGTGATGTGTCCACAATCTGTTGGATTCCAGAGAAGAGATTCCCGGAGCAAAGCAGAAGGGCAAGTTGAGGAGGTAGAGCATACAATTAGAATGTCAGGAAAGAGTCCCACTGAGGCTGAGGCAATCTACAGATCTAGGGCAGGTGATGATGCTGTTGCAGGTCAGGCAGTGTGCAGAACTAGTGGAGTTCAAATTGGCGATATTAGTTCGGATGAGATTGTGCAGAGTAGTCGGAGACCAGTGGACTACTCTCCATCAGATGATGGAGTGAGGACAGTCGTGGGTCCGAGCATGATAATCCCAGAAGAGATGGTTACTGTGGAGAATCATGGTCCCGATTTGGGCTTGGGAGTACGCCCTGACCTCTCTTGTTCGTATAATGAAGCTACGCCAGAGACTGGAGTGGCTGGTGGACAAACGGTGCCAGGTGATGAAGATGAAACACAAGCTGAGAACGTCGCGCTGGCGGAGTCTAGGCCACCATCTCCGCCCCATAAGTTTTCCGGTCTACTCGTGGGAGCTAGCGACATCAAGATTCCAGCCTCATTTGCCGATGCATTGAATGGACCGGATGCAGCCAAGTGGACTGAAGCCGTGAATGAAGAGCTCAGAGCACACCGAGAGAATAACACCTGGAACGTAGTGGAGCGACCTAAATCTGGCAGGACTCTCAGCACAAGGTGGGTGTTTTCCCTAAAAAGGGACAGAGCTGGAAACATTGAAAGATATAAGGCACGATTAGTTGCACGAGGTTTTGAGCAGAGGCTTGGAATCGACGTATCCGATACGTATGCACCAGTCCCGCGTATCGAGACCATAAGAACAGTGTTGTCACTAGCCACAATCAATAGATACCAAATACGTCAATTCGATATAGAAACAGCGTTTCTGAATGTGAAACTAACTGAGGACATTTATCTTGTGCCCCCTCCTGGTCTAGGAATCCCGAAATCGAAATGTTTAAAGCTATCAAAAGCACTCTATGGGCTGAGACAGGCGCCTAAGGCATGGAACCAGGCACTCAATGAGGCACTTGAGTCTATGGGTTTCAAACAACTGGAGAGTGATGCCTGCGTATTTAAGAAGCTAGACATGCCACTGTATCTTCTTATCTATGTGGACGACGGTTTAGTTGTGGGTGCGAATGAAGAAATGTGTGATGGAGTAATAAGAGATCTAGGGAAGCGATTCAAAACAAAGCGGCTGAGTGGTGAGATCTTTCTCGGGATTGAGATAAGAAAAACGGAATTCGGCCTCGAATTGTCGCAGCGTCGTTATATTGACGATATTCTATCTCGATTCAACATGACAGAATCGGAACCATCAGGGACGCTTTTCATGGATATAAACTCGGGAACAAATGTTGTGGATGGGCCTACGAAGCAGCCCTATCGCCAGGCTATTGGATGCCTGAGACACTTGGCAGCGTCCACCCGGCCTGATATCATCTTCTGCGTGAACACTCTGGCAAAGTTCATCAATGATCCTAAGGAATCACACTGGTTAAGGGTTAGGCAAGTACTGAAGTATTTGAAAGGGACAAGAGACTACAGCATCAGATACTTTCACGATGCAGTAGAGATTAAGGCGTATTCCGATGCTTTTTGGGGCGGAGATAGTGACAACTGTTGCTCTACAACGGGTCTCATACTAACGATGGGAGGTGGACCAGTTGTCTACGCATCGCATAAGCAGACAGAGATTGCATTGTCCTCCACGGAGGCGGAATACATAGCGGGGAGTGAAGCAGCTAGAGAGGTAGCATGGCTGACCCAACTGTTGAGTGAGCTCGATCATTCATATGATAGGCCTAGATTATTCATTGATAACGAATCAACCATAAGGCTTATAAACAATCAAGATGCAAAAGGAAGAAATAAGCACATCAATCTGAGGTACCACTTCATTAGACAGCAGCTGAAGAATAACCTCCTCTCGATTAAGCATATTCCGAGTGAGAGTCAACCCGCAGATTTACTCATACAGGCACTAAGTGAATCAAAAATTGAGCACCTGCTAGATCAATTGAGGATGACGCGTTCCAACATCAAGCAAGTCCAACGAGAGGATTCTTCGATTGCTAGGAATATCCAACGGAAGTGATGATATATAAAATAAAGGTGTCGAGCATTATTGACTGCTTCACCTTGAGGCCACAAGTTTGAGCTGGGCATGCACTCTTGGTGAGTTGAAACGTGACGGTTGTATCTTCTCTTTCCGCTCTCTCTGAACAAGATGATCCGGCTACGACGACAAGCCCACACAATAGAAGTGAATAGCTCCCATTCGGGACTGTAGGCTGACTGGGAAAGCTCACGGTGCACCTGCCAGGATGATTGATAGATTACGCTGGATCATGGTTGACGCTAGTCTGAGACATCGCCGAGTTCAATGTACTCCCTACTAATGAAAACTTTCTCTTAGGATTATCTCGTTCCGCGTCGCACAATCGAATGTTGTCTGGGCGAAATCTTTCTCCTCTGCAAATCTTGCCCACAATCAGTCTCTCTTTGTCGCCAATCCAGCTGGGCGCTTGTGTCTAGACTCTGGAGCGACAAATGAGAAGGCCATCGATTGGCGATTGTTTACCGGTAGACAAACAAACTAGCAGATATGCTCAGTCTCTCAATGTGGGAAAGAGACCCACATTGAGTGGGAGACTGTCCAAAAGTTTGAGGATGATACCCTTTTTTCCTCAACTTTTTTAACCAAATTCATTTGAGTGATTGGATATTAAGCTCCATCCAGCAAACCTAGTGACTGAAACAGCTAGCTTACTATAATCGAATCCTTTCCAAGTCGGCTGAAAACAAGATCTTGATGCAGTTCTTCGCTCCGAGCCGTACAGAGGCCCGAAAAGTTTGTTCCACCAAGAGTTCAATGGTTGTGGCAATACTAGCTAGTTCAAACTATATAGATTGGCCGAGGGAGTAATCAAATAAGCAGACACTCACTTGTTGAATAAAAAGACGTTGTCGAATTCATCTATTGCGATACGGCAGCGGAATAGAGATTGTGGATAGCCTTAAGTGAAGACCAGTGGCGGCATCAATGGTGATTCATAGAACGAATATGCGGATATGCTGATGAAACATCCCCCAAGTTTATGAACCTCAACAGATCTTGTTGCAAGGCCGTCTAGCAACCCCGTGTCTGCAACTGTTGTTCGTCGAGATGAGTGGGTCGAGACTGTGTGAGAGGAGCAATGGGGCAATATTGGACAGGTTGGCGGAGAGTGCGGAAGACAAACAACATGAGCTCGATGATCTGAGACGATTCGATGGTCGACAGGTCGAATTTAGAGAGATGTAGACCAAAATCATCGAGTTGCTGACGAAAACCCGACTGACATTCAAGCCAATTGTAAACAGGCTACAAAAAGAGCCTGTTTACAACTTTGGAACTGATGAGGGAACCAATTCATCAGCTTGCTCGCTTGTTACAACCAATCTAATCAGACGCATCAAGCGGGAAAACCGTTTTCGGCGACCTCGTTACGATTCGAAATTAACTCGAGAGCAGCGCACCTTGTTATTGGATGAGTTGTTGCAACAATGTGCTGGTGGAACAATGAGGCCGAATTTGTCTCAATTGGCCAAGAAGTTTGGCGTCTGTCACGGTTCTATTTGGTATTGGTGGGACAAGTTGAACAAATCGACTGGAAAGGATGGTGGCTCACGAATCCAGAGGATTGGTGTGAGAAGAATGAGGAAATTCAGAGAGAACAACTCGAGCAAAAACGACAATACTCTGTACCATGTTGACCAGAAAGGCTCATGTGATCAAGACATCTTGACATCGGACACAATCGAGACCGTTCGACCCCAAGATACCAGCATCGATCTGCAATCAACTCTGACTGGTTGCCCGAGATTTGTCAAGCTTTCGGATGATGTGCCAGCTTCAGGGCAGTTTGCTGTTCCGAAACTAGTAAACTATCGGAAGGCGGCACACAAGTTTTATAAATTGAGGCCTGTTGGTCGCGTAGAAATGAGACTAAGAAGGAAACTCACCTTTGATGTTAATCGCAAATAGAAATTTTTTTGCATTATTCCGATAGAACTCAAGCTGAGAAACGAGAACATCTATGTCTCAAATCCGACCTCTCAACCGTTCACGAAATATCAGGCATGCAAAAAATGACAATCTTTCTCTAAATTCATCGTGAACGAGGGTCTAGGACAATTCGATCAAGGGAATGCTTCAGAGGCAGTAGTTCGCCGGAGTGAGAACATCTGTTGAGGGCATGGTTGGTGTAATCGGCTGCCCGATATTTTTTTCGAAACTTCGGAGTCAAGCTGCGTCTCTTGAGCCATCTTATGGAATAAAAACAGCTCCGTTTGGTCTAGGAAACTTGGAAAAAAATTGGAGGAGGTAGGGCAAATGAATAGTGGAAACGTGCACAACGCATCGCGCTGAAGCAGAATCCGTTGCTGTTGTGTGCGATTGTGTTTCACTGTCAAGTGAGTTCCCTTGTAAGTCCTTAATCATGACTCTATGTTCCTTTGCTTCTTTCAGTTTGCTTGACATGACCGCTCCCAAATAGTCTGACTTGGCTGCCATTATAACTCGATGAACTCGATATGTTTCTGAGCCGACGATGATTTCCATTTCGACGAATTCTCCGTTCAATCTCAGTTCATTGAGTTGTGATCTGTAGCAACAGATCGGCTGCTCAGCTTTTTGCTCCACCACTGTAGGCCTGAAGGGAGTCGAATTGCTGTTGAGTATTCGTAATATTTTTAATAATGTATCGAATGAAGCCCTCTCTTGGCTTTCTAAGATGTCAGCCAGAGCTCTTGCGATTGAGTAATACGACTGTCATTAGCAGAGCGGACGAGCGAGAAGAAGA
>Ga0058701_10001102_pt1 | contig 18732 bp, 5 predicted proteins | sample AgamicOrMae_FD_97039 | JGI IMG/M metagenome (GOLD analysis project Ga0058701, IMG submission 97039) | Agave microbial communities from Guanajuato, Mexico - Or.Ma.e | ecosystem: Host-associated > Plants > Phyllosphere > Phylloplane/Leaf | place: Guanajuato, Mexico | collected 2012-06-04
CAACTTCCACTGTCAAGACGATTTCTAAAAGAAATTATCGTCATATTTAATTCTTATTTTTAGGTCATATTTTAGTCATATTTTTCGAATTTTTAGTCATATTTTTCATATTTTTCGAGCAATCAGGTCGGTGGCAGCCCTGGCCTCCCCCCCTCCAAGTCCCCTCGGCGCCCCGGCAGGCAACCCGGCTGGCCCACTCCATGGCGACTCGGACTCCAGCTGGAGGCAAAGGCAGTCTTGTGCGAGCTCGCCCAGCGTTCGGTTACTCGCTTCACAGCGTTTCGTGACGCTGTCTTAAGCACGTGCTCGGTCGTGAAGTGTGTTTTTTTAAAGATTTTTTTTGTGTTTGTGTGTGGAATACCTTCGCCTGACGAATGGAAAGGTGACTGCAGTGCCCCAGTGGATTTACATTGACTGATTTGATTCCGAAAGGTTTGTTCTGTTTTTTTTTTTTTTCACAATGGGCAACAAACCGTTAGGGCTTGAGCCTATGCATAAGAAGACCACGCGTGCATATTTTAAGACTTAGCTGTGGCCTCAAAATCTGCTGAAACCGAAATTATCATACTAATACTTCTTTGTTGTCAACTTTTCAAGTAGCACAAAATTCATTTTTTTTTAAACATAAAATTGTTCATTTTTTTATTATCATCTCTCTTTGTTGATAAAGTAACTTGTCGAAATTATGTTTTAAAATGTAAGGATAAATTTATCAAAATCATAATTTAATTTTACGTTTTTCATTTTTTTTACATTTGGGGGAGTTTAAAATCAACTGAAGGGGAGAAACAGGTCATAATATACATACACGAAGCATTTTTCTCTGTGTTGCGTAAGGAAGAAAAAAAAATCAAAGAAAAGGGCAATGTTTTAATTCCTGTATTTTGCATGTAAATTAAACAAGATGCTACTCAGCCACGCCTCGTGCCTAAAAGTACATTATGATCTTGGGAATTAAATTGGCAAAACTGAAGAACAGGGTGCGCGATGGGTTCTCCTGGCGAGTAGTTTTGGCTATCCTGGTCAGAACACACATCCTTAGGTTTGAATAGACGTATCGATTGGCGCGGGGGTGGTGGTATGTCATGTTCGACGAATATTCGACGTAGGTGATAAGGAGTTTTCATCCTGGAAGTACGGCTTTGGCATAATTGTATTGGATCATCAACAATTTGAACGCAGCCGAAAACTGGGGAATTAAAACATTGTGTCACTGATTTAGCATGGTGTTCTCGGCTTCCCGTACTCAAGTCGTATCATGTAAAAATTCGGTGGCATAGGTTCAAAATAAGAAAGAACAGATGCACACGCTTATTGAATAAGTTCAAACATATATTCCCCGTTTTCTTCCGCAAAATAACGCTGTAATGATTGTTAGAACAAGGAACAATTCAGCGGGGCTACATACTGTGAGTCGTCCTTTCATCATCCACTGATGCAACAATTTAGGCAGGCCCGTTTCTTTCCCACGTTTTTAAAAAATAAAGTTTGAATAAATGAGCGTACATTGTTAGGAGAGGAAAAGCCGCAGCCTAGTTTTTTGGAGGAAACCGCTCCGTAGGGAAATTCATAGGCAAACCGGTATGGGGCCCAGCTACAAAGAAACTAGGGGAGGTTCAAGTTATTAGTAAAGCCTTGGAATAGCAGGTCTATAACCTATTCTAGTGCAGCCTTCAAGGTACTTTGATAAGTTAAAATAGGCTAGTGCCCGGGTATACTTTAATCGGGCTAGATTTTAATTCCTGGTCAGAGAATTGTCTATGCTTTGAAACGAACGCGGATTACCAAGTCAAATTAATTTAAACAAGAAAACTTTCTCTTGGATATCTGTGCTACAAGATATGTATCGCGTTTTAAAAAACTTTGCCAATAAGAAAGTGTCTCCTCCAAATAATGGACTACGAAACGGCATTTCGATGATATGCAAAACGAAATTTAACTTTATAATCATAAATTTCAAGAGCGAAAAATTAGGCAAATGCATGAGAGTTTATAAGAATTCAATTTTTCGAAGAAAGAATTATCAGTGAAATTGATAACAGCCGAAAAACAAATATGAATCCGATCAGTGACGCCTTTGTGAATCAACCTCGGAATCATCAATGTCAAGACCGAAAAATTACGGATATGCATGAGACCTAAGAATTCAAGCTTTCGAAGAACGAATTATCAGAGAAATCCACTGAATAACAGCCGAAAAACAGACATAAATCCGATCAGTGACGCGTTTGAGATTAGAAGGGTTTTTGCCTGATTTCTCCAACTCGCGCCACTGCTATTCTTACTCGGGTAGCTCTCATAAGCGCCAAAAACCACAAGCGCCAACGCCGCAAGCACCAATCCTTAACCGCCAAACGAGAAAAGTCGCAAACGCCAAAGGTCTTAACCGCAATACTAACCTTACCTTACCTAACCTAACTTTACCTAACTTAGCCGAACCTAACTTGACCTAACCTATACGAACTTTGGCGTTTGCGACTTTTCTCGTTTGGTGGTTACGGACTGGCGCTTGCGGCGTTGGCGCTTATGGTTTTTGGCGCTATCGAATGCCCCCCTTCTTTCTCCATGTTTGCTGTTGAAATTTTCTTTTCACCACCGCTTTAAGCACAACGTTTTACAGTGTCACTTCTTCTGATCACATCCCAGTTGGTTGATGGTGTCACGCTCGATGGTTTCCCATCTCGCACGTGGTTAATTTAACTTTCATCTCGAAACCATTTCTCATATCTATTCGTTTGGGGTGAAAAATCGTCCCTTTCCCTACTTGAAATCTTTAAGAGTAGCCTTGAGTCGTTCGCCGCGCGCGATTGCCCGTTTCGTGTTTCGCTCTTGAATGAAACTGCTTCGATGGAGATCAATCTGGAGATATCGATCGGTGGTCCGAAGTTGCGTTACGTTGCGACAGAAGCTTGAGTCGTTAACAACCGAATTTTCGGCCACTCGTTGACGGCTGGAGCACTTTCCTTAAAGCGGTGTAATTAGTAACCTTTCCAGTCATACTTTATTGGAGTGATCACTGATTCAATGTAGTTCCGCGTCAAAAACTACTTGTTAAACGAACAAATTGCTCTTAAAAGTTGTTCTACTGATAGGTTTAGCTTGACCTTTTTTAAGAGGGAGAAACAGGAAAAATTCCTATGGTATTTTCGGGTAGCTGTCATAAGCGCCAAAAACCACAAGCGCCAACGCCGCAAGCGCCAATCCGTAACCGCCAAACGAGAAAAGTCGCAAACGCCAAAGGTCTTAACCGCAATACTAACCCTGCCTAACCTAACTTAACTTAACCTAACTTAACCTAACCTAACTTAACCTACTTTAACCTAACCTAGCTTAACCTAACCTAACTTGACCCAGCCTAACCTATACGAACTTTGGCGTTTGCTACTTTCCTTGTTTGGCTGTTACGGACTGGCGCTTGCGGCGTTGGCGCTTGTAGTTTTTTGCGCTATCGAATGCCCCCCGTATTTTCTAGGTGTACGCATTTTGGTGTATGTTTGAGATCATATGTCGTGTCGCATTGGAATCCAGTGATTTTTATTTTTTCTAATAAGTGTGTGTTGGTTTGGTAATACAGATAAGGATCTTGCGCTTGGTCAGGTCTTTTCAATGATTGCCAACAAATTTATAAAAACAAAAAATGACTAGATTTGAAAGCGACTCGACTTTGGATTTCCGCTGTACGTGTTTTGTACATGAAACCAAAAATGGACATATAGTACATATTATGGCTAGATTTCGAGATCGCCACGTCTTGACGGCAGCAACTGCCCTCGGGTAAGGTTGGCGACCATTGTGTTAGGTTAAGTTAGGTTACAAAAGGTGGAACATAAGACATGGAAAATTCCGCCTTTTGATATTGCAGAATATGCCTCGCTCTGCACTGTTTCAGTCGGTTTGGCAGAGGACGCAGAAATAATTTTTTTTACTGTGTACAAAGACGATCCTCCAAAAAAGAAGTTACATTTTTTCATGTCTCGATTTCGGTACTTGCGTGAGCTAATTACCCCTTTCGGAGAATCGTAATATTTGGTTAAAGAAGGAAAAAGTGGCCCACCGCGCATGCCTCTTGATTAATGGATAGACACGTCGATTAATATCGAAGCTGCTTTCGATGAATATCGCTACTTTCGAGATTGACAGCTGTCCAACGGCTCATCGTATGGCTCATCGGAGAAATTGGGGATCCTCAACGCCAAGTGGTGGGGGCCGGATGTTCCTTTCAGATTGGGGAAAAGTCACTTTTCAACTCCTAAGAAATGGACATTCAAAGAATGCACTCGCGTTGAAAAATGGACATCCCAAAAAGGGAAGGCGAAATTAGCTGTCCCTTTTTAGGCTGTTGACATGTTGAAATCTGAAAAGTTACTAGTGGTTTTTGTAAAGGAGATTTTCCGGAAGTACTTGCTGGGAGAGGATGCTTTTGACTGAAGGAAAGTTTTTACCATATATCTTTGCTGTCGCAACGAGATTTTTTTTCGGAGAAATCGTTTGAGCAACATGGAGTCGGTTTTCTTTTCCTCTTTTTTTTTGTCTTTGAACGTCAGGCTGTTTTGAGGTATTTGGGCATAAACGCGCGACCCTAAACGAATGAAAAGTCAGTTTTGGCCAAATTTACAAAAGAGCGTTTTTCAAATGTACTTAAACAAATTGTCTTGTTTATATTTTTTTAATTTTTTTAACAAAGTAAATACAGTGTACGAAGGCCGAATAAAGAAAGAATTTTCCAATTATAACCAATAAAGACTGGAATATATTTCAATCGTCTTGCTCTTTTAACTTGTATTTAAAAAAATCACACAAAATAAGGTGGTAAAGCCCTTTTGAAATCGGCCACGAGAAAGCGCTGAATGAACAAAAACACGCATTATTCAGTAAATCGCATGTGGCACAGCATCAAACGATAATTTTGTAGGCGAATCTTCATTTCTTATTGAGCGTCTTATCCCAGTTCCGAAAAAAATGTCGCAAACGCCGCTTAAACGTATTAATCCCGACGTAAAAATGCGGTTGTCCTAACATGATCAAGTGACCAGTACTGACCCAAATCGTTCAGCGAAACCGGTTCATTTTCCCGCTGGACAGGCGGCTCAGCTTACTCGACTCGGACTGTAACCAGACACAATATCCTCGATAATGATATTGTTGTCTTGACCATTCCGAGTGATCGGCCGATTTCTAGGTTAGTTGACATCTGCTGCTTGCGGTAGTGACATGTTCTTTTCGCAAGATCGTTTATTTAGAGAAAGTTTTTAGTTTGTCTCAAGATGAGGTAACTGACTGAGGCCAATTAGATATCGCGTGTCTTGGAACTATTTCAAGCCTAGGAGAGCACTTCCGTAGTCTTTAGCTTAAGCACTCTATTTAGCTAAGTAAACTCTACCTCAAATGTAAACGACGATCTAATCGCAAATGCCAAAAGCTATGTTTCATTAAATTTTCTTGATATTTTTTTTTTCTATTTAGGATTTTTTCCCCGCATTATTAAGGCGGCTCAAAAATAATTTAATTTTTAAAAAGACACTTTTGTACCGACGTCATTTTTTTCCATTTTAATGATTTTGGAAGTGAGTAAGTAAAGCTCCAGGAGTAAAAAAAAAATAGTAATAAAAATGTCAACAAGTTTTTCTAGCAGAAAAGCAAGCTGGAGCTCGAGATGAATCTAGATAGGCTTTCCGAGAGCGTCAGATCTAGATGATCTGGTTTGTTAGTCCAGTTTTAGCGGCAGACAATGTCTGCACTAGATATTTATAGGCACATAATTTCATTCGAGGCACTGTTAAAAGGATCCAAATTCCAAGTGTTGGAACAAAAGAGCAGTGAGAGGTCTTGGCTCGCTTTGTTTATGTTCAGCTGGTGTCCTTCAAACCTTTCAATTCACGAAATCTAACTGATAGGTCAGTCGACAGAAAGAAAATCGAACAAATGAAACGCTATTAATGACTTATTGTTTGAAGTTTCGCCAGAACCTTTAATTACATCTTCCTTGTCTTATATTAAGTTTTAACGCAGTAGGAAAGAATGAACTAGTTTGATAGCAACTATACTGAACATCGAGATTTTTGGTTTAATGATCAAGTTCATAAACACATACATGTACCTGAAATTAGAGGTTTATGTAAGTTACATTCTCAGCTTTTAAGGTTGCACCCTCAAGCACACGTTATCCATCTTTCTTCACCGACTCGAGGGGAGCGTGGCCTAAGGAACTTAACCTAACTTAACTTAACCTAACCTAACTTAACCTAACTTTACCAAACCTAACTAAACCTAACTTAACCTAACCTAGCTTAACCTAACTTAACCTAACGTAACGTAACCTAACCTAACGTAACCTGACCTAACCTAACCAACTTTACCTAACCGGAATGGTGTTCATCTTCGTAATTCAATGAATTGTTGAACCATGGTGGGTCACAGAGGTGGGACATTCAACCTTCGAACCTGAGAGTGTTTTGACATTCGATTTCAGAGGTAGCATTTCCGACCTCTTATGAGTCACCTTTCTTCGCCGAGCAATGCGGCGCGATAGCCATAGGAATCCAACCTTATTTAACCTTTAAGCCAAGCCAGATGTCTCGGCATAAGTTATTGCTGCCGAGGAGTAAGCGATATGAGGCTTGGCGACTTCTAACCTATAGCGGTAGTTTGTCATTATTATCTGCAAGATAATGACTCTTAAGATTGAATCTAGAATACCACAAGCAGAGAATGCAGTCTTTTAAGCTGATAGTGTTAACCTTAACTTAATTTGAACTTACTAGTCAAATCTTATTCAACCTTTCCGTAAACCTAACCTTCCCTAGGGGCGATTGTATCCGATTGTCTATATTCAGTGAATCGTAAGTTTTCTTAGCTTGATTAAATTTGCTGATTCTTGATAGAGGAAATCTTCTTGACAATGCTTTACCGACCATGAAATAAAAATTGTGTCGGTCATTTTGCTCTATATTTTTTCCAGTATTTTTTCTGCTTCTTTGAGTTAATTCTTAATACGGTCTGCGAATATCATATGAGTAAACTTCCTTTTTTTTATATCAGACCTTGAAACTAAAAACAGTCGTTAAATATGGTTCGTAAACCCGCAGGATGCGTACAGACCGTTCTGCATAAGGTGTGAACTAGTTAGTAGATGCATGTTGTCACTGCAACATTTCTGAAGGCGCCCACATCGTTAAACGTTGCTAAACCTAGCCCAACGCGCCTACTATGAACTTCACTTAACCTTGTCTAAGGCATTTGATGGTTTATCAAGTGTTATAGAACGAGCCTTTCACAAAACTTGTCTTGCAAAAAACAACGCACGTATAACATAAGTTTCATTTTCTTTCAATATCTTTCCATTATTATTATTAGAAATGATTTTTTTTTTGTTCAGTCAATTTGCGATCTACGTAAAACGATTAACGTTGCCTGACCGTAAGACAGCTTAAAAAGTTCCTTCATCAACTATTAATCATTAATAGAACAATGCCCTTCCCTGAAAGTAGACGTGCTCATAAAAATACATGTTTGCCTTTTTTTCACTCTAGATTTGAACCAGTCAGAGTCTCTTAGAACCAGTGAAAATTCACTGAATTTCAGTCAGTATAGCACCACTGAATTTTTTCACTGGTTAACTGAAAATCAGTGATTTTTTTACTGATTCTCACAGACTGATTCAAATACAGATTGCGCATAAGGCTAAAATCTAATAATTAGCTTTGTTCCACGAAGTGTCAAGCGTATCTCAAAATGGCGCATTTCCGACGCACAAATTGTTCTGAAGATTCTTCTCAGCGAAACTCTCTATGCAAGGAAATTATCATTTGAATTTGAAAGGCCAGAGAAATTGTTGGTGGATTGACCCCAAATACAGCGTCGGTGCGACGCTGTCCTGAGACCTGAGCGGCCCGCGCCGCGAATCGAGGTTAAGGCCAGCCGGCGCGGCGCGGCGTTTTGCGTGTAGGTTGAGAACGTTTATGCCGGCCGCGGAAGGCGGTGGCCATCTTCTAGCTGCAGGCGACACCCGATTGCCAATTACAGCGTCTCTTCCGGGCTCCTCTTCACCCAGGAATGTCTTCGCTCTCGCTCGCGCATCCGATGGGAAAGATCAAGGGTGCTTGCACTCTCTCGCTCATTCCGCGATAGAAAAACAATCCAACGACGATAAATCGGAGCGGTGTCGTTACGGGGGAAATAAAAGCTGTGTCTATAGCTTCTGGCGTTGGGAACTAGGCCTTAGAAAATACTCGATTTGATTACTTAAGCAGTTTTTACTTTTTCGGCTATGTTATTGCTTTTAAATAGATTGGAATGGTGTGGAGCACATTTTAGTCCATGAAATGTACGTTTACTCGCGAGTCGTGCCCCGGAAATGCTTGATAAAGTAGCTCAGAATCAAGAAGGACTTTTTGGCCAGTGATTTTTAGGAACAGCGTATTGACATTAATAAACAGCTTTGTTCAGGTTAAGATAAAAGCATGTTTTTGCCCCCCCCCCCGAAAAAAAACTTAAGAATGATTTAATTCTGTTGAGTTTTTTATTTTTTTATCTTTAATTATTTAGACCATACTCCTCTGCCTTCAAAATTTCTCAAAACCCTTTTTTTTTCGCCATAACGGCTTACAAAAACTCTATTTGACCGCGACTTTTGTGCTGGATCTTTCATGAACCAATAGCTGAAATATCGGATATAAAATATAGAATTCATTAATCACGCAACCTTATTTCTGCAAATCTTTTTTCGGTCAAAAATGTACGTTCCCGTCATTTCTCATGAAGGGCTCGTATATTTCTGCAAGCGGAAGTGATTTTCGTTTGTTTGTTTTTTTAAGCGAAACGGTTTTCTTAAAAAAAAATGCTAGATTTACCATGTTTCTCACAACAAGTCGTCATCACTGAAGCCTGAAGCTAAGTTCTCACCGACTTAATTTCTCAGCTGTCGGCAGCTATGGAAAACTGGTAGCTTACTCGACGTGAAAGTCTCGCAGAAGACATGGAATGAACGTTAAGTCTCCATTAGTCTTCGTTAATTTGTCCTTCAGGATTAGTCTAACTGTGAGGTTTCTCTTACTGTTAACTTTGCACGCCGTTAGAGGTGAAGTCATTGCAATGAGGAGTTTCCAGTGTTCGAGACTCCCTTGGCGTTTCCGAGGGGTTTTTGTGACGCGATTGCGTTGATGAGCTACCGTGCGTCAAAGTCTCCTTTGAAATTTTCGTAGGGCGGCATTCGATAGCGCCAAAAACCACGAGCGCCAACGCCGCAAGCGCCAGTCCGTAACCGCCAAACGAGAAAAGTCGCAAACGCCAAAGTTCGCATAGGCTAGGTTAGGTCAAGTTAAGTTAAGTTAGGTTTGGCTAAGTTAGGTTAGGTTAAGTTAGGTAAGGTTAAGTTAGGTTAAGTTAGGTAAGGATAGTATTGCGGTTAAGAGCTTTGGCGTTTGCGACTTTCCTCTTTTGGCGGTTACGGATTGGCGCCTGCGGCGTTGGCGCTTGTGGGTTTTGGCGCTTATGACAGCAACCCATTTTCGTAGCCTAGTGTTGTTTCCAAAGAGATAGTCTCCATTGGCGACTCGTCAAGGTTAGACTGCAGCGTAAAGTTTTCTCTTAAGTTTACTTAATAAGTGTGTTTAATTGGAGCCGTTTTTGACTTGTCTACATTTCTATGGAGATCGGGCGATCTTGATCATCACAGACATCTTTTCACTTGCATCAATCCCGCGGATAACGTAACTCATTATGAATCGAAGGACCGCCTGATCAACTTCCCGTATTCTGTTCTCGCATATTTTAATGGTCAGTGCAAAAGTCTCTCGTCCACCGACCAGATTCGCAAGTTTCCCAGCCTTGCAGTTTCTTCGATATATCAATCCAGCGTCGAAGTCACCTGTCAGCACTCCCCCTCGTTTGTTATGCCCAAGATACTTGTTTGCTGTTGAGAGTGGATAAAACGTAAATCGTCGAAGTTCACCATAGGCATAAATGGTGCAAAAATAACGGAAATCCTCCAACGTGACCAAAATTTGTATTAGAAGTTAAAAAAATTGATAAATTTTGAAGAATTGCCAAAATGGTAGAATTGTACCGAATGACGAAAATTCGCAATAATAATTTGCTACAATGAGAAGAATGAACTTGATTGGGAAATAATTTGCACCAATTATGTTCATTCTTATCATTTTGGCAAAGTTCTATCATCATGACGACTTTGCACGATTCTCCGTGATAAATGACATAAAGGACACATGACAAAAATTGAGGAAATGAGGGATTTTCTCAAGCCATAAAATGTGTTAAAAAGAAAAGCGAAACGAAGAGATATTAAACGATTTGTGCTTATAAAAGTTCTAAGAACTTGTAATGGGAAATAATTGGCAAATGGTTACTTTGCAATTTTTTTTAAATCGTAGATTGGTATTCTGAAACTGATTTATTTTTTGATTCAGGAAAAGTCGTGGCTGTACTTTTAGTACTTAAAATACATCAATTTCGGAAAGATTTCGGTATTTGAGTAAATTTTTGTTCAGAGTTGAGGACAGTCCCTTGGCTTGAAATGGGCCAAAAAAATAATCCAAAACCACCAAAACCGAAACACAAAGTCCCAAAATTTTAAGTCCCAGCAACCTCAAAGAGTTATCTGCAAATTCATAAAAAAAAAAAGCTGTTTACAAGTGTTTTTTTTTTGAAGCAAAAAGCTTATTAGCGCTCCACCGACGTAGAGTCCCGTTGCGCTGAGAATTTTCTATCCCCAAATTGAGAGATTGCTGACAGGCCTATGAAAAATTCCCGAAAAGCAACGGGCAGCGGCTGCCGGCGTCCCGCCAAAGTGACATTTTGAGGTTATGAACGGACCAAAGCCAATGATGAGACGGGATCGTGCCTACCCTATTGCGTGGCCATCTGTCGTTAAATAGCCCGTCATGTTCGAATCATTAAGAGTTGCAGTGTTGCATAGCGAGTTGCATCTCTTCTCTTTTTCTTCTCCGTGCCTCCCCCCCTTCGCCCCCCCCCCGCGAGCGGCTCAGGACCTAAAGGTTGTCATCATCTTCAGCTGCGACTGCTACCTGTGTTTTCATGTTTGTTTACGACGCGGAGTAAGTTATTAAGCAGAGTCGGGCTCTCTTGTGCAAACGTTTTAACAGCGGAGTAGTAAAGATTTTTAAGGACGATTAACTGACACTTTTAAACTAAATTATACAAAACTATTGTAATTATTTAAGAAAGTGGGTTATATTGAATCTCTAGTCCTCACAGTAAAAACTGAGGGGGGGCATTCGATAGCGCCAAAAACCATAAGCGCCAACGCCGCAAGCGCCAGTCCGTAACCGCCTAACAATTAGAAAAGTCGCTAACGCCAAAGTTCGTATAGGTTAGGTGGGTAGCTGTCATAAGCGCCAAAAACCACAAGCGCCAACGCCGCAAGCGCCAATCCGTAACCGCCAAAAGAGAAAAGTCGCAAACGCCAAAGGTCTTAACCGCAATACTAACCTTGCCGAACCTAACTTAACCTAACCTAACTTAACCTCACTTAACCTAACCTAACTTAACCTAAACCTATCCTGTACGAACTTTGCGTTTGCGTCTTTTCTCGCGTTTGGCTGTTACGGACTGGCGCTTGCGGCGTTGGCGCTTGTGGTTTTTGGCGCTATCGAATGCCCCCCGGTTAGGTTAGGTCAAGTTAGGTTAGGCTAAGTTAGGTTAGGTTAAGTTAGCTAAGGTTAGTATTGCGGTTAAGACCTTTGGCGTTTGCGACTTTTCTCGTTTGGCGGTTACGGATTGGCGCTTGCAGCGTTGGCGTTTGTGGTTTTTGGCGCTTATGACAGCTACCCAAAACTGAGCACCTGTTTTAGGAAGTTCATACTCGTTTTGGATAACGTACGTATTTTTGTAATTTTTCAAGTTAAACCTATTTCCAACCATAACCTATCTGAAGAAAGCTCTCGTCGAGATCTTTTGAATCATATTGCTGAACATAAGTCTATCTCGAAAAAATGATCAAAATGCGATCTTCCCCCGTTTTACTTTAACACCCCAAACAAGTACTTAACTGTTCTGTTAAACGGGTGTTTGGTTTTTACTGTAATGTGCTTTAAGTATTTATCTTTCAGGCATTAATCTGAATGGTATTGCTCTGTAATGCCATTTTTTTTAAATACCTATTTTTTCCCGCGAATTCTAAATGGCCTACAGTTTTGTCCAAACTTCGCAATTTGGCGCAGTTATCTCATTTATACTTCTATGCAAAAGCGTACCGCTAGTTGCATATTTTCAATAAAAATCAAATTCTTGTCAACTTCCAACCGTACGAATTTCACCCGTGGAAACAACGAAGCGCGCATAGAAGTGAACTTCTCCCGGAAAGAAACTTTTTTCTCGATGAGAACAAGTCGTGAAATTTCGCCAGTGGCGCACGAATCGAAAGGGGCTTTGAAAATCACACACGCTGATTAGACCAAGTTTGTGTGAAATATTTCACGTAAGAGAAACCGGGATGGTGTCGCTACTACCTTTTGTTCCGCGAGACAAGGCGGTTAACGGCGACGATGTTCCCACTGGGAAACGGAAATTAATTCCGTTAGCGGCTCTCGGCGCATTGCTTCCACATTTCCGCCAGAATGGCGCGGCGCGGAGAGACTTGTCTTCTTGTCGCCTCGCGTCGCACCCGCGCCACCTGCTATCACCGCACTCTTTCTGTTTCGCTCGATAGTCATTTTCCTTCCGCGATGTGAAAGCAGACTGACCGCAACACTTTTGTCGTGCGAATAGCCGCTCTGCTGCGAATAGCTGTCTCGCCAAGGAATTAGATAATATACGACTGATTTTATCTTCAAGTTTTCCAGTTCGGCGGGTCCTTTAAACTAAGGATTAATTGTTTTGGTGAAAGGGCGTGGACTATGTACCTAGTTAAGTATGTTGGATTGGGATAACTTGAGGTGAAGCTGGGTTTGGGTAAAGGTGTGGGTTTACGTGAACTTGAGTGGAAATTGAGTGTTGAATTAAGGAAGAAGAAGTTAACTGAGGCTCTATTGAGTAACATTTGACCCATTACCGCCCAGCGATGCCGTTCGGAAACAGGAAAATTTATTTTAGAGGATCTTTTCAGCTCAGTATTGTCACAATTTTTAAAAAATCACCCCTCTGGAAACATGAAATGTAATAATCTAGGCATTTTCCCAAAGCGTAAAATTGCGTATTTTAATGAAAATAATCATTCCAATTTCTCTTAAGCTAAACTTTTACTCCGAATACTTTTGGCTGTCATGGGGTTAATTAGGAGTTGTCCCATTCCCGATTCGAAATATACTGCCCAACGCGAAGACAATATCGCACCTGAGTTTAGTAGGCAAGTTACGTAGTTTCGTTAAGACAGGTCAGCGCATTGCGGCCACGTTTGGAAAAGGACCATTGAAAAGGCGTGAACGATCATTTCGGCTTTGCGTGTTGTTCTTTTCGTTCTTGAATGGGCCGCGGTCCACAACAGGAAATTCTCTGGAAGTATTTGCAAATAAACTAAATTCGAATAACCAAAGTCATTACGGGCTTTTCTAAAAGTCCAATTACTTGTGATCCCTATTTCGAATTGACTGTTTCCAGAGGGATGTTAGAAAATATATACTATCGTAGTTTGGAAAGTATAGATGAAGTGTTTGTGAGAGAGAACTGGAACAGCTGCCGCGACACCGCCGCGACAGCAACCTAACCTAACTTAACCTAGGGTTATTTTGAAACCTTAACCTAGGGTAAGGTTAGATTAGGTCGCTGTAAAAGAGAACTGGAACAGCCGCCGCGACAGCAACCTAACTTAACCTAGGGCTATTTTGAAACCTAACCTAACTTAACCTAGGGTTAGGTTAGGTTCCTGTCGCGGCGGTGTCGTGGCGACTGTTCCAGTTCTCTTTTAGATTTTTCATTTACTTTGGAATATGTAAACTACTTACGAAAACATGAGGTGTTGAGGTTTTTATCGCGAAAAAAGACTAACAGTGCTCATTAGCAAGTTTAAAAGACACTGATCCACCTTTGAAACCTGTTCCGTTTAGCGCACTCGCTTGAGCTGATGAGCGTTTCTCGAACACATGAGAAAACCCCTCTGAGAATCTTCACAGATGACCTTTTCATACCGCCTTTTGCCTACCGTTGTTTGTCGTGGATCTCCAAGTCGTGAAGGAAAACGGAATTCCCGAAACGGGATCAATGCATTAGGAAACATACATAGCCGTGTCTCATATCACCTGCTTATGGTCGCGATGACCTATTCCCACATTTGAACCGGCTTCCTACTTTTCGTGAACCAACCTAAACTAACCTAACCTTCTCAAATCTAATCCAAGCTACTCTCTTAAAATGAATCTATCGTTCCGAAAAAAAATGTCAAAACTACCATGTGAAAGTATTTTATATGAAAACCGTTGCATTATTTGACTATCTTTAAAGCAACCTAACTCAACCATCTCCAATCTAACCTAACCTAACCTCACTTAACCTAACTTAACTTAACCCAACCTAACCTAACCATATTTAGCGTATCAACAAAAGGTAGCCATCTGCGTATTTTTTCGTGCGAAGCATAGGTAATAAATCGTGACATGTGCATATTAAAATTGATGAAATTTTTCTCTTATAGTAAAATTTATGTAAAGCGGAAGCGAATAAACGACGTAAGTTGAATCACGTGAGCCGAAACCTTTAGGCTTAAGTGTATTAACGCGTACTTTAGCAGCGCTGTGACTTCTCTAGCGGAAGTACCAACCTTCCCGACCAATTCCTGACACTTCAAGTCCCCGTTGCTTTGTGGGAAACGCACAACTACTTCCAATTTATGTGTGGAAAGGGCAAAGCCGCCGACCGCAGTCGGTCTGCCAATGTTCAATATTCAGTTCACTTGAGCTGAGGCAGGTGCCCACCCACATTCCCATAGCTTTGAAGGTCGGAATTTCCACCTGGGCTCCACCGTGGTTTGACCTGCTTTTATTAAAAGCGTGAATAACATAAAATCGCGGGGGGTTGGTTAACTTCGGTGAAGTGCCTTGTGTTCCGTTCGCAAAGTGATTGAAAGTAAAACACTAAAAGCTACAAAGTTCAACTTCCAAAATTAACTGTCAGAGTACCCTTTGACCAGGTCTATAATGCAGTAAACAAAGAAATTTCGGGCGGTGTCCGTGAAGGTCTCAACTGATTTCAACGCACTCGGTAATGGTGTTTTAAATGGGCAGTAAAGTCCGCGGTTTGTTTGTGTATGAAAAATTTAGTGTTTCCTTATGACGACTAATTAGTTTGTCTAAGGTTTCCGCATTATCAGATATTTACTAATCTAAATTCGTTCAACATACGTCACAAGTAACCTCGCACGTCTTTTTCAAGACATAATTGTTTTCGGTTCCTCAATTAAAGTATTGAAGGAACACTCTGTTGTGATATATTGTACGCCCAAGATCCAAAGATAACTCTTTTTTTCTGCTTGTGTTGATTGTCTCAGTTTCCAGATTTTTTTACTTGCTTAGTGAGGACTTATTTAGATATGCGCTGATCGATATGTTATGTATCCTTAACTAAGTCAAGGCTCTATTTTTGCCGCATTGTATTTTGCGGATTTGGATAGTTCCGCAACATGCTCCGCGAAAGAATTTAGAAACATAAATGGCGGCAGAGTGAGCTCAGGTTAGATTAGGTTTTACTCGTCTGTTTTAAGTTTGATTAGAATAAGTTCCATTACGTTCTGTACAGTTAGAGATGCTTGCTTTTGTTCGGTTTGGGCTGATTTCGCTGCTTATTGTTCGGCTAGGTTTAATAAAGTTAGATTTAGCTAAGCTTAGTTATCTCTTTTGGTTGTGTCGAGGATCCTCCACTGATGCATTTCGGAACAATATTTGAGGTGCTTATCGGATAATCTCCGCCAAAATCGCAAAAAAAAACAGAAACAAAAAAAAACTTTTTTCCCCAAAATAATTCATTTTTCAATCAAAAACTAATAATACCTTAAGAATAATCGTTTCCGGTTCTTATTCGTTCTAGTATATCAATTGTCTTACCAACAATAGACGTACATTTCGTCTTTGTAATTTTCTCTCGTTTCGTTGCCATGCAGGACGCTAGCACTAGGTCACCAAGGCGGCCGTGAGCACGGTCCGTTATGAGCAGGCAAACAAAAATCCGTGTAAATAGGGAGTGCACACCAGCAGGCACGCACCGTTAAGAAACGATCACGCCTGCAAATAAAAAATCACCGCCTTCCAGATACCCGCCAATATCGTCAACTTATTACCACCGCCTTGTGGGACGAACGGGAAGTTTCTTCTTTCCGCAAAATGACGATCGTGCCCCGTCCTGTGTTGATTTTCTCTCTGACCGCAAAATGCAATTTAAAGCCGTTTCTCGGGACACTCACTCGTGGAGCCAGTTGATACTCACTATGGAAATCATCCGAGAATTAGCAATTGTCTCGTTAAAAGCTATTACTTTAAGCTACTCCTGGAATCAGAGAGGTTTGCTACTCCACGAAAAAGTGGTTCTTGTTATAGGAATAAGTCTAGCAGAAATTATTATTATCGTGAGCATGTCTTATTTTGAACTCATGTACTGTACCTCGTGGTAAATTCTAAGATTGACTACTTTGTTGCCTATTTACCGCCTCCTTTCGGAGGAGGCCTTTATTTTTCTTCGAAAAGGTTCTTTTTATGGCTTTGATAAATTATTTTAACGCAAAAAAAATCAATAAAACCAACAACATTGCATTACATTAATTATTTTAAATTTATACAGCATATGATTTTGCCTCGCATTTCTTACGATTAGCTTCTTGTTATTCCCCCCTTATTCGAATCTGGGAAACCATTCTGTGCAAAATCTACTTTATAAGGTTAAAGTGTCAAAGTCCCGAAGTGTGTAGTAATTTCTTTTAGATTTTCTAAACCGTCTTTCTGAGTTGTCCTCATCTTTAAAAACATATCGCAAGAAAATTGCTTCCGAAATTTCCAAGATTAGATTTAAAAACTATACTTGAAATAAAAGCTGATACAAAAAGAATCGGCGCGTGATATTTGAGTTATGTCTTCGAGTTAATCTAGTACTTTGAGGGTCACTTTGAAGCCTAAACTGTACTATGAATTCACTGATTCGCACCTGTTCAGTTCAAGTACAAAGGTCAATTTACCTGATTTTTCAAGAACTTCTCCGGCCACCATTTAAAGTCGACCATACAATACGATCCATGCATTGCGGTTTTGTCTGCAGAGCGTACAGCCAGACTTAGCGGTCTCCGCTGAGCACGTAACTACTTTGGAATATAATACGAGGGCAGAACAAAAAGTAAGGACCTTGGAGCCTAGCCACTCAGCTAAGGTTACTTTCAGCGCGGTTCCCAGCAGGCCAGCCTGGTAAATGTTCTACTTTATCAGTTCCCGTTTCACTAAATGGCAGTTTAGCGGGTTGGCCTACCTTTGACCCGGTGTCGTCATGGCAAGCCCTGCCCGCCGAGCCTCACCGACTCCTCTGTTGCCGGATTTAACGATTCTCTTAAATGTAACATTTTTAACCAGTGAAGATAACGATTAACCGTATCGTTGGATTGGCCAGTTCGTAACCTAAACCTACTATATGGGTGCTTCATGTCTGGTGGTTTTCGAGTTAATCACGATAATATTCTTGTTCGCGATAATGTGGCAACACTGCCTCGGAGCCATTCAGTGTTTTTGCATTAACTGACGCCTCAACGGGATCGATCAACGAAAGAAATCTAGGTTAGTCAACCTGAAATTAACCGGATTATTAACTGACAATTATTGATTGAGGCTTGTGCTTTTTTTGAAGGCCAACCATGATTTGTGGAAAATGTTCCGTTTCAAGACAGCATTTCTTTCTTTCTTTTTTTCCCCCTTCGATTTTTCCCTTTATTTCAGGTAAAGTAGGTTACGTTTTGGTGAGTTACGGAAAATTTTATCCAATAATTGATTGTGTTTAGGTTAGGTTGTGTCAGGATAAGTACGATGCAGTTAAGGTTATTTCAGATATTGGTAACCTAGGATAAGGTTAGGTGACGTCTTGCATCTCACTTTGCTGGTGCTCCTTTCGTGTAGGCGACGGGAGATGGAACATACAAAGAGGTGGAAAACTTGATCTTTCGAATTCACACTGGGCTACGAATTGTGTCGGCGAGAAGAAAGCGCCCCGGAAACCGTTTCAGAGAGTCGGAGAAGTGAGAAACATAGCATGCGAATGACCGCGACCTTCGACCTTTGCCCAAAGCTCTTCCTGATGTTTACTCTTATCCTGTCAGCCCTTTTCTGACACCGCAAGTCTAGCGTGCCTTTTTACGGGCCACTGCATCGCCTGGACCAACGTAACTTCTTTTAACCTCACCTAATTTTGTGTAACCTAGAGCTGCTGTAAACTAGAGAGGCGCGAAATCCCTGCCATTGGAGCCGCCATGATAGGCTTAATGTATTCCTTTGTGGAAAAACGGGGATCAACATGGCGGCAAAGTCATTTTCGCCTCTCTAGGGCTCTCGTGTAATCTAGCTCGACCTAGCCTTACCAAGCTTCCCCTCACCATCCCTTTCTTAAATCCTTAAGTAATATTCGCTCTTGGAGGTCCAACATTGCTCGTCATTGACCGTAGTCAAGCTCAATATGAAGTTTCCCTCAAAATGTTCTCATTAAAAAAAATATTGGTTTTTAACTGGGTTTTCAATAGGAAGGGAGGATATCATTCGAACAAGATATGAAAAATTAAAGAGTAAGCTAAACACTGCCTAACGA
>Ga0058701_10001103_pt1 | contig 18724 bp, 7 predicted proteins | sample AgamicOrMae_FD_97039 | JGI IMG/M metagenome (GOLD analysis project Ga0058701, IMG submission 97039) | Agave microbial communities from Guanajuato, Mexico - Or.Ma.e | ecosystem: Host-associated > Plants > Phyllosphere > Phylloplane/Leaf | place: Guanajuato, Mexico | collected 2012-06-04
AAAAAAAAAAAAAAAAAAAAAACTCAAAAAAAAAAAAAAAAAAAAAAAAGAAAAAAGTACGAGTTGCGTCAAAACCAATTACGCTTAGTTACAATAAAATAATATAATGAATACAATTTCTAAAATTTTTGAGACAGTTTAAAAAATACGAGTTTACACTCTTTTAAGCATTCCTTTGGGACCTACTCGTCAAGAGCAATATATTTCCGAAAAAATCGCATTTGAACGAAAGAAATCTCTTTGCGCTTAATTGGTTTTCCGAGAAGAGGTGCGTTGCCCCACATTCCGAGCCGTCCTCCAGCGAAAACTCTCCGAAACGTCGACCCTACCTTATCAACACTTGTACCGCGTTTGACGGGAGTTTAATTCCGCGCAAATCAACAGTGCTTCAGTGGACTCCTTTGACCGTCCTTTCGAGAGGAGAGCGACTTTTTCAAAAGGATACCTTCTTCCCACCACCGCATGTCCGTCCGTCCACCGCCTTCCCCTGTGCAATATCCAGGTGTAGACGTGTCGGCGGGGACCCGGCCCACAGACAAATTGGCAGCCTTGGACTAAGAAGATGCAGCGACGCTAATTCCACCGCCCTCCTGATTGCCACGTCGAGTCACAGCCTTTGAACTTGTGTGTCTTTGGGCCCTCGCAGCACTTATGATTGGGAGCATGTCTGTCGAAATGAGAACCAGCCAGCATTCCGCCAGTCACGCAGGTAGATGGGCTTTCAGGGGCCGTTTTTGCTCCTGGAATACGTGGACGGGAATAGCGAGAATTTGAGTCCTTTCATTTGCATCTCCCAGAAAAAAAAATGTTCTTTGGAGTCTTTTATTTTTAAAAAAATATTCCTGACAAAAAACAAAGGGTTCATTTATTTTATTATATTTTAAAGAAAAGGGGTTTCTTAGTAAAAGAAAGATTATTGTATACAGTAAATGCACAAAACTTTTCCTCAAATCCGATACTTTTAACAGCCCAAAGTATTTGGAGTAAAATTTATCTTAAGAAAAATTGGAAGGGCATTTTCCACTGGGATACGCAATTTTAAGCTTTGGAAAATGCCTGAATTGTCAAATTTCACGCTTTCCGAAGGATAATATTCTTTAAACTGTGACAATACTGAACTAGAAAGGTTCTCTAAAATACGAGCAAATGTATCTGTTTCCGAACGGCATCGATAGGCGGTAGTGGGTTTTAATTGTCAACACCGCTAGCTCCAATTTTTCGCCAAATAAGTTTATCTAAATAATGAATGTATCTTTTTAAAATTGAATCATATATGGCCTAATTCCAGGTAAGAAATAACTGAAGTCAATCTGTGTAAAAATGCCGTCACCCTTCCATAACAACCTTCCCCGGCTGAAATTACGTTTTTGGGTGGTACTACCCTCTATTAAACTATGAAGCATTGTTCTGGCATTTTATCAAACTGTCAAGAGCACCTCAAAAAAGTTGGTCAATCTTTTTACAGGGGTAATGAGCAGTGTTGTAATTAACCAAACTTGGCTAAAAGAGGGCTGAACCACGCTCAATCAAACAATCTCCGTTCCGCGCTCCTATCTCTGTTCCAATATAATACGCGGGAAAATTTAAAAGTTGAGCTGTCCTCCTCTAATTGTTCCCACTTGTATCAGGAACCCTTGCGGAGCGACAAAGGACCAAAGACACTTAACTTACGACCAGTAAGCCAGATGTCGCTTAAGTCTCGATGGAAATAACCAGCCTCCAATAAGTATACGCGGCGATGAAGCGATGTATATGGCATTTTACCTAACCTACACACATATCACCTCTAAATCTCATAAGCCTATCCTTATCATGAGCAATACTGTGAATACGCGGTACAACAATGTATTGTAGAATATTGACAGGAGCTTTTCAATGATTCGTTTATCTTAAAAGCTAAAAGATTGCAATTCCTTTTTTTTATAAAGCACGATAAAGCAGGTAGAATTTCTATCGTTGTACCTGTACACTAATCTGCCGTTTAGAGGGCCAGTTCGAGGATGTGAATGCGACAACATTGGTGAAAATCTTTCGGAAATTGAAAAGAAAGTGGTGCGAGGCAAGGCAACGTATAAATTGGGTGGGTGGCTCCTAAGTGGCAAAGTTGGTGTCGCTACTGGCCCGTTCCCAAAGCAATATCCCCAGTCCATGGTTCAGGTGAAAAGCTTTGTATCAACCGAGGAAAAACTTTTGTTGTGGTCGATAAACGGTGAAAAGCGCAGTTATTTGCCCTCGGAAAGAACGTTACAAAGAAAAGATCCATCGAAAAAAAGTAGAAACAATTTTGCTCGCTCTTGAAGGGTTTTTCATTTTCACATGACGGCAAATCATTATCAAGAAATCACTTTCTTGCAGACTAAAGGCATCTGCTTTTTCTGTTCCGGTAATGAAAATCTAAGAGTGATATACTTTCTCGCAGTTTTAAACCTCTTCTTTAGTACTCTAACCCCACTTAACCGAAACCAACCAAACCTCAACCTCAGAGTGCTCAATCTATCAGACCAACCCGTTAAAGCACAAACTGCGTTACCTAACAAACCATGCAACTTACCCTTATCTCATCACCTAACCCAAAAGAGCCTGAAGGGTAACCCAATCGGACCCAAATCTCAAACCTTCCACTTGTAAGAATCCTTCGTCATGAAGGTACCATCTTCAACAACCAATCAAATTTCGCGTCATGAACACTGAGTTGCGTGACGGCAAGGCCTTTCGGCCGTCTATTACGGCAATTAGGGTTAAACATATTTGAGGATGGCAGGGCGTTTATTTGATGAAATGGCAGCGTGGCTTGTCAGATGCTATGGATCACAGTCCGGCGCGGCGGTGCGGTGGCGTGATGCAGCGGGACGCACTGCTATTCAGAGTAGCAATGTGAAGCGGCCCGCCGCGCCGCGCCGTCATTAGTGGGGACACAAAGCAGCCCGAATGGGCCCGGATGGGCCCGAATGGGCGCCGGAGTGATAAGGACGGTGCTGATACTCCGACGGATGGCCAGCGATGGCAGCGCCTCTGGCGCCAGCCGCCCGAAGTAACGCCGAGATAAGTGAAAAGGCTCGTTTTTCTCGTACATAAAGCAGATCGGTGTCTCTAATTAAGCTCAAAGAGATTTTTTAGCGGGTTTTCTGAATCACAGGATCATACAGATTAAGAGGAGTTTCACTTTGGTGACGACAATAGCACGGTTAAGTATTGATTTCGGAATACGTTTTGGAGAAAGGCAACCTTTTGCTTTTAGACATTTTTAGGTTAGCCTAGGGACGGATGTAAGAGGATTATTAGTATTTTAGACATCAGCGATACGATGCGGTGTAATATGCAGACGAAGGAAGTTCACATCTTTGGCTACCGTGCTCTTTGCGCATATTGACGTTATGAAAGCAGACTTGCTGATATTACATGTCGATACGTCCGAATAGGACCATTGCTTTGCACAAACCTCCGCCGAGAACATCCCTCTCTACAAATGGCATTGATGCTCTTCGCAAGGGCACGAGGATGTTCCGGCGCTCGTTCGAGAGAGCGGATGATTTTACAGATGAACCGATGGGTCTTTGCCTCAGCTTCTAGCAACAGAGGGAAAATAAATTCCAGTTTTGTTAATGGGAAACTTGATATAGTCATATCGAGATTGCGTAACATGCATTTGGTCCGGAGCAACGTATCTGCGGTGCTAAGCTTTACGTTTTTGAAAGTCGAAGAGTACATTCGTATAATTTTCTTTTTTTTTTAAATTGTCATCACTGCGAAATTCTCGCCTCACCATTTGAGGCCAGAAGTAATAGGAGTCCACGTCTGGGCAACGGAGAAAAATCAAACCTTATCGTTTGTGGAAAGCCGAGGAAATTCGAAGCAAGAAAGCTCTAGTTTTTTTTTTCGTGGAAAATCGTGACAAACCGCGACCGAGGCTATCACAGCCAGTGATTATTCCCCAAGACGTTTTCATTCTGCTCTTTTTTTTTTTCCTTCGTCACAGGTGGTAGAAGTGACGACTGATTCGGTCTTTGTTCGCTTTCACAGTTGGTAACATTTAATAAATGCGTTCGTTCTACACTGCAGTTGATCTCTTTTCTTCGCCTGGAGAGGGGAAAGACAGAGATGGATGACGCGGATTAAGACGTGATGAAGAAGGATGAAAAGAGAAAGGAAATGTTCCATCGACGAAGGAAAAGGTATTTCTTATGCCTTTGCATGATTTCCAAACCTGCGTTCTCGTGTTTTAGCGTCTTCCCCTCTCTTCTATCCCAGCGATCATCCCCCTGATTCATTCCCCTTCTTTTTGAGGCTGCTTTGCATTCGCGGGCGATCAACAGAAAACTTTGATTACAATTTTTTGAGGAATGTTCCCCGAAAAAGGCAAACCGGATCACATGCATTCATTGTATTACTTGGGATGAAGCATTGAAGCGATAGCTCACAGAGGCTGTTTCATTACGCAATTTAGATTTTACGAAAACGCTTCTTGTTTCAGATGGGACTTCCCATTATGCTTCTAATATCACTTCATTAAGCTCTGAAATAAAAAGCAGGAGGGGAAAGTGTGGCGTGAGTGAGATTTTGTACATCTAACTTTAGACACTGATATGGCTCGGAACTTTTTAAACGTAAATAGGAAATATGAAAGTTTTGGATTATAAAAAAGTTACGTGTAGCTTTATGAGACAGCTCAAGCCTTAGGTTGGTTAAGATTTAAGCGAGGTTACATAAGGCCAGGGTAAGTATGGTTAATGTCAGACTCCAAGATTGAATGATTCGACTCCAATATTGAATCATGGGAAATGTTTTGCTAAGGACGGAAAACTGTTTCACAGGATTTGACTTTAATGATTGACAAAACAATTTGTGACAATTACATCTTCACGCAAGGTACATGACTCCCGTGTTCGGATACCTCCAGTCAAATGGCGGGAGCACATTAGGATCCGATCTCAAGAAATACGAAACTCTTAAGCAGAAGAAAAAAAATGTCATCGTTTTCCGGGAAAGCACGAGATGGCTGCCCACCCCTCGAAAATTTCCAACCGTCACCGCTTTGCAGGGTGTATATTTTTCTCCATTCGAACCACGTGTCTCCTACATTGGCCCCAACCAACTTCGTTTCCATCTCCGCCCAACGTCCAGATAAATATCTTAAGAATGGAGTCACCGTAAGGGAGTCAACGAATGGTTGTCCGTCGTGCTGCAGGCCGGTAGGGCAATCTTGCCTGGTTTTAGGGCAGAGAACAAGCACCGAAAAGTGAATTCCAGTGAGGTAGTAAGCCAAGTACAGTACCAGCCCGACGTAAACTGAGGTTTTACATTGTAATCGTGATAGCTCAATGCTGGATTATGTTGATTGAAACGGACTTTTTTGGCTCTGATTAATATTTTTATGGCTTGCAAAATGGCGCAAAGTTCTGTTAAAGAATGTTATGTTTAAAGTACTATCTGCCGATACATTCAATATCACGACCATCTACAAATAAAAACAATATGCTGATTGTAGCGATTTATACGCAATTCTTCATTCTAAGCCGCAATAGCTTTTTGTCATAGTCTAAAAACCATAAACTGACATAAAATTTCAGGGGAAAAATAACGACAAAATTTTGGCTCGTAATGATTGTGGCCGCAAACATTTTCCCCCAGTTGCCATTCTTCCACAATCAGCGGTATGAAAAATAAATTACAAAATTCGTGTTAAACGGCAAAGATCTGCATTGCAAATTATCGAAAAAAGTAGTTGGCTATCAAAAACGCATATTTCATTAAACCTCACCCCTCCGACCGACATGCTCTGTTCGAAATAAGACCAAGTTTTCTGTCAAAAACACAGCGTCATTTTTGTGACAGAGTTTTCTATCGAACGCTTGATCAGCTAATGCGATGTCATGACAGAACATAGTCAGAGATCGGACAACGTAAAAAAGGGACATGGCATTGTAACGACCTCGTGTAGGCCTAACGCTCATTTAAACGAAAATAATCAATAATTGTAGAACAAAGACGCGCGTGTTTACACGGGCCAGTCCCCTCATTGGATGGGACTGGAGTCCCTTTTGAAGGGCTTGCTATTTAGCCCTTTCAGGCTCGCTTTCAGCTGATCCTCGACATGAAACGCCCTGTTTTTGCAACTTGCCGCGGCGCACACCATTCTCTTGTTTTGTGATGACTGCAAAACGCCCGCTATTTAACTGCCTGTCATGTTGTCCGCAATGTTTCGCTGTTTTTCTAATCGGTTTGTGATCCGTCATAACGTCACTTTTTAACCGTATATTTTATACCAACTGGCGTGTAATATTTAGGTGGTATTAAAGTTTTGAGAGGAATGGAAAAAAGGATAACCTGTTTAAAGTGACTCAAACTCGAAGGCTGTTTTAAAAATAGAGGCCGAAAATAAAATTGATTTCAAAATATTGAATATCGTATTGGCCTTTTCAGATTTTCGGGCAAAACTATAATGCCGAGTAGATATCTTGTTGTGTATTAATTTTGCGAAAATAAGGCGCAGTTTTTATAATATATTTTAGGGTGATGAAACAGCACTGGTACAATAAGGTTAAAAATCAAAAATACGTTTCAAATTTCCCTTCTTCAAATCATTATCAGCTGAGATTTCAGAATTTTATTTCTCGGGGCCATGATTTAGCCCACTAATTAAATTTAGAGCTTATGAATTCTAGATACTACTTTTGACAGCGTTCCTCTGTTTCAACGAGGCCTTCTTATATGCCACATTAATGCAATATTTTCAACAAAAAATGAAAAGGAAAATATTTGCGAAGAAGTTTGTGAGCTGCACGATTTATACTGTTCTTGATTTATTTTGTGATACTTGGTCTGAATGTCTCTATCACGCAGTATCGAATAGTTTCCTCGTAAAAATAAATAATTTAAGTAACAAAACCGACTAATTACCTGCTCTCAAGGGAGCAATACCCATTAAGCTGATCAACATTTTTAAAAATGCTGGGAAGGGATTCGCAATTTAATCACGATACTTTTACTTTATATTCTGCAACCGTAAAGAAGCTTCACTCTTTGCAAAATTGCACTGTACTTGCATTTAATCTGCCTCTGATGACCATCCCCCTACGGTACGCGCAACATCAAACAAACAACTCATCATCGAAAAGCCATCAAGGGTTGACAGCGCTACTCTTCAAAGTTCAAAGAATCCGGCTGCTTTGAGAAGCACATCAGTTGACATGCATTTAATTCGCGTATCAATTCGTCAATCTGAATCAAGAATCTGGGTCCATCCACTTGGATGCTATCGGACCCCTGCGTAGGGCAAAACTCACAATAGTCAGCAGCAGCCAAATCTACATTATCATTGGCAGTGAGGCTGCCTCCACAACCGGGACGCTCAACATGTGAATTGTGGTAATGGCATTGCGTCTTATCTTCAAGACGCGCGTTTTCTACGCGTTTTCAACGCGCGCCGTGTTTATAGACAAGTAAATGCGCGAGCCGTTTTTCTTTTAGTTCTGCTTGATGTGTTTGCTTTTAAAGGGGAGCGTTCTTGTGTGATTCCATTCTCAGTGTTAAGGGTTGTGTTTCCTATCCCCGCATTGGTTTCATCTTTGGTTACAGGATTGACGACTTACGACCGCGTAGGTTAGACTAGGATTACCTAATATTAACCTTCTCTTTATATTAACCTTGATCAGGTTAACATACGCAATGTTTTTTAAGGTTAAGATATAACCTACCTAGTTTTAGGTTAGGAAAATTTCTAGGTTAGCTTAGGTAAAACTTGGTTTGCTTTGTGCCTTGCTCAGCTCAGTGTGATGAAATGCGAAACACAAAAGGTAAAGAAATGTAACCCTCAAAGTTTACAGCGCTTTCATGCAAAAAATAACTGAATTAGAGGTCCCACATTATTCCGAAAAGTTTAAAGATATTTGTGGATCTGCTTCATGAACAAAATTTGAGGCTCCCGTAAGTACTTTCTTTCTTCCACCGCAAGATAGACTACTTTATTTAGATTTTTTTCGATGTAGGTTTGCAAAGCAAATTGTTTCCCCTCGGTTACCATCAATCTTGACTAACCATTATGGTAATTGTGATGGTGAAGACCTCTTGCACCATATGGGACCAACGCATCGTTTAGTTGAGTAGAGCAGTACTCTTAAAAACTGAGCTCTTTATGATATAGGGCGGGATAAAGGTAGGATATGAGAAATTTATATGCGCTTTTATTCGTAAAAGAGTGCGACGCTTGAGAGAAATATAACTCTGGATCAGCAAAACGATGTAAAAATCTTTTATAACCAGGCGGTAAACATTTATCGGTATTTCAATCGACTCCAGATGGTGTGCGGGATTTTTTCCAGTCGATAAAAAGACAGACATAATGCAGGGCTACGTGAAACTTAATTCGGAACGCGGCAATTAGGATGAGAAATGTGGAGGTTTGATAAACGCGATGCGTTTGGAGGAGTTATTGAATATATTTAACCACTTGAATCAGATTGTTTCACGCGCCTGAAGCGATATGGTCAAGCGGCGATCGTCAATTTTTGTAATTAACTTTTTGATAAAAATGTTTTTAATATTCATAATGATGATTTGCCTTGGCTATGGGATAACGGTCGAAATCAACCCCAAAAAGAACTTCTAACCAAAAAGGTATTTTTTTTTTTCGAGAAGCCGGGGATTAATTTTTCCTCGGCATTTCAAGATAGGCGATTCTTTTTTCTTAGTCATTTTGCAACTTGTACAAACCTTACAAACTGAAAAAAAAATTAGATTAGAAATAATGATGATTTTAGTTCGCTACAGAAATAATGGTCGGAAAATACTTTCAAATAGGAAATATATGATCTATAATTTTGTTTATACATTCATTCAATTGCTATTCAATTTGGTTTTTTTAGGTTAGTAATAGTGTTTTTAATGGGTATAAAGTCCACTAGCCAACCCAAAATTAAGTTCCGCGCGCATCAAAATGTTCACTTACAAACGTCGACCTCCGAGATTTAGTGGGGGAAGTGAAAAGGCGATCGGAACATATCTAATCTTTTAGCATTTTATATTTTTTATGAAAAAAACGACAAAAAATGAGCACAGTGTGTCTGGCACACACGCATATCTTGGTAGCTTTTCAACAGCGTATTCCGAAATTGTCACGCAAGCGAGGCGCGGCCCGACCCGGTTGATCCGCTTGTTGAAAACAGTAATTAACACGAGTCACGCCACTATATTTTACATTAAAATTAATACCTGATGAGCCTCCATCGTGAGTTTTAGTTTTAATAAAAATACAGGCCATTTGGGAAATGAAAATCTGACCAGGCTAAACACTAATCTAATCTGGCTAAAAGCAGTAAATTGAGCGGTCACCAACTCTGCTTTTGAGTTTCCCTCAACTGACCTTTTTTTTAACACAATACATGTGAGTTTTGCTTCAAGACAAATCGGAAAACTTGGAAGAGAAAGAAGAGAAAACCTTTAAGAAAACTCGAAGATACCTCGATTAAATTTCAGGACATGTGTTTAAAAAAATGAAAAAAAAGACGGAAAAAACATTTAAAATATTTTAAAATGAGTGAATTTCAGTCGACAGAGAGCTTCGCTTTTTCGGGAGAAGTCAATTTAGGCAGCAAACGGGATACGACAGGCAAGCGTGGTCGTCTGGACCCGGACGACACGGCTCAAATAAGATTGATGAAGAAACCATCAATCCTCCTTCAATCGACTCGTTCTTGAAAAAGTGGTAATCAGGAGCAAAACATACACCTGCCTTTGAAGAAGATGGACCGTTTACGAATAAAAAGCCGTGTTAGCTAAGCCCCGCGCACCTGGGCAACTTCCTTAAAGCCCGGACCTTTTATTGTGCATCCACTTTTTGCGAATGAATTTATAGAGATGCGATATTTATGGGAGAAAGAGAGATAATAGTTTGCGTGTGCTGCATAATTCGGTACTTATGATGTGATGGATACAAAGAACGCGCCCCTGCGGAATAAAGGAAAACTGTCACGAGCGATGCGCCGTTAAAAAAAAACGCAGTTTTGCCATAATGACTCACGGTTAACAATAATCCAAAACCCAGCTACAAAGAGAACCACTCGATATCTCCATGCAGGAAGGTCATAACTGAAAAACCCAGTGCTGTAAGGTTATAACTGAGAAACGTCGTGCTGTAAGGTCATAACTTTCCGCCTTAAAATATAAGCGCTTTTAGCATTGTGATTTCTACGCTCAGGATAATTTTTCCAGCATTTTTTCCACCATGTATACAAAATGTACACATCAAAGTAGACTTCTAACATGAAATATGCATCGAAATTAGCCCGTGGGCGCAGAAATTGAAATCCTAAAAGCACTAAAATTTTCGGCCGAAGAGTTATGACCTTACAGCTCTGGGCTTTTCAGTTATGACCTTTCGGCGTGGAGGTATCGCATTCGTCTATTAAAGATATGCGCGATGTCAGTGCTGTATTGACTACTGATATTAAGACTTTTCTTAAGCGGAGGGCTTATAAAATCGAAAGATATTCCATTCTGGCTGATTCTGTTCGAGTAGGTAGTTCTACGTACCCCTGAAACCATTCAATGCGAGATTTTTTGAAACGGTTAAGAAACTGAACCTCAATTATCGATTCTTACAGTACGAAGGTGTCTGGTAATTATACAGATTTGCGAGGTTAACTTATTGTTGGTCCACAACGAGATGACAACACGTCCATTCCAACATTCCAGCCAGGGATCATAATGAAGCTTCGTTTCATGAGATTTGATCACGGTAATTTGTCTCCTTTGCCACTCTCATTTTTCATACTCGCTTTCCTCCCTCTTTTTGTTGCGATTGTTCTTCTTTCCAATACTTCTCGCGGCGCGGAGCCCCGTATGTTCCTCAGGACCACCATCCGTCTTTGGAGACACGCGTCTCAACCGCATATGCCCACCTCCCCCATTCATTTCAATTTTTCCGATTGCATTGTCGCCACCTCCAGATGCACTTTCCAGGTTGCTCCATTTGACGAATGGCACATTATTCTTCCCTCGGAAAATTTTCGGGGGTCGCTACAAAACGCTGGACAGCATCTGGCTGCTCCGCATGACCGAGAGTGATTGAAGAACATTTTCTTCACCGATAGAAATGAAAAGCTTAAAGCTGAAAAAAAAAGCTCAAGCCACTAGTCCAGTATGTCTTGGTATGGACGTTAATGCAACCAATCCGAATGCTCCTTTAACGAGACTTCTCAAAATGGACCCAAACGTTAAGATAGGTATAAATTCGTCACGGAAGAATAAAATACCACGATTGATATCTTACTCCTGTGATGAATACAGAAAATGGTTCGTAGAATCGATGCCACAAAAATTATCCTTGCATTTTTAGAGTGTTAGGAGAGGCTTTGGACTAAGACCTTCATAACTATAAGTGGTCTGAACTAATGCTATGCCTTTGTTTCAATATTAGCAACAACGTCTTTATCAAAAGACTCGCGTTCCGCTTTTTCTGACTTGCTACTAGGTTTTCATCATTGACTAATTTTCATAAGCTATCGGACCTGACGAGCTGGAACCGGAATTATATAAGGCGGTGCATAGAAAATTATGTTAAATAAACAAAACATATTATACCGAGCGAGCTACTGCCCCTTTAGAATTTCTGAAATGGAATTACAACCTGCTGTACACGAATGCCGTGCATGGTGCATAACACTGGGTGGAAGGTAGGATCACAGTAGGCAACACACACGACACTCGTGTCGTGAGGGCAGCATCGTCATTGTAGAAAATCCTCAGGGGCTAATCTTCATGGTATACGTACAGTTGGGGTAAGAAGTCTTATCGTTACAACTGATCTTGTAATGAAAGTATCAAATCTTTCATTTCCATCAATACATTCGTCGTTGATGTACAGCCATGTTGCACAGTACAGTCTGTAAGAAAAACTAGTTCCGCATGTGTAGGGTTACTTCCAAGTAAGTTGGTGGGTAGCAATGAATGGCGCTGTAAAGAAGTTTCCAAGATTAGGACTCAATCCATTGGACTTTTTTTTCATAATTTCACTCTTCAATATTTGATGTTTTAAGGGACGAAAAAGACTTCGACTCGAGATTCTCCGAAAGAGAAACCAATCCTAACCTCACTTTTCAAAAATGCAAACAAAATTTCCACGGAAATTTTCCCATCAGAAAAGGTCCGTGTTCTAAATCTCAACGAGTCTGAGAATCAGCCTAATCAGACCATTATGTAAGCGATAATCAGATCCATTTCACGCTGTAGAAGTAGTCAGGAACCCTAAACAAACGATGCCTTGAAGACGTTCCAGTGAAGGATTATGATGACGAAAAAACAAGATTAGGTGTGAGGCAGCGTTTCGTGCTGCTTCTTAAAATAAATGTGGGAAAATCTCACGAATGAAAGGGGCGTTAAATAAGTCTCGCACCGTTCATTTTGTTTTTAACGAACGTCCGGGCATGGAACGCCGACGTAGCGATAAATCTCCCTGAGACCGAACACATGGACTTTATAGGGCTGTGAAAAACTACGTTTCCTTACAGATTTAGGAACCTCAAGTCTGCTATGACTGTGATTCATGAGCTACCTCTACAAGGTCATAGTATATGAGAGAGTAACTTTCTTTTTGCTGTGATATCAATGGCGCCCCCCGCCCCAATTGATGTCCCTAGTGAGTCGATGGATTAGCGGGTGCGGGCAAAGGCCACCGAACTGTTGATTGCTGGACAAAAGGTCCTTCTTTTCTAACCCGTTCGTTTACGAGAGATGAGCTCCATGGAAGAAGAATAGACTAGCAGGGGACGCTCCGCTCCGTGCGGTGAAAGAAGTCGAAACCGCGGAGTCATTACGGACAGAGAGGGGCCACAATTCGTCCCTGGAGAAACACAAAAGCAGCTAACAAAAACCATCTGATCAATGAGTCACATTAGGAGGACCTTTAAAATTGCAATTGATGCATCTTCCGTGACCGTCTTAGACAGAAAAAAAAACTCTTAAAAAAAAGAAAAAAACGGGAATTTTGAACTTTTCCATCTGCAGGTACTAATTGTTACGTACTGTCATCGTTACAAAACTCTATTTTCGCAGACATCCAAATATTCTGCGTATTTGTTCTTTTGTATCAGTTAAAGTGGCTTCGATTTTTATCTTGACTCTAGCCGGAATATGTGAACACTCATTTGACAAACAATTTGTCTCTGTTCAATAGGTTTGTGAAGGCGTAAACTTGGCGATGTTTCAACAACTTTGCGTGTGATGGACGTCGAGTATTTCAGGAGGCCTGACAACATTCCTCAGTCAAACTACTCGACCACGAACGGTGAGTCGCGTTTCTCTGGCTGAAAAATCTGTCGCGATTCTCGGAATGACTGCGCAAGTCTTTCAGCAAATGCCGGTTGTCCATAATCTATCGACACTAGGAGGAATGATATTCCACAGAGTGGTAACCTAAAGCCGTTCTCGCTCTTTTATATGGAAAAAGTCTGTGCAACATGGCTGTACATCAACGACGAATGTATTGATGGAAATGAAAGATTTGATACGGAATTTTTGGTCACATGATCACCGCCTATCACGTAACCTAAATATTTCAGGCACGCAACTCGATATTTATGGGATGTCTTTCCTAACTGCTTTTAATCAGTAAGACACGGATAAAAGTGGTTGGCTCGCGATAGTTCATCAACCTCTTCCGGTTACAAATAATGCTGTCAAGTGATTTCCTAAAAATGGGTTCGGAACTAAATTGTGTTCCTGATAGCATCTTAAACTTGGCATTCCGTGCTTTCCTGAATCGTATTTTCGTTTAGCACGCATTCACAATTGTCAGTGCAAGCTACATGATTATTTCATTTCAAACAACTTAATTACGAGGAATTAAGGGAAAAAATAGAGCGAATGGGGAGGGAAAGATTTTTACTTTGATAAACAGAATTTAGAATTCTTGGAGATTCCTTGTGAGATTCGCTGAGATATCCCCAAATCCGTGATCTGGTTCCACAAATACTGCAAATGCGCGACAGTATATAATCCTGTCAGCACGATTTCTTTAAAGCGTTTATTTTATTTTCCACAAGCCATCTATTCATGATGTTTAAGAGGATAACGAATTGAAATATTTCTCTTAGACCAAGGGGTGACACCGTTTTGTACAGCCTTTTCTTAAACATTTTTCACTACTCGTCGCCGCTGTCTAACCTGCTGAGTCGACGAAAATGTTTCCAAAAATCGCCACTAGATGGCACTACTTAAAAGCACCCCTTCAGCGCTGGCGTTTCTTAATTCTCTTCCATCTTAAGCTGAAAGTCTTCCGAATTTAAAAGAAAGTGCTCGGAAATGGATGTCCGTTTTCCGGAAAATGAAGAATGTTTCCCCGGCGCGTTACTACGTGATTAACACGTGCACGGGCCGACTCGCGTGCTTGGCGCACGTTACGGTCCACGCAAAGGCCCAGTCGAGATGTGCATTACAGGTGGTTTGCACGTGCCCCCACGTGACTAATGGCAGTTCCTTCCAAAGAAGAGAAAATTGTAACTGTCATCACTCGTAGCAAAATGGTACCCGAGTTGGGCAACGATTAGCGACCATTTCCTCATATCATTGTTTAAGGGAAATATATCTACCACTGTTCAAAATTTACTTCGGAAATTTATATACAGTTTGTCTATGATTTTAATTGAAAGCCAAAACCACCTAATGTGTTCCACCTTTCGTCTGCAGGCCAAGCGGAGCAATAACGTAGCGAGACACATGCACGAAGTTTTATAGCGTGTATCTTACACAGCAGCAAACAACGTCAAAATTAAAAATTTGTGATTCCCGTATGCCCAATGAGACCAAGAAATAAAAGGAGAATATGCTATAACTTCAAAGTTTAGAGCTTCTTAAAGAAACGTTGATGTCTTCCAACTCGATTCTTTATTCACTCATCGAGTTTAAAAGTGATATCAGACTGGGATGTAATCAACTAGGTATTTGAGTAGAAACAAAGGAGAGGAATATTGTTGTAATTGGGTTTGCAACAAGCTGACCTTTAATCGGTTGGTTCGATGGAGAGGTACATGATTTCCCAAGGTACACGGCGCGGCGGTAATTGCCACAGGGGAGGAAAAAAGATGGGGATGATCATTTCCTTCGTGATCTTTCTCGCTCTCCTCGCTTCGTCTTGTCAAAGCCACTATGGCTACTGACACGATTGATTCAGCGCTTCAAAATCCATCGACTTTCCAAGCTAATTACTCCCTTTACTTCTGACAAAATACAAATTGGTACAGCGGTCACTCATCTAAACCTCCAAGCCATTCCCTTGACACACTCTTCCCAATGTTGTTGCAATGAGGGACTTCCGCCAAAAAGAAAAAAAAGAAGTTGCCTTAAAACAAACCGAGCCGTGACGAGTCTAGCCTGCCCCGGTTTAATATCTCGTCTATGGCCGGATCGGCCGCCCATGGTTGTTTTGTTGTCACGGTTGAAGGAGAAAAAACAACAAAAAATTACGTACAACATAACCACGGCCAAAAAGTACGCATTGCACTGCTGATGAACTGTGTTAAAGCCGCCATGTTCCTTGGATCGGCTGATCCAATCAAGGACGAGGTATTACACCGGGGCAGGCAGGGCTCGTCACGGCTCGGTTTGTTTTGAGGCAACGTCTTCTTTTCTTTTTGGCGGAAGTCCCTCATTTCTGTGTGTTCCAACAACTTTTCATGGCAAAATAATGATTTAGCTACGTGGTAATTTTAAAGGGTAGAATTCTCTTCCTCTTTTGTTTAAGCTATAGTCGCTATTCTTTTGGTTGAGTATAGCGAAAGGGCGCATGTGTAGCGCGAACGAGGAGCTGGGAAGACGGTTTTGCTCATCGTCGCGCGAACTGTCGGGAAACTTGAGCTCGAACAAAAGTAAACAATTCGCATACTTCGGAAACATCCTCTCATTGGGCTTAAAAGTTTTTCTCCCCTCAAGATCCCGATTGAGGCTTTGCTGGTGGATTCCTTGAAGGTGTACGATAAGAAGTACTTCCTACAAATGTTCGCCCCGAAACAAAATCGCGAGCCTGTTTCTTTATCCCTTCCAGAAAAAAAATGCCACCGGATTTTCAGAAAACGTCATTCCCAAGTTACCCAACCCAACGCAGCTACCCCTAAAAAAGTACATTAGCATTGGTCTCGGCATGGAAACGCTCGCGCGAGGTTACATGCCTTACTAGTGAACTACTTGCTAGTGAACTTGTGCCTCGCTCCAGTATCGTTCCGCTACGCTTTTCGACAAACACCGGAATACACGCGAGGCGAAAAATCCAACTCCTGAAATTTCCTGTGTTCTAGGCCTTGAAAGTAGCTTGTTTGACCTCCATTCTACTTGGAAGCGAAGTCAGACAACAGCCTAATAGAAGCTCTTGAAAATCGGCCAAGCGCGTTTCAATTTTCAGAAGGATCTGTCAGTCGATTGTTCCGTGCGTAAGTAAGCGGCGCCTCGAGGGAAAATTAAGCAGTGCGCGCGGTGGCGTTCGCCCTGCTCGGTCCGCCCGCCTTTTCTAATTGTCGTTAAATTGCCCGACAAATCCGGCAGCTCGTCTCCTCTGATGCAGCTCGCAACGCTAGGTGCAGCAGCCCCTCGGAACTCACGTAAGCTGCTCTCTCAATTCATACCTAGGGGCATTCACGGTTTGTTTTAATGTCTGCTTAAGACGTGGCAGCCGATTTATGTCCTAATGAGGCAAACATCTGGACGGGCACATATGAACGGCTTGCACCTGTCGCCTTGACCCAATCGCCCTTCTCAGAGGCCGCGCCGCCCACCCTCCACAATGGATCCTAAGAGGATTGGACAGACGGGTAGAGCAGGGTCAGGGGAAGTCGCGGCGCGAGTGGAGAGACTAGGGCTCGCTAGTTTTGCTCTCTCGGTCCGACGCCCCTGCTCCTTAATGGGGTATTCCGCCGAGTCTAGTATAACACACCAAATCGGCTTGTCGTGTTTGGCCAGGGGACCAAGATTTTTTTTTCTCTTCGGTGAAGGTGGACCACTCTGTCGGAATGTTTACTTCCCTCGTCCATTGAATTTCGCTCACTGATCTCCTATCTTCGTGAAGCTTTAGTAACTCGGACACCAAAGAAGGTTTCATCAGCTATGCTTGGAACATCACAATCCCGTCATTTGCGTCAAACGCCACAAAAGTCTTTTCAATGGACACAGAGACGAGGTTCTGAAAAGACCGTCGAAAGGCAAACAGCGAATCTACGGCAGAGGCAGCGCAATGCTGTGTTTTGTGGGCAATCGTCAGTGCGATGAAAAGCAGCCGCTAAGATCCCTTAAAGAATAACTTTCCGCGGTCGACTAAAAAGGTACTAATCTTCAAGACGGAAGGACGAACTTCATCTAAGTGTCCAGGCAAAGTCCACCTTCGCTTCCGTATTACGGAGGACAAAGAAAACCAGAATAGTTTTGTGAATAGACCTAATTCTGTCAGAAGATGGCTTCTACCAACCACGTCGAAATGATTCTAGAAGAATATTTAGAAACAAGAGGAATTAACTCCGGGAATTTTAATAATGTTTTTCTTGGAGTTAACCCATAACAGCCCAAAGTATTTGGAGTGAAATCTAGCTTAAGAGTAATTCCAAGGATTTTTCCCATTAAATTACGTAATTTTAAGCTTTGGAAAAGGCTTAAATAATTAAAGTTCAGGTTCCCGAAGGGTGGTATTTTTTAAAGTGCGGCAATACTGACTTAAAAAGATCCTCTAAAATAAATTTTTCGGTTTCCAGGCGGCGTCGCTGGGTGGTAGTGGGTTAACCACACGTTCGCTCCAGTAGCCAGTAAAACTACCCCTTCATTGTGAATCAAGAGCGATAAATCAGCCGCGTAAAAAATAGAGTTAGCTGGCGGGAGAAGGAAAAGGTCTATTAAGGCGTCCGTCACAATTTCGCAATATTTACCATTCCGCGCATAATAGCGTCGCAGATGAGCGCACAGAGCGTCTATTTACTTTTGCGCCCCCGGCGCAGCGCGGCGTAGCGCGGCGCGGCGCGGCCCGCCAGCCACCGCCAGCTTGAGGCGTCGTGGTGCTGTGCCACGCCAAAGCCCAGCTATGTGTGCTATTCACCAGACCGTGATTGGGTAGATAGTCTCCCATGTTATAGCACGGCTCGGCTCGACTCGGCTCGGCTCGGAGCGGCGGTCGGAGAGACATTCCGACGCCCAAGGTCTGTGTCTCAACTTGGTTGACCACTTTCCAAAACCGAATTCCTTACGAAGGGTGCATGGAGATATAATTTACGCGGCTGTTTTGTTCGCTGTAAAGGCCCATTAGATGAGGTTTCTTCCCTGACCCGAAACCTTAAACTTTGTTCTGTATCCATGTTCTAGAGTTAACCCAACAGCCCAAAGTATTTAGAGTGAAACTTAGCTTATGAGAAATTAAAAGGATTTTTCCCATTAAAATGCCCAATTTTCAGCTTTGGAAAATGGCTAAATAGTTAAATTTCAGGTTTCCAGAGGGGTGAGAAATTTTAAATTGTGACAATCTCTAAAATATTTTTTTATTCTGTTGCCGAGCGGCAGCGCTGGGCGGTAGTGGGTTAACTTACGACGTTTCTCACAGGGAATGCATTTATTACGCGTTACCTAACATCGTATGCAATCATGTACAGGGTGGAATCGATATATACATGGCAGTGTGGCGGGCTTGCCTATCCTACGCGGGAGATGCAAGGTAGTGCCTTACGCAGGAGTATCGCTGGTTGCTGCAAGAAGTTCCCCCAAGCGA